>Ga0325402_1002913_pt1 | contig 15249 bp, 9 predicted proteins | sample PopdelMetagenome_22_FD_207212 | JGI IMG/M metagenome (GOLD analysis project Ga0325402, IMG submission 207212) | Populus deltoides microbial communities from Bellville, Georgia, United States - Xylem-PdKOR-R3 | ecosystem: Host-associated > Plants > Phyllosphere > Stem > Wood/Secondary xylem... | reverse complement strand
TAGCGGTAAATAAGTTTTACTTTATTGCCATATTTAACTATTTATTTTATTAGGTGGCATTTGTTTTCCATTTTCGATGTTAATTTATATAAAAAAATCACTGATAAAAATATTTTATAATTAATTTCAAATCTTAATTCTTTGATTGAAAATATATTTTTAACTTATAATTTATTATAAAACATAATCAACTCATATTATTATTCATAATTTTCATCATACCACTCGCTCAATACTAATATTATTATTCTAGCATTTATTGGTATCACATAACATCATATGCATTATTATTATTTCATATCATCATATTATTTGCATAATTTTCTAAAGAAAGACTAATTCATATGATAATGTTATTATTTGATGTACTATGTTCATATAACTAGTTTTATTATGGATTTCAATAAAATGGTTATGGTTTTGTTTTGATTTTTGAGAAGTTTGAGTTGGGTTTAGAGATTTTTTTTGTTTTTTCAGAGAATGTGGCTCATTTTTACTTTTCTCTTCTTTTTTTTTATGATTCCACTTTTCTTCTTTTGCTTTCTTTACTTGTCAAGGAAAAAAAAAAGAAGGAGCCATGTGAAACCTAAAATAGAAACAAAAAGGGAAACATAGGAAAGGATCAACATTTTTCAATCGCTTTTGCAATATTAGGAGTAAGAAATGGAGGGAAAGGAGGAAATATAGAGGGAGGAAGGGAGAAAAAATTGGAAAGATAAGTAAGGATCCCTATGAAACCTAAAAAGAAATGTTGGGAAAATATAAAGAGAGAGATCAATAATTTTCTGTCTCTTTTACAATACTAGAAGCAATAAACAGACAAAGAAGAGCATCAAATAGTTTGAATTGGAGTAGTCTTGGTCTAGGCGTTTGATTTTTTCTTAAAAAAAAATGAGCGATCTAAATCAATAATATTCCTTCCGCTAGCCAGAAACTAGCCATAACCTTGCTTGAAATCAGCCCTCGACAACACCCAAAACAAACCACCACATGGCAGCCTTACAATCATCCCCTAACAACACCCAGCTTAAAACCAAGTCAGCCTCCGCTAAGGGCTACCCCGGTCTCCCCCAATTCGGTTCAAATTTCTCTAAGGTAAATCTTCAGAGTTTCCTAAAAAATCCTTATGTTTAGGGTTTGTAAACATTTTTGCTTGATTAATTATTGGTCATAAATTATTGGATTTGTCTTGGTGATTATTTAGGTTTAATTTTTTTTTTTACATTTTTAAATTGTATTTAAGAAGGAAACTTTGGTTTGGTTACAAGAAAACTATATGTAAATAAGATAATAATGATCACTGCTTTTTTTTTCGTTTAATGTTGTTAAAAATGTTATGATGCTTAATCAATGTTGTTGTTGTGTAGTGTGTTTGAAAAGGAAGAAGAAAAAAAGCGATGCTAGAAAAGTTATAAATAAGGTGATTATGATTATTACTGTTTTGATTTATTTTATGGATTTTGAATGTGGATGTAAATGGAGATTGATAAGTTTGCATTACTAGGGAGGAGCTTCAATTGGAAAAACAATAAAAAAAATGGTGATTAAGGGAACTCTATTTTGTCTTTGGTTAATGGTTTTGAGGTCAATGATGATGACAAGAATGGTGAAAACAGCTAGAAATTATATGATTTGGCAAGTAAGTTATTTTATTTATGTATTAATATTTGGGTTTGCATTGCATACTTTCATTCATTTTGTTGTTCTTCTTTGTTTTAGTTTTTTTCTTATGACCTAGTGCTTTTGCTTAATTCAGAGTTGTTGTTGTGATTCACTTTAGTTTTTACTCATTTTGAATTTCACATGCTTCTTTTATGTATCCCTCTTTGTTACACTATTGTTATGTTTTTGCTTTTCATGTCTCCAATTGTGTATCCCTCTTGCTTATAAAATTATTATATTTCTCTCTTTATATTTCTGATGTAGGTTGTGCTTATTTGTTTCACTGGTGGTGGCTTTTTTTTTTTCTTTTCATCTTAGGTAAGCCTATGAAGTATTATTTATATTTATTTATATGTGCTTTCCTTTGTTCATCCACCATTTTTTAGGTGTTTTTATGCTTTTTTCTTACATTTTTACTGACCTTTTAAGCTCGTGGCCGATGTTTTTATATTTTTTGTCATGCTTTTGATTTTTTTTTCCATTTCATTTTTTTTCTTTAAGCACCTTTGGTTTGAACTTGGAACTTTTGTTCCTTCTTTCGCTTAGTTTATATTGTTTGGTTTTGTGCTAGTTAGGATTCATTTTACACTACTTGAAAATTGGCAAATACAAAAGAAAACATTGACAGAATTTTTTCATTGGTATATCGCGATGACCTTTACCAATAAAATATTTCATCTCTATATCCATCGGTAAACACTGACAAAATATTCTCTCGGTATATACCGAGAAAATTACGGTGGGAAAATAAAGAGCGAGAAAAAAGTCAAATAGTACGATAACAATGGGGTTTATATTAAGGGATTGACTTTTAATGAGTTTGAAGTTGAATATTATAGGAAATTGGGAGAATTGCAATATTATAGCGAGCATAATAAAGTATTTTTATTCAAATGCTATTGGTATGACACCACTGATAGATAAATCAAAGTAGATCTCTATCATGGTTTGGTAGAAATTAATTTAAAGCCTAGAATCCGCAACATCGATGATGTCTTTATTTTCGCCAAACAATGTCAACAAATTTATTACATATAAACTCATCCCTTTAGAAATGATCGTTTAAGAGTTGATTGGTTATCCGTAGTGAAAATCAAACTCAGGGGTCATGTCAAAGTTGTTCATGATGGCAACGATTAATTAACTATGGGAGATGATGTATTTCAACTTGGTAAGTTAGTTGATCTATATCAAGTTGCTCCATCTAATGACTTAGAAGAAAATTTAAATTTTTGAATCGCCAAGAATATTTTTGTTGATTTTGATGATGAGGAGTTGAATGATATTTTCAGCTCTAACGAACACAAACAAGTTGATGAAGATGATAGCGATGAAATCAACTTAGATGGTTATGATGGAGATGAGGATAGTCAATTGATGAAGAATAAATTGTTATTTTGTATTTATTCCATTTAGAATAGATTTTTGTAAATTTAGGATTAAAAATATTATCACTTAGAAATAATTGTGTTGAATTTTAGTTGTAATTGTAATAATTTTTGCATTATTTTGTTGAATTTTAGTAGTTGGTTTTTTTCAATTTTTTGTTCAATTTCAATTAAATGTGTAGGATTAATCTTAATTATTATTTTGATTTTTTGTAAATTTAGAATATCATTTTTTGTAAATTTAGGATTAAAAATATTGTAGTGTAGAAATTGAAAATTTTCTACAAGATTGAATTATGCTAAATTGTTAGGAAAAAAATGAATAAAATCAACAGATTTGTGGCATATATGTTGTGTATTTACAGGTTTAAAAATTTTAGGTAGTGCCGATTTCTTTTTTTAAATAGAAATCATTTAATTTTTTTTATTTGTTAATTTGTGTAAATGCCTAGGGAAAAGTCTATTGTACATCGTGAGGACAGGATCACTGTTGGTTCTTCTAGTAGCAACGTTGAAGACCACTAGTCATTAGGTGCAGACTAAGAAGAAACACTTGAGGCATAAGCATCAACTCACGATGCGAGCTCGTCGAGTGTGATGTCGTAATGTCAAGGGAGGTCCCTTTATAACAGGATTCATTTACCCATAAGTATGAGGCCTAGTGGAAGGATGTTTTTTCATTATAACTTTGTTTTGCTTTCACAACAACATGTCTAATAATGTTTTTTAAAATAATTTTATCTAACAAATGTAATTTTAGATTTACAAAATTAAAGCTGTGTGAACAATAACATCGACTTTAAATCGTGGATGAAAGTTTCATTGTTTCAATGAAGCCAGGTTTTCAAACATCCTGAATGGAAACCATAGATCGATGCATAATTTTCAAGGTTCAAGGTTAATATTAACTTATATTTTTTTATGTTAATTTGGTTAGTTTATTGAAATTACTGAAATTTTCCTTTTCTAAATTTTGACTTCAAGGGAAAATTTAAACGGGAGAGAGCTGATAATAATCTTTTGAGGAGAGTTTAGGAGAAACATGATGCAATTAGTAATATCAAATTCAAGATAATATTTTTTATTCCAAATATTAAAATTATATTTTTCATTTACTAAAAGGTAATTAACATGTACCATATAGATTGCATGATTTTTTATATGAAACGCAAAAGAAAGCCAAAAAATATACAAAATAAAGAGAGATTATAGACCCATATTAATGAAAAATATGAACGACTCACTACTGATTATGAAGAACTTCGCTGCTTGATAATGGAGAAGAGATTATTGATGGGTGGTACATATGCACCTCCTAATTGGCCCATGGTCTCGATGATGACTAGCCTCTTCCTCCTCCTCCTCCTCCAACACCATCACTATTTTAGATTTATTGTATTTGAATGTACAAATTAGGGGTGTTTAAAAAATCTGACCAGCCAATTAAACCAAAAAAACCGAGAAAAAATTAACCAAAAAAACTAAATCGATAGAAAAAACCGATTAAAAATTAAAAAAACCACCTGGTACAGTTCGGTTCCGATTTAAAAAAGCTTAAACCATTTAAACCGGACCAAACCGAACCGGTTTAATTGAATCTAAAAAAAAAAGTATAAAAAGAAACATCCTACCCTAACCCTTCTAGCCGCCCCCCTCCCTTCCCCCCTTTCTTTTCCCCATTCCCCCTTTCCAGCAGCCCCACCCCTCTTCCCCCCCCCGGTTCCCTCAACTCTGTACTCTTCTCTCTTATTCATTCCTCCACTGGCACGAAGCCCGAGGACGTGGAGATTGCTCTACAGGCAGTAACAATCAGTTGATAAATGCAGGTGCGTATCCTAAATTAAGGTATACAACAACTTATTTTGATTTTTTTTCATCCTTGGATAACCTTCAAGAGCAATCTCCACGTCCCACATTAAGGTATACAACAGCAGCAGGAAAAACATTTTGGTTTTTCTGGTTTTTAATGCTAAAAAATCAACCTGAACTGAACAAAACCGGTTTGGTTGAATTTTTTGGTTAAAACCGGACCGAACCGTGAACACCCCTAGTGTAAATGTTTAAATTTTTAATAAATATTTTATTTTTATATTATTTTAATTATTTTTCTACTTCTGTTGAATATATTTTTTTTAAAAAAATATTTTTAAAGTATTATTGACGAGGTTACCAATAGAATAACTCCGTCGGTATATTCCAAAAAGTGTTGGAAAAGAATTACTGCAAATGTCCCTACTACTATTAACTCATTGACAAAATTATAGATGGTATTATGTTAGTGATAAGTTTTATTTACCAATAAATATACCAACAGTCAAATAAAAACATTGATGGCATTACATACGATTTTCATGTCGATGATATGTTAAATTTATCGATGTAGATATCGATGGGATGAAGTAGGTAAAAAAATTTTGATACACTTTGTCCGTCTATAAATCCATCGGTATATTTATTACCGATGAACTCACTAACATACTATAAGTTGTAATTAAGTTGTTGTTTGGAAGTGATTTTATGATCTTACTTTTCTTTCCACTCTCATCTTGAGTCTCGCTTTTTTGTTTTTATCACCTTTTTTTACTGATTTGACCTTTAGTCTTGATCTTTTATTTGGGTTTTGTCATAGTTTTAACGCCATTTTGTCACACTTCTATCTAAGCGTAATGAATACACTGGCTGGTGCTCAGTGATTTGGTTCTCTCTTGCAACTATAGGTTTGCCATTCTAGTTTCTCTAAAGTTTGTGTTTAAGCATTCTTTCAATTCATCTTGGACATGGTTTTCTTCTGATTATTGTTTCTTTTCTCTTTATTTTCTTTAGCAATAATCAACCTTGGGTGAATTTCATTCCATCTTAACTAAATTGGAATAGCGGCACTTCTTTTCATTGCCTTTTCTTTTCTTTTGGGTTTTATGTTTATGTCTTTATGTTTCATCTATATATTGACATGATACGGTTTAGGTTCAACCTTGGATTCCTCATAGTAAGCATTCAATTATGTATTTGAGATTGGTTGTTGATATAGTTTAATATATGATTCAGTCTTGGATTTTTCATGATGGGTTCTTACCTAGGGATACATTCGGTCAAATTGAGGTTCTTATGGATGATGGGTTCGGCCCAATTCTTTTGGTGGGTAATTTGGCCAAATCAGGACAGGTTATGCATGAAATATTTTTGAGAAGCAAAGAAAGTTTATTTGAAGTTTATTTTGGGTATGATTTGGTCTATATTAATGAATATAGGTTTGGACCGCATGGGGTTCAAAGTTGGCTTGGGTTAATTAAGATGTTGGAATCAATTTAATTTTTTTTCGGGTTGATTTCCTAATTCTACAAAGATTTAAATCAATAAAATATTCTCCTAAAATTCAAGAAAAGTTTGTTCATTATTTTTTCTATTATTTAGGAGAATATTTATTAACAAATGAGGAAGTTTCCTAATCAACAAAGGATTCTAAGGGGGCTGTTGAATCTAATTTCTTATGCTAGGAAGGATTAATTAATGATTCTCCTAGTTTAGGAAGGAAACTAAATTGGTAGGTATAAAAGAGGAAGATTTTCTTCATTAATTGTTCATGTAAAACAAAAAAACTAAGCACAATAAGGCAAGAAGACTTCAAAATTAATTATATATTCAAATCAGATTTTCTAGTCTATTTAGGACTTTTTAAGGCTGGCAAATCTGATTCTAGCATGTCTAAGATATTAATTTTAGATTTTTATTATTTTCTTCTTAGTCTTTGGTTTATTATTACTTATTTGGGTCATTGTTGTCAAAATCATGAGTTGACTCATAAAATCATATGATTTTACAAGTCAACATGTATATAACGTGTAAAATCAGGTTAAAAACTTAAAAACCAATAAAATCGGTCAAAATCGATCAAACTCTGTAAAATTGGATCGATTTTACGAGTTTGACAAAAGTTAAAAATAAAAATTACTGACTTTCTGTCCCTGAGTCCCCCAACACTCCACAGTCCCCACTCCCTAATCTTCCCTTTTCCTTTTGCCCAAATCTCAAATTCTCAACCCCAACAAACTAACATTAGCAACACAACTGGTTCCACTCTCCACTCACCAGCAGTGCAAAGATTAATCTTCATTTTTTTTCTTTACTTCATTTGCCTTTGATCTGATTGTCTCCACTCTCCACTCTCTTAGCTGGTTTGGCTTGCCACTGTAAATGAAGCAACAGTTATGCCTTTTCTTAGTGGCGAGGTTTGCTTGTTGGATTCTCTTATTTTCTGTCATGTTTTATTATATGGAAGAGGGCCATGACCCATTAATCTTAAATCTTTTTTTTGGTGGTTTGATAGTTAAATAATCTTGAACTTGCTATTAATCTTGCAATAAGAGGAAATATTCCTGGTGCTGAAAATCTAGCACACATTACTTGCTATTAATTTTGGTTGGATATTAATCTTTATGTTTTGTTGGATTATTCATTGCAATTCTGCAATACCTGGTTGTGAACCCTAGCTAACATAAGATAACGAGTAGTGACTATATACCTGGTTGTGTTGGTGTGAGATCAAGTTAAAACACAATTTAAAACTATAGGATCTCCACTTTACATTTCTCTTTTGACATGTGTTGTAGCTCATTTAATTGGTTGTCTTCTTCAATATTGAATACAGTTATGTAGAGATTAAAACTATATAATATTGTCTCATTCATATAATTAAGGACATGTGGTGTTATTAAGCACTCTAAATATCTATGTGAATAGAACATTATTATTGTTAGCAGGGCAGTTTATGCCCATGCAAGATAGCATCATATTCTCTCCTTATTTCCCCCTTGTTTCGGGTCCATCTCGTGGTTGCTACATGAATAGAGTTCATGAGTGATTTTTATGTGTAGAGGGGAATGAAGGGAAAATAGTTTATTATACATTTAAGATTAAGGGAGAGTTGGCACTAGTCTCTTTTTTTTCAGGAATAAAAAACATTGCCTTTATTAGGAAGTTCTGTTTATTATATTATAACATGCCATATTTTGGCTCTAGGTTATTTGGAATGAACATGGGCATGATGTTCATTCAAATGGTTGGCATGTGAAGGCTAGATTATGTCACTCATGCAGGTCCAACGTTTAGCATCACTTTTTTCTCACCATGTTTTTATCAAAATAAAAAGCTGTTAATGATCTTCACATTCGTTTCTAGTAGGACCTTGGGTATGAGGAAGCCTTATACTGTATTTCTGGCTAGAAAAGCATGATCGGAGGATCAGAACCTTGGGAAAACAGAGGTAAATGGTGTAGAATCAAAGTAGTAAAATACATAGCCACTAGCTCCCATGTTACCACCAGATTGGACCACACCCTAGTTGTATACCATTATTGTTACCTATAGACCTCAAACTTTGGATAATCGATATGTCTGGCTTGGTTTTTTCTTCCCTTTGTTCCTCAAGAAGTTATTCCCGTAGTACTGCATGCCATTAATGTTACCTTTAGTTTTCATCCTCATAAAATCTTGCATGTTTCATGGTGCATACATGTCTTGCTATCAGGTAGGGTTTATTATATATTTTTTCAAGAAATACACACACACACACACACACACATATATATTTATACACACACGCGTGCGCGCGCGCGCACACCAGGAATTTAACCATATACATGTATGCTTCTTTTTTTTTTGTATTTTGTCCAACTCTCTACACTATACATCCTCGTTGATGCATATATTGATTCTTGAACTACAGGAAACATGGCATCTAAAAAAACTACCAGTGCCAATAGACTTGAAATGGGATAGCAATATGATATAGATGTTGATAAGAATTCAAGAAGAGTTCAGTACAAGTATTGTCAGAAAATTTTCAGTTGAGGTATTTACCGTTTCAAGCATCATTTGGTTTGCACTCGAAAGGATGTTGAGTCATGCCAGCAAGTACCAGAAGATGTAAAGAAGATGATTTTGAATGTTTTGGTGAAAAATCAAGAAGCAACTAAGAAGAAAAGAAAGCCTTTCCAATATATTGGAAAAGATAAAGATAACGATGAAGGGAATGAATCAGCTTAGTGGACAAAGAAAAGAGAGCAACAAGTGAGAGTGGAAGTACACAAAATACCATCAATCAACTGCTAAAGAAGGATCTTAGAGAAGAAGCATGTCGATAAATTACAAGGTTTTTCTACACCAACGCAATTCCATTTAACTATGTTTAAAACTCTGAATTTGTTACGACACTTGAATTGGTTGTAAAGCATGGACCAGGTTTTAAGCCTTCATCTTATTATGATATTAGAGAGAAGTATTTGAAGCAAGAAGTAGATCACACGATGAACTTGCTTAAGGAGTACAAGCTAGAATGGAAAAAAACAGGTTGCTCAATAATGTATGATGGATAGATTGATAAGAAAAGGAGTTCTATATGCAACTTTTTGGTTAATAGTCCTAAAGGGATAATTTTTTTTATCGTCGGTAAATACCTCTAATATATCTAAGACTGCTAATAAGGTATTTGAGATGTTAGATGTTATTGTGGAGAGGATTGGAGAGGAAAATGTTGTGCAAGTAATCACTGACAATGCTGCAAATTATACGACACTAGGGCAATCGTTGATGGGGAAACGAAAAAGATTGTTTTGGACACCATGTGTTGCCCATTGTATTGACTTGATATTGGAAGATTTTGAGAAGAAACTAAAGGTCCATCAAGTAACTATTGCTAATGGAAAGAGAATCACCTCATACATATATTCAAGAATTATTCTCATTTCAATGCTAAGACACTTTACAAAAGAAAAGGATTTGATTAGGACTGCTACCACTAGATTTGCTACTACATACTTAACTCTTAGATGTTCGAATGATTGTAAGATACAATTGATGACAATGTTTACTTCCATCTAGTGGAGGTTATGTAGGTTTCAAAAATAGAAGAAGATAAGTGAAATCAAAGTTGTGTTTTGAACAACAAGTTTTGACATGATGTCACTATATGTATTAATGCAACATATCCTCTGATTAAAGTTCTTTGATTAGTTGATTTAGATAAGAAACTAGCTATGAGTTTTATATATGAAGCAATGAATCAAGCAAAAAAGAAGATACAAGTGAATTTTGGTTTTGTGAAAAAAAGATATTGATTATCTATCTTGCTAATTATTTATTTATTACTATGAGTTGATACATAATGTTTATTTCACTTTATATTATTTAATTTAATGTTGATGAAAATATTTTTATTTTTATTTTGTAGTTATATACCTATATGGAATATTATTGATGCAAGATGGGAACTTCAACTTTACAGACCTTTACATGTAGCAACTTATTCTTTGAATCCTCATTGTCATTATAATCCTAATTTTAAAGTTACTGCCAACATTAAAATTGGATTATATAAATGCTTAGAAAGGACGGTGTCAGATGCAAGTTAAAGGTGTAAAATTGACTTATAACTTGATTCATTCAAGGATGCAAAAGGGTTGTTTGGTATTAAGGATGCCAAGATAGCAAGGGATAAAAAGACTCTAGCTAAATTATGGGATTCTTATGGGAATGAAGGTCCAAATCTACAAAAATTTACAATTCGAGTTCTAAGCTTGACTTGTAGTTCATCTAGATGTGAGCGAAACTGGAGTGCATTTGAGATGGTAAGTTTTTTTTTAATTTTAATGTTTTTATATTTGATAAGAATCTTATATGTTATCAATATGAATTGCTTATATAGGTTCATATGAAACGAAGAAATCGTTTGCACCAGAAAAAAATGAATGACTTGGTATTTGTAATGTGCAATCGGATATCGAATGATAACCAAGTAAAAAAGCAAGCTAGTGATTTTGGTGAAGTTTTAGATGATCTCTCATCTGATGATGATTGGATAACCGAGGGAGAGAAACATGATAGTTCATCAAACTTTGATTTGTTTGGTGTCATTGATAGTGCAACATGAAGGAAAAATAGTAAAGAAAATGAAAGTGATAATGAAGAAAATTTTAATGATGCTGAAATGGAGTGTCATGGAACTGAAGATGGTTTAGAGATTCAGAATAGTGTCAATCCAGATAATTCAATGAGCTTAGAGTTAAATATTGTTAACAATATTGGTGTTAGTGTTAGTAATAGTTGTAGCACTAATGTTCACAATATCGGTGCTGGTACTAGTAGTAGCAGTCATAATCCTTTAGATGGTAATGATTTTGATGAATGTTTTAGGAATAATGAGGAAGATAAAGGCAATGAAGTTGTGTTTGGTTTACATAACGCACTAACAGATTGTTTGTTTTAGGTTTGTTAATTTTTAGTTAATGAAATTCTATGGACATAATTGTATTATATTGTATTTTTAAGTTATTTAAACCATGTATGAATTTTTATTTGAATTATGTATTTTAAGGTGATTGGACATTTGTATTGTTTATTTCACTTTTATTTTAATTGTGTTATATTATTATTTACTACTTGATTGGAATTGTCAATATATAATTAGTTAAAATATTTTATTTGTGATTTTACAATTTTACGATTCAAGTTTATATTTATATTCCATGTCATGTCAAAAAAGCATTTTTAACAACCTTGATTTGGGTCAATTTTGTAAATGGGCTCAAATTAACCTATTATAGAGATCTATTAGGGTTATTTGAAGCATTAAATAAGTGTTTTGTATGCTGAAAAGCAGAAAGCCATGGATTTATGAAATAAACTTGTGTTTTGCACTATGCAACATGTTATCTTTGTTGGGATAAAGATTAAATCTGATTTATCAAGGTATAACTAGTATTGTGGCGTCATTTGATTCAATTCCAATAGTGTTGGTGGCTTGATATAGGTTTTCATGGTGTCACACTTCTCAAACCTGATTTTTAGCTTTTTTAGGGATTATAATTTTTTGGAGTTACTTGACCACGTGATCAAAAGGTTTGCATCAATTGGTATCAGAGCTAGGCTCTGGAATTAGGTTATATACTTCTTGGTTTCGTTATCTATTTGTTTCGTGTCAGTTTCTCTTCGTCTGTCTTTGTTTTGTTTCAGGTGAGTATTTGTTTTCTTTCTTGTGTTTATTCTTGTTATTGTATATTTGTTGTGTTCTAATTAGAGGTAAGACCATAAAACCAATTAGAAAATGTTATTTGGGTTAAGACAGGTCTGTAACACATCTGTTTCGCGGCAACATATCGAAACTTATCATAATTAACTCAAAATTAATATTCTGGTTATTTAGTGTGAAATTGCGCTAGATATCAAGTTTCAAGTCCTTTGGATATCATTGGGCCTAAGTTCTAAATTCGGGTTTTAAAAGGGATGTTTCGTGTCCATATATCAAATTAACTCGGAATCAGCTCAAAATTTATATTCTGTTTACTGGGGTCCTAATCACAAATATATTAAATTTGAGATCATTTGGATATAGTTTTCTTTAGGTTCTAAAATCAGGTTTTGTTTTGCCGTAATGGGTTTATTTTACGTTAGCTTTCAAAAATTGTTTTATTTCTGTTGATTTCATTCTTGCCAATATATTATCATCATATTTGGGATATTTGGCTGTTTTTTTAGTCATTTTCATCACTTTGACATCTGTTTGTTTCTGATCAGTTTTGCTCCAAACAAAAGTCAAATTTACAATTTCGAGTCTAAATCAATGTTCTTCTTATCATAAACTATATTCTTGTTGTGTTTTCACCTTCTTCTTTTTTCTTTTTTTTTCTTATTTGTGTCATGTATTTAGCAAGGAAGAGGGAACGAATGAGGATTCTAGCTCAAGGATGCAACAAACTAAACCATGGTTTGGGGGTTTTAGAACAAGAAGTTGAGAAGTGTAGAAGATTATTCTATGAACTTCAAGCTTTATAGGAAAAGAAGGTACAATGCTAAAATAATGAAAGACGAAGGAGATCCGTTGTGGTTATCTTTCAAAAGATGTACGCAAGTGATTAATACAACGTGCTTATTTGAAATTTTTATCATTCACTACTTCCATACAGTGTTATTAGAGAAAGGTATTAGTGATAAGGGAATTCTAAAGGCTTAAAAAAGACTAATAAAGTCGCTACTAATTCTATTCAAGATTTGAGGGTGATCTTCTTGAAGAGAGAGGGAATGAAACGGTTCATGTTCAGGCTTGGATTCCTTATAGTAAGTATTCGGTTATGTGTTTGAGATTGGTTGTTGATACGGTTCAGTATATGGTTCAACCTTGGGTTTTTCATGATGAGTTTTTACTTAAGGATGCATTCGATCAAATTGAGGTTCTTATGGATGATGGGTTTGACCCAATTGTTTTGGTGAGTAATTCGATCAAATCAAGACATGTTATGCATGACATGTTTTTGGCTAGTAAAGAAAAGTTTATTTGGAGTGCATTTTAAGTCTGATTTAATCTCTATTAATGAATATGAGTTTGGGCCACATGAGGTACAAAGTTGACTTGGGTTAATTAAGAAGTTGGGATCATATCAGATTTGTTTAGGGTTGATTTTTTAATTCTACAAGGATTTAAATCAACAAAATATTCTCCTAAAACTGAAGGAAATTTCGTTAAAAAATAATGAAAAATTGCTTTGTTTTTGCAAAATATACTTCTAAATAAAAAGTTGAATTATATATTCAACTATATCAACAATCAATCTCAAATATATAATTGAAAGTTTACTACAAAGAATAACCTAAACTGTATCATGACACATGTTCATGTTTCTTTACGGGTTGAAATCTCATAAAAACTTGTTCTAGAGTGGTTATTAAACTAGTTCTTATATATTTTGTATTAAGGCCTTTTATTGTTGAAGATATAATAAGAAAATGAAAAACAAGTATAAATAAAGGCAACAATTTTCAAGAAGTGGGATAGATGTTTTGAGTTTTGCATCCAACTTCTAAACTCCAAGCCAAAGTTCATGCGGATAGATGGATTAGCAGTCGTTGGTCTATTTGCATTGTTTTTCATTTTATTTGACTTTTTTCCATTTTGTCCATGCTAGTAGACTTTTCTGAATCCGTTGCTTTGTTTTTTCACAAGAAGTTCGATACATGGTACAAGAAAGGTCTATGCTGTCTCCTCCCTCTCCCAAGTTCATTTCCAAAAAAAAAAAAATGAAAGGAAAGATCGTCATAGTGTTAGTTCTGATTTTATGTTTTTTCTTTGTCCTTTCTTAATATTTGGAACAAAAAACACAGATTTGGATCAAATACAATTTATTAATTCTATTTTTTTTTTCTCAGCGAAGGACAATTCTTCATCCTCTCACACTCGATGTAAGAAGTTAGGGGTGAGCAAAAAACTGAAAAACCGATTAAACTAAGAAAATAAAAAAAATAACTAAAAAAACCAATTAAACCGATTAAAATTTTAAAAAAACCGGCTGATTCGGTTCAGTTTTGGTTTATAAGCCTGAAACCGGAAAAACCAAACCGAACCCAAACAGAAAAAACCGAAAAAAAAACCAAACCAAACCGGAAAAACAGAGCCAAACCGGTATGAACCGGTTTGGTCCTAAAAAACCGAAACGAACTGAAACCGGTCGGTTTGAACCAGTTTCGGTTTTTTAAAAAAATTCTGTTTGATTATTTTTTTTGATAAAAACCGAACTGAACCGAAAATAATCACCCTTACAATAAACGTGGTGAGATGGTAATGTGATCCTACATGTCTTTCAACCTCTTACTTTGAATATTTGTTTGTTTTTCAATTAAGTCATGCCATGCGAACTTGGCAATTGTATGGATTTTTTCAAATTCAAGGCTATGGGAGAAATAACATCGAAAGAGGGTGGAGCATAACAACGATTTTATTGATAGTTTTGGATCAAATATCATTTATTGCGCTTCCATCTCTCGATCGATCCCACCTTATTCATTTATTTTGTTGATTGTTGTTGCTGTCGTCGTCTTGCTTCCGATCTCCCTTGCTTGTTCTTACATGATAAACGATGGAGAAGATTACATTATGAGAGCAAATATTTATTGAGAACTTTAATGCTTTCGCCTTTTCCTTTCCATTTATGCATTCCATGCCATTTTTTTTTCTTTTTTCTTCTTTGATAATGCAATAATCTTAGCAATAACAATATGGATTGTGCATATCAATCTTTTCTTCCCTGAATTTGTTCTTAAAAACGCCTGAATTTGCTTCTTTTTTTTTTAATGTTTTCCTTCATTTATACTTTGTCACTTAGAAGCTATCTTTTCGTGGAAATTTGGTGTTCTCCATGTCTTATAATTCATGTTG
>Ga0325402_1002910_pt1 | contig 15252 bp, 9 predicted proteins | sample PopdelMetagenome_22_FD_207212 | JGI IMG/M metagenome (GOLD analysis project Ga0325402, IMG submission 207212) | Populus deltoides microbial communities from Bellville, Georgia, United States - Xylem-PdKOR-R3 | ecosystem: Host-associated > Plants > Phyllosphere > Stem > Wood/Secondary xylem... | reverse complement strand
ACCTAAATCAGTATTCTCGGGCACCCCCTCCCCCTGCTCTCTTGTCTATTGTCTCTCTCAAATTTGCCTCATTCTCCTCTATACTCCACGACTATTAAGCTTTATGCTCCTCTATCCTCCAAATAAAAGGCACACAACTTTAAATTAGATCATTCTGGAAATGACAGACAAGGAACTGAAATCTCTGGAGAAATAAAAAAAAAAAAAAGGTATACAAGCTAACTAGAAGGCTAGCATAAGAGTTTCTGGAAAAAAAAATATTGGGAGACGACTTAACTAGCTAAAACAAAAGGAGAAGTGACTTTGACCGTGGAAAGAGATAAAGATAGATGGTAAAAATCTATGTAAACTTTTTTTTGTATTTGGTTTCCTCTCATCCAAATAATAATGATTTGATTTTATATTTTAGTAACTTTTCATCTTCTCTTTGTGATTTTACAGTCAAATTATTTCTTTCCTTTCCTTTCCAGTATCTTTTTGCAAGTTTATTTTTTGAATTAAAATCTAACAAAAAAAATAAACTGAAGTTGAATTTTTAGATATCACACGTGCCTAACCAACTTAAAAATAAAAAACCATACTTGTTGAGAAAGTCAAGATATCTCGGAAAAAAGAGGCAGTTCAGAAAATAAAAGCAAGTACAAAAATAGAAACCTGGAAAATATAGCCAATAAAAAACCTGAAAAAAACTCAACCAAAATAAAAATAATTTCAGTTTGAAAAGGAAAAAAACCAAATCAAACTGATCAGTTTAAACTAATTTTCAGTTCAGTCCAAAAACTTGGAAAAAAATTATTTTGATTTGATTGTTTATTTTAATCCAAAACCATACCAGAAGAAAAATGCTCAGCCCTACTCCAGCCAAAACATAAGCAGCAGCACGGGACACGCGTGTTAGCCCCTCGTTGGTTTTCTTCCATCAAAAGCAAGAGCTGTGAGTTGAATATGGACCTCTACACAGAAAAAGCAAGCTCCTCGCTGATTGTAGACGATGGCAAAATCCATGGATAACAGACACTGTACAATCTATCTGCACCATCTGGCTGGAATTAGGGTCACGAAAAGAAGGGTCATGCCACTCCAGTTGGTGTTCAAATGGCAGGCCAATGGGCTATAAAATCACCATACAAGGGAAACAAAACAATCTGGGACCACCATTCACCCGATCATAATGTACAGATAACAAAAACATTCTAACACACTACTCCTCAAGGATATCACGCAGTTAAGTGTTAAAATACATTGCTGGGGTAGGCTCAAACTTGAAAACACAACCTATCAAAATCCCCTTCCGGATGTTAAAACAAGACATTAAATCCTAAATACGGATAATCAGAGCATAAAAAAGTGCCTGGTTTATCGTAACATACCCATTATATAAAATATAGAAAACAAGCAAGACGAAACTCAGTTACACTGACAGCAACCCAACCACCTCTTTACCTTGGTTTAGCTCAGACCTTCAGCAGCACACATATCCTAACTCTGTTTTTCTATTCACTATTCTTGAGCCTTATTGCACTTGCACTCCTTCCATTCTCAACTTTATTTCTTTTTTCCCCTGTTTCTCATAAATTATTAAAAAAAAACAGGAAACCAAGTACAAAGGACACCCAAACCCACTAATCATCACGGTCTTCATTGTTAAACTCACATGTAAGGTATATATGCATGTACCAACGTATCGATGGGGTTCACTTCTAGCTAGCATAGTGTGTTAACAGTCATATCTTTGTATCACCTCGGCAGAAAAACAGGAAGTCTGGATGATTGACCTGAAGCAGTCTCAAAAATTTGCTAGCAGCCTGCAATAGCGAGTTTGCCAGCTGGCGGTCACCTCCACCATTAGAGGTCCATAAGGACCCCTTGAACTTGTAGGAAGCGAAACCAAAAACAGGCAAGGATATCTTGGGCATACCATCCGCTTCACTGGGATATGTCATTAAAGGAGCCTGTGCAACTCGCCCACCTGCCAAGAAAGTTGGCATGATGAGTCTCATAAAAGTAACTGAAGGCAAACTTTAATTGACAGAGATATGTTAAGCAGTTAGATTTGTCATCCTGAAAATTATTCAGGTCCAGAAAAGTTGCAATGAGAAAGCAGGGGTTGCTACAATGACAGCACTGCCAAATGTTGGTGCCTCACCATTGAAGTTGACTTCAGTAATACAATTTTACCATTTCATTCAAACCCACTGGTCTAACATGCATCAACATTGTTCTGCTGCAGGTATTGTAGACTTCCCTTCAAGAGAAATAATACTACAAAGTCCAATCTATAAAATATTTGGGGGAGGATGCCTGTGCTAAAAAGGATGTTTGCGGGCAGCAGAACAAAATATAATTTGCAGAAAGGCAGTGCATAATTAAAGAAAGTAAAAGAGAAAGAAAGAACAAAGATGCATGTTTTAATTCATTAACCAATGTACCCTTACTCCTTCATCCACTGCAATTGTCGTCCTTTACTTTCTGTCTCAAAATTTGAGCCATCTCAAAAGGTCCAAGAAATGTTAATTGTTCAATTTCCTATCATATGTATTCTCACGTTAACCACATAATAATCTTTTAATACCAGAAACCAATCCAGGGGTAAAGCCAAAGACCATTATACATTAGGTGGAAAGCAAAGAATTTAATGTGAGCCATTAAAAGATGGCATTTCAAATGGAAATGTTTTTAAAGGAGGGTTGATAAGGTTACAGTATAGTGAAAACAGTCTTGATTGGAAATATCTCTTCACTGAGTAAGAAGCAGACAAAGAAACTAAGACACGTAAAAAAAATTAAAAAAATAGCATCCTAAAAATAACAAAAACAGAGTGCCACATGGAAAATCAGCGGCCAGGTGCATTCATTACCTCCCAATGAGGTATGAAGAGAATGATATGTAAGGAAGCAAGCATCCAGATCTTTTAAAGTTGGTCCGGTGGGTATTCTGTAAATTGGGTACCTACAGAAGTCCATAAGGAACCATAAGTCATGTGTGAATATAACACTCGGATCATATACAACACTAGAATGTTGAATACCAGGCCACAGAAATCCAACTTGAAGGTAATAAATCACAACTTCTTAGCATCTTCAGCTCAGGGAAACGGAAGGCAAGATCCAATATCTGTGGCAGCAGAAAGAGTTTAGGATAAGGTCAGAAGAGAGAGCCTAAAAAGGGAGCCCACCTAATCAAAATATGCAAGAGTTTCTATCTATTGACAAGGACACTCAATAACCTTATCAGCTAATGGTTCCCGGCTGTAGGGAGGGTCTCGTTCAAGATACTCAAATAGCAAGCAACCTTGACAATTCAAAGATTCACCCTCATCACTGGAGAAGTCCTCTTTATGGGCAACGTGTTGATCTCTCAACGATAATCTATCGATTCTAAGAGGAAAGTCATCTGTTACATGATGATGATGATTCAATTGATCCCTTGAGCATTTCACTCCTCTTTCATGCTCATAGTCACTGCTTCCATCACTACTTGAATCCCTAAAATCACTGTCACTATCCTCACCCAATCGCCTGTCACAAGAATAACCTTCAGTTCTAGTATACAATCAGCCAATCAAAAAACATGTAAACAGCTAAAAAAAAGTACGAGAACAAGATAATCTAAATTGTAATCAGTAAAATTGAGTGTATGTGTGAGTCAGCCTCTGTGAACCATTTCTAAATCTAACCACGCAAATGAGCTTAGTTGAGCACTAGCTATTTGTGCTTCGCAACAGTAACACTAGGACACAAGCATGATAGTGCTTCCAAAACAGCGTATGCGTAGGCCAGTTATTGAAAGCTGAGGCATCAAGTAATTTTAATATTCTGTCATCGGGAATTAGGCTGTAGCAAGATATGGCTTTAGATCTAGTTAGATGAAAAAGGATAGTGGAAACAGTAAAAAACTTAATGAAAAGATTGTAATAAGTTGAAATCTGGGCTGTATTGAGTTGGACCTGAGTTCAATTCCATTGAGTGTAAATGTATTTAAAAGAAATCATACACGAAATAACTTTGTTGATAAAATGCAACACAACATTTTCAGTCACATGTTCAATATCCCACAATTTCAACAGCCTCAAAAAACAATTTAACAGACAGTACCAACTGCCCAACAGTATAAGATCTTATTCCAACAAATCAAAACCCAAGAGAAGGCCCGATGACATCCTATCTAGCAGAATATTTAGATGTACTAATCTAAATGTATATTATAATCATCTTTCAAGACAGAAGTCTCATTTTTTTCATTTAGCAGCTGCGTGAGACCTTGACTACCCACAAAGAGAAGGATAAGTTTTGCAACAACATTAACAATTTAACTCCATATTTACATTTACGAGAGGCTTCATATAAATCTTTGACATTTACTGCAGAAAAACACAATTCATAATAGCCCGTAAGCACCAAGTTTGTAAGTAAACTTGAAGAGAAGCTGGCTCAAACTCCACTAAAACCAGATTGGCTGCACATTAGGATTAGCACTACATGAGTACATGCAAGCTCGAAGGTAAAGAGTAAACATAGACCACACTCAGATTAACTATACAAGCCTATTACATAAACTAAATGAGCAGTAGGGATTATGGAAGATACAGATGCAAACCAGGAATAACAGTACATGTTTCGCACACAAAGGACAGAAACCAAACAGCAAGCTATGATGAGGCAAATGACTCTAACCCGCAAGAACAACATTTTAACAAAGTGCAAATACCAGGTAACAACATTTCGATGTGTCAACATTAAAAAAAAAAAAAGACATGTTTTAAAAAATTAACTAAACAGAAACCAAAACCATGACAAATAGTATTTTTATTTTTACCTTGACTTGGGAGGCCTTTTTGTAGAATCGGCATATATTTGAATACCAGAAAGATAAGGAACATAATATTGAACAACACAGTCACTATCATTCAAAATTAAAGGCACTCCTGCACCATAAGCACTCCATTCTTTAAAAGATTCCCACAAGTCACCCAGCACGAAATACGGCTCGAATTCGACATCACACGTCCTCCATCCCCGCATTGTCGTCTGCCACCAAAATTCATTTCAATAAATTACTAATGAATTTTAAAAAAAAAATATTCGAATTCCACCAAACCTTGGACGGATACTGTGCAGGAACAGAAGGCGTGATCGACTCCAAAAATCGATCCAGGTTACTCTCAGAAGCCGGAACAGCAACTTTTACCGGTTTAGTCAAGTGCTCTAAATCATCGGTCCGGTTCTCAACCGGTTTATCGTCAGTAACATCGATTCGTGCTCTACGGAGTTGATCGGCCCGGTGAGCTTTGCGCGCTTTCACGGCATTATGCAACCGATCCTCTTCTCCTCGTCCCCGCGTTAACTGCAATCCTGTCCCCAACATTTCTGCTTAAAAACAAACTAACTTCTTCTAAAATCTAATCACTAGTCTGTCTTATGTACGGAATAATCCTGTGAAGGACTAGATAGAAATAAGTTGAGAATATGCAGGTATTGTACGATTTTTATGAGTTTATGAAAAAATAGATCAGAGAGAAAGGAAAAGAGAGACAGAGTGGTGAGATGTTAAAACCCTAAAAATAGAGATTGTGAGAATTGATAATGGATCTGAAAGAGGCGATAGGGGTGGAACGGTAAATATTAGTTGAGGGGAAAAAAATTGAAACGACGAGAGAAGATGAAAAGGTTAGAGACAAAACCCAGACGGGGGGAAAAGGAAAGAATTTGTTACTGTGTTTTAAATTGGTTGCACTTGCAAAAAAAATAGAAGAAGAAGATAATTTGAGGAGTCCATATTTGACATTTGACAGGATGGAATACCACTATTGGCCCCACCTAATCATCTGACATTAATCAATGGGGTTAATCTTATGGGGTTTTTGGTCAAGAAATTGCAGAGAGATAATATAATTAGAAAGTTGCTACCTGAATTAATTAGGGAAGATCTAAGGGCTTGACTAGACTGAGGGATTTGAATGGATGATATTAAGGAGGTGTTTACACGTGTAAATAGGGAGATTGTAAGACACGTGTATGGTCGATTTTGGAGAGGAAAAGGAATACTGTCTTTTTCTTATCCCAATCGATTGTCTCGAGAAAATTAGCGTGGCTTTTCAATTTCCTTGTTTTGTTCCCTTACATAGCATCTATTTACTTTACCCGGACAAAAAGATAAACATAATAAAAAATAAATACAAAAGAGACAGAAAGAATTGTATTTGATAATTGTATATAAGATAAAATGAATATTTTTTATATAGTTAGTTGGTAGATAAAATATAAAAAAATTATTTTGCTTTTAATATATATTATTATCAAACTTATATATTTAAAAAAATAATTATATATTTTTTTAGTTTTATATTAAGGGTTGAAATTAATAATATTCTAATGAATATGGTTATAAAACCAGGAATAGCATGGAAGGTTGACTCAAAACCGGCTCAACCCTGAACTTGGATTGGTTCTAGTTTTAAAAAAAATAGAAGTCTTAATCCGATCAAAATCCCAAGTTGACCCGAGATTAAACATGGATCAAAAACTTGTTGATTTTTTAAAAAAATTTATGGCCAGAACAAGGTTGTTTTGATTATTTAAAAAAAAACATAGGTCAACTAAGGTGACTCTTTCCAGCAGCGACCCAGGTCTTGTCCTTTACGTCTCTCGAGTCGGGTTTTTAAAACTATGATAATAATAACTTTTATCTTTATCATAGTTTTGAAACTCGTCCCAACGGGTCGACTCGGGACCCCGCCCGGGTTGAAAAAAAAATAAGGGAAGGAAAACTCGGCGTGACCCAGCAACTCGGTTGACCCGGCAAGACCGGTTCAAAAACCCAGTTGCGACCCGTTGACTTTTGTTTTTTTTACACTAAAACAATATCGTTTTGATTTAAAAAAAAAATTAACCCGAGTCTGAAAACCATAATCCTTATATTGACCTAGTTCACCTTCTTAATTCGTGACATGAGTTTTGTCCCGGGTTGATCTCGGGCTCAGGTTTTTAAACTATAGTAATAATAATTTTTATTTTTATATTGACTCGAGTCAAATTGGATTGACCTTGATTGCCACATGACTTAGGTCTTGCTCCAAGTCAAAACCTGATTTGAGATTTTAAAACTATGATAATAATTATTTTTATCACTGTGTTGACTCGGTTTGATAATTAAACCTACTCGTAACTCATGAGTTGCCTCGGGTCGATCTCTAGATAAATTTTTAGAGTTATAATAACAATCATTTTTATTTTCATATTGGTTTTGTTTAGCCCGGCCTATAACTCGAGTCTCGACTAATGACCTGAATCTTATCATTAATCGACCCAAGGTGATTTTTAAAAATAATATAATAGATATTTTCATGCTTACATGTTTTAGGTGAACAGGTTTGGAGTTAATAATATTCTACAACAATTTTTTATAAATAAAAAAATATTATTTTTTAGAAATGCTATCATTGTATCTCCTATTTTGAAACTACTTGCATTCAATTCAGATCGTTCCCGAATTAAGTTGTTTTTATATCTTTGTTTTTCCAACCAAATATATTTGTATTTTTGTTATTTTTGTTTTTTTTTGTTATATGATAATAATTAAATCTACGTGCTGCGCGCGCGTGTAGGTTTGATTATTTATTTTATTTTATTTTTTGAATGAGACAGATATCTAATTGTATTTTTAATCTCAGTGTAAAAATGTTTTAAGCTTTGTTTCCGAAATAAAAATAGTTATAATTTATCTACATGCAGCGGTTATAGAGGAGGAATGTGAAGCTCATGTTTAGGATGATTTTTTAAATTGTTTTAAATTATTTTTTCATGTTTATTCAAAGAAAGGTTTATCTGTTAAAATTTGTTTTTAACTTAAATTAAGAGTTTGCAACAAAATCTTGATTTAATTAATTTATAATTTTAAATTATATATTCTAAATTCTACTACATTCTTAAAAAAAAAAACTTGTTTGGAGTTGCTTCTATTAAGTATATTTTTAATTTAAAGTTATTTTAACTTATTTATGTCTTAAATTAATTATAAAAAATCAAATTTTAGATTATAATGCAATGTCAAATATCATAATTTTAAAATTTATGTCAAACGAAATTTTAAATACTGTATATAAGTCAGTTTATCCAACTCTAAAATATAGATACAAATATACAATGCTTGAAGAGATATGTTTTTTCCTTTTACCTTTTAAATAATTAGTTTTTGTGTTTTAAAAATGTTTTTGAAAAAAATTATATATATATACATATATATTTTGGGGTTTTTTATTTTTTTAATGTAATAATATCAAAAATAAATTTTAAAAATAAAAATATTATTTTAATATATTTACAAATAAAAAACAAATTCTAAATATAATCCTAAATGAACTCTAATAAGACAAATTTGAGCGTGTTTGGCAGTATGGTTGCGAGTGCTGTTCAAATAACTTTTCGTGTCAAAATACATGTCAATAATTTTTTTTATTTTTTAAAAATTATTACATAAAAATGATTCAAAATATATAAATTATATTAAATTTTAATAAAAAAAATTTAAATTTTCTTTGAAAAGACAGACGCAGTTGTGTTTCTAAACATGCTCATGAGTGAGGAGACGCGGCTACTGTAATTCGTGGAGTCACATCTCCACGTTTGAAGCTGCGTGTCGTGGCAGGATCACTGCTATTTCACACCCTCTTCAAATGTTTGATTATTATAATACAAAGAGAGGAGGAAGAGAGAGAAGTTTAGGATGTGTTCAACGACGAAGTGTTACTTTATTTAAAAAGAAAGAAAGAAAGAAAGAACAACATGTAAAATAAATATCGTATTCAAATACACTCTTTTTATAAACTAGAAAAAGGCCTGGCCGCATATCCAGAGCCACAAGTAGATCTGGCTTCGCAGCAGATTGAATATTATTGGTCTGGTTTCATCGTTAGATTCAATGCTATGGGTCTGGTTTAGCTGTGAGATTTAAAATATTTTTTAAAAAAATTATAGCACGGACTAATATATCAGTGTGTGTATATATATATATATATATCATCCATTTTCTTTGCCCTTAATCTCTTGATGGCTGCTCCCACAAACTCAAAAAAATCACAAGCCGAGGAGTTGGTTATGTTACAGATCAACTCAGCTCAAAAGCCTTCTGCTCGTATTTTTCCAGAATATTTTTTATGAGAGATTGACTGCAGTAGCTGCTAAAATTCCATTGTTGGAAGAGCTTGACCTTTCATGCTGCTCATTATCAAATATCAGAGGTAGCTCTAGAACAAGTTGGGCATTGTTGTCCTTGACAAATCATGGCTTGCAGGCTATTCATGATGCCTGTCTCTTCACCTAGAATCACTTGATCTGCGCCAGTGTTTCAATGTGAACTCATTAAAGATTCGAGGCAGCCTTGCGCTTTTTCATGAAGGGTTTTTACATGTTAATTTTTATTTATTTTGAAGACTACTTTCTCATGTGAACCTTGACTGTATTTTTTTATGCGCGTTATGAATTGGCTCTAAATTGACTTGGATCTCAGTTTTCAGCAAGTGTAAGTGGAGGTTGTTTTTTAATTATTTTTTATCGAAAATATATTATAATTTTTTTTTATTTTAATATAAACATACTATAAAAAAATACTAAAAAATATTGACTTTAAGTTTTTTTGTTTTAAATAAAATTTTTAAAAACTACAGTACAATTACACCCCCAAATAGCTTCTTCAAGTCGTCTAGTTTACTGCCTCTTGCCGAGAAAAAATTGATTTCCGTGCCATTCCATGTTTCAGGTCGTGTTAAACTAGAGCAGCAGCAAATTGAAAATGTTTGAGAAACACGTATGCAGATCAGGCCAGATTTAATTAGGTAGAAAATTTCTCTCAAACTGTGTATCTTAAAATATCAAGAATATTATAGAAGACAAGTTTGATTTGAACACAATTTTTATTACTTTAGAAATGAATATATTTTCTGAATTTTTATTGGAGAAAAAAAACTGGAAAAAAAGAAGAAAACTGAAAAAAAATATATCTTGTGTTGCTGAAAAAAATATATTAATGTTTATATTTCAATCAAGTGAGACGCATTTAATTAATGAAAAAATATGTCTTAAAATTTAATATCATTATAGAGTATAGATAAGTATCCAACACATTTGGGTGACAAGAGTGTGGATTTTTTAGTTCAAAAGCAAATAACTATCCCAAGCTGTGAGGTGGCCCCAGGTGAACATGTCATTTTCCCCCGACGCTTGAGCTGATCAACTTGCACCCACCCAGAGGCTTAACATCCCCGCTAGGCGCTGCCGCCTGCCGCCTGCCGCTGGGGATGAAGGCGTTGAAATAATAAACAGATCACAACACAAAAGTCCATGAACGGCCCCTTGATCAATTCATGCCTTTTAAAAGGATTAATTTCTATAAATCTCTTGATCAGTCAATGAAATGTTGAAGTTTATTTAATATGTTTTTTTAACGATAAAGGTATTATCAAGCTATTTTATATATTAATTAAAATTAACTTTTTATTTGGATGATTTTGAGGATGCATTCCCTGTTAATATGATATATTCGTGAAATTTAATAAACTTTTTAAATATCGTTCCTACGATTTAAACTAAAAAAAAAATAGTAGAACTCTTTTTAGCCATCAAAACAACTTGTTTGAATTATTTTCAATATATAAACCTCTAGTATATAAGTGTTGAAAAAGGTTCGGTGGTCTGGCCACGTGCCACGTTGATAAAAAATAAAAAATAAAAAATAAAATCAATTGCAGCAGCAAAAAATGAAGATGCCTATTCACGTGCACAATTGCATCGGTCTGACCAATTAACTTAATTTTAATTCTATGTTCCATTGGAATACCGAATTTAGTGGTGGGAGCTATTACAAGCATAGTTATTAGCTGACGTTCGAGATTAATCCGGTTAAGACGTTTGATTCTGGATTATATAGGGTGATTTGAATTGACGTGGAAAATTAAAAAAAATATTTTAAGTTTTAATATTTTATATAAAAAAATTAAAAAACAATTCATGTGGATATAGGCTATACATGTTATAAATAATAAAGTTTAAAAAAAATATTTTTAAAAATTTTTTTTTACACGTAAAAAATATACAATCTTATTCTTTTAAGTTAAGTATTTAAACAAAAAATATTTTTTATTCTATATTAAAAAAATATAACTTTTTTTTATTATGAACATGAAATATATATACTAAATGGTTTTAGATCTCATATTAAAAAAATAAAATATTTTTCTAGTATTTATCTAGTAAATTTTAAAATGAATTAATAACTAATTAAAAAATATACATGTAAAAAATATATAATTAAAAAAAATTCTTTATTGAGTTTTATTGAATCAACCAAATTTTATATTCACCCGACAGGATGACTGTTTCTCTTTGGATCAATTACAAACCTAGCCAAGGCTTTAATAACTATGATTAGTTTCTCGAAAAAGGTTAGAGATCCAATATCCTAACGTCATCTTTGCCGACGAGAAAAAAAAAAAACCGATCGTGTATCTTTTACACACTGGGTGTGTTCTCCACGTACCCCTTTATTTGTTGGACAAAAATATCCCTTAAACCACTAAAAGAAAAGTTGGTGTACAAAATATAATATATTTTTTTAAAACTCGACAAAAACTTGAAAAAAACATAAAAGAGATTAAAAAATGAAATTCCTAGAAACATAAAACCTATAACATAAAAAGAAATTAGTAACCAGGGAAAATCTTGAAAAATAAAACTTATCCTATAGCCACGTTTCTCCCTACAAGGCTGTACAATTTTATTTTGTTTTTTTCATTTTCAGATTTCACAAGCCAGCATTATTTTTCCAGGTTTTCCAGGTTTTTATTTATTTATTTATTTATGTTTAGTTGGATTTTCCAGGCTTTTCAACTTTTAAAAATTAAAAATTTATTTCCTGGAAAATTATTTTTCTCGTCATGGCTGTAGAGTATTTTCGTTTAGAAGGTGAAAAAAGAGCAGGTGAGAAAAAAAATCACGAGAGTAAAAATTTCTTGTAGAGATATATGCAAAAAGACCGGTTAATAATACTTCAAACATTTGGATCCGTCTTGGCTAATCTCAGATGGTATGAAATGGGATTTTAAACTATGTAAAACGAATAACTATTTGTTCTATTTTCTCAGGTGGTACGATAATAACCTTGCTTAATAAATGTATTTAAAGCTTGTTATTATTGCTTAACAGGCCATCACAATTTTTAGCCTGGAAATAATTTAACTTGACAATGAGTTCTACCTTTAGTCCTTTTAAAGACTTGACCATGGCTTCTGTGAACGCCACCACGGTGTTTGTTTTTGTTCCTGCACTGTGTTTTTTTAAAAATGATTTTTTTATTTGATTTTTTTGTGTTTTTTAATTATTTCAGTGTACTAATATTAAAAATATTTTTTAAAAAATAAAAATTAATTTAATGTTGAGAGTAAAAAATTGATTAAAAAAACCTGTTTTTTTTTTAAATAGATAAATTTGAATCAACCAATCAAACTCTCGATGCAAGTCATGAATGCCATCGAATTCAATAATTTTTTTATTTTATAGATTATTTTTTTCATTTAATAAATTTTCATGACAATAAAACGCATGTAATTTTTTGTTAATGAAATATTTTTTAAAATAAAAAACAATGATAGATATTTGAAATTGAAATAGCAAAAACAAACTATTGATAACGAATGATGAAACTATATTTTTAAAAAATTTAAGTCAAATAAATAATATATAATCAATAATAAATTGTGAAATTGTTTTTTTTTAATGATAGATTCTGGATACTATTATAGTGACTGAAAAGTCAGGGTTATAAGATTTTAACCAAACAAACTAATTTTTCAACTCATCTGAAGCAAAAAATGACTTTCTCTTTCTCTTTCCAATAAAAAAAATGAATTTTAACCAAACTTATTAACATTAATTTTAATTATTTTGATGGTTAAAATAAATATAAACAATGACTTTCTCTTTTTAAACAATAAATTTACAGTCTACTCTCTCTTATTGCAAAAAAAATGACTGAAAAATGAGGAAAATAAGCTCTAATACCAAAATTATATTTTTGAAAATTAGAGGGACTGAACACCTACAAATTAAAAAAAGATGAGGGACTAAAATAATTTTTTTGTATGAAATTTGAAGTCACTATCTATTTTATTTGTGATTTTCACGTTGGTTCACTGACTTCCAATCCAACCCTTCATTTCAAAAAATACGTAGTTGGATGTAGATTTAGATTTAAAAAGGTTTAATTATGAAAAAAAAATAATAATAATAAAACCAAGGATTAAATTAAAAATTTTAAAACAATCAGCTATTCTAATTCATAAAATACACTGCAAAAAAGCTACAATAGAAATGGTGTTCGTCAATTCACACGAATCATTCTTCTTGACCAGATAAAAAAAAAAAAACAAATTTATACACAGGGAGGGACTGGAGATAGGAATCAATTATCAAATTATCGAACAAAATACTCTATCAAATTTGCAGGTCCACTAAAATCACATGGCCATGAAAGTACGGACGGAGAGGTGACAGATCGCAAGCACCGACCAAGCAGGCAAAAACCAAGGAATTTCATTTATAAAAGTGGCCGTCTGATATTTTATAAGGTGGTTTTGCTTTTGCAAAATGGGCGATGGGCAATGAAAGGGCAAACGTGTGACGTGCCCCCACTAAAACTGATGTTCACTCCTTTTGATGAGTGGAACGACCTCACATAAATCAATGAGAATATTCACATCCATCACAACAAGGCAAACTTCTTATTAGTCCCTTAACTATATATATTGTCTTGATTGAGCCTCTCAGCTACCGATTTCACAGTCAGCTTCTTCATCTATATGCATCTCCTTCCATTCACCACGTTAAAGAACACTTGCAAGGTTAAAGTATAAAATTTCTTCAATTTCATCCTATTTTGTCTTAAACTGAAAGTATTTTTGCACCCAAGTCTCCAATTATACCAATGGAAGGAACCGATTGACGAAAGATACATGGATGGATGACCCGATGGGTTAAATTAGCAGCTGAAGGACTCAATCAAGAAGCTATATATAGTCAGGGGACCGGTACAGGTTTGCCCCTGTAAGAAAATGGTTCTTCTCTTCTTAAAAAAATCGCAGATTCTAAAACCGAAGCATAATTCCGCATCAATACGGGGGGCTGCAACGGCGGCATGTGTGCATAGCTCCTTCATCTATCTGTTTCTGTCGTGTTGCTCGGCGATAATTTATTTTTTCATTTTCAGTTTTTTTTTCCTTTTATTTTCCGATAAAAAAATATAAAAAAACTTGTTTATTTGTTAATAATAAAGATGATTTAAAAAATAGATTATAACTATTTTTTTATAAAAAAATAAAATTATAATTCATAATAGTCATCTTGATATTTTTTATTTGTGATAATCTAATTATGAATTCTTAATTTTATTTCATTTAAGAGAAAGTTATCATGAAAAAGCTATATTGTTAACTAAGAAAATGTTTACATTAGATTTATAATAAAAAATAATTCATGACATTAACTCAATATTAAAATATATAAAAAAACAATTTTATTTCTTGTATTTCTAAAAAGTATTTGTATACATGTAAAAAAAATTGTATCATTCATATTTTTTTCTTTATTTGAAAAACAAAGAAAAAATTATATTGAAAAATCATTGAGAATCTCTAGGATGTGTTTTTCTAAATTCAATATAGATTTGAAAAATTATTTTTCTAGTTTTCTAAATGTCAGAATATTGAAGTTTTAATTTTTAATTTCTCTGGCTTTAAAAAAAAATAAATTGAATTACTCTATTTTTGTCTTTGAATAAGAGAGTTGCGCCGAGTGAAGGCGCGCTAATTTCTGTCGGTAGAAGTGCAACAAGCAAAGATAAATATCAAGAATGATGGGCCTTATAGCCTTTGATATCTGCTGTGGCTAACAATTAGAAAAATTGCTTTCATGGGAGATGAGCCATCAACGGGAAGAGTTGTGTGAAAATGCTGCGAGGAGACCTCGACTCCTTGCCAGTTCCTTCCGAACCTTTCTTATATTTCCCTGAAAGATCTCTTCAAAGATCAGCTGAAGAATTTCAACTGCAACAACCTTAAGGTTATGATGCTCTGGAGTGACTAAAACACATTTGCAGGCAATTTCAAGGCCACAGTTTTGATAAAAATTAGCACTCTATTTCCTGCAATCGCTTACGAAAACGTAGTGTGAACAAAGATTCCCCTGCTCTCGGACTTTTTTGAAGCAT
>Ga0325402_1002907_pt1 | contig 15261 bp, 8 predicted proteins | sample PopdelMetagenome_22_FD_207212 | JGI IMG/M metagenome (GOLD analysis project Ga0325402, IMG submission 207212) | Populus deltoides microbial communities from Bellville, Georgia, United States - Xylem-PdKOR-R3 | ecosystem: Host-associated > Plants > Phyllosphere > Stem > Wood/Secondary xylem... | reverse complement strand
AATTGGTATTTATATTCAAGAAGATATTGTTTAAAGAAGAGTCTCTCATCACTAAATTGAGTATTTAAAAATCCTATAGTTCAACTAGTTAATTAAAATTCTTATTGAAGTACTAGCATTTAGAATCCTTGTTGTAATACAATTGCTAGTTTGAGTTTATCTTTATTCTATAATCTCTTTATTTATAATATAAGGACCTTGTATATAGAATTTAAAAATGTAGAATATCAACCAGTAAGATCTTGAAATGTTGAATCATTTGTGTGTTTAGTGGTTTATAATTAATTAATAAAAAAATAAACAAAATAACTTGTAAAAAGATTGATTTTTTGATTAGAGTACCACATGAAATAAAAGGTTAAAATGACACTATTCAAAATATTATATAATCATTTGGTTCTTAGAAATGGCTTTCGCCATTAGAGTCGAGTCGCCATTAATATCGTATTGCTCTCATGCTAAAAAACATTTTCAAAATTTCTCGTTTTAGAAATGGCTTTCGCCATTAGAGTACATGCACATAATAAAACATTCAAGTCATCTTCAAAAAGTTACGAAAACTTGACCTCACCATGAGCCATGCCCGTCCCTCTACTCTCTGAGCTGTCGATCTCTTCCTCTCATTAATTTCTTGTGGGCAAGTATATATTTCTGTAAAACTTTCCGAGGACTCTACTGTTTGAGCGTGCTGAAGGCCTCGGGCTCTAGATTAATAATTCATACGGTCCAAAACATCACTACTCTCCTTCTCCGTGCATATTTCAGACGAGGAAGAAAAAGACACAGAGAGAGCAAAAAATCGGGGGAAAAGGGAGTGATGCATGCGCAAATTATTTTACATGTGTAACAGTGTAAGGATTAATGTGTCTACTAAGAAATAAGTCAACAAAACAAGTATATATACGCCTTCGTTGTTTGACTTTTGCATCTTTGTGGCCAGGCACCCAGACTTCTGTTAATTAAGTGCATATCAGCTTCCTATTCCCTGTTGTTTATTCACTGGCCGACATTCTGGTATCATGTGCTTAAGAGTGTGTTTAGCAATAATTAAGTTCTTTAATTTCGGACATAAATCTAAATCACTCGATACAGTTGGAGGTGCTTTTTGATTCAGACGGGTGCTTTTCAGTACTCTACTTTTGTTTCTTTTTTAATGGATTTGGAAAAATTATTAGATATGTCGTACCAGAATTAAATATTATTCTTCTAGAAAATCTAGAGAAATATCTTCAATCTAAAAATATTTTTCAAGAAATAATTCTACTCGCACCACCTTTGGAATATTATTATATATGGTCATTAGATATCTTTCAAAATCATGGTCTCCGTGAAGCAGAATCAATCAAATACTGTTCTTTCAGCTAAGATATTTTTCTTTTAGTCAACTCCCAAATCTCACGTAAAAAGCAGATTAAGTTCCTCATTAATTTATAATGCAGGCCCCGAATTCATCTAGCTACTTGGGTTAATCTGAAGATTCAAACCACCCGTACAAGTCCCCACCGCTACTACTTGGGGCGTTGGAATGGATCCCGGCCGGCAGGATCATGTCCATAACTGTGCATCTTTATTATTGATTCCTTTGCTGAACTGACAAATTGTGTAATAGTTAAAAGAATTAAAGAACAAAGATTTAGATATTAATTCAATTTAAAAGCATATTTGAGAACGCGATGTAAACCTTATTTTCTTGAAATTTGTTTTTTTTGTTTAATTTTTTTTTTATTTTTATGTCGTTTGAATTTTTAAAAAATAAAAAAATTATTTTAATACATTTCTAAATGAAAAACATATTGAATTGTAATTATTATCACATTCTGAAACACATCCGAAGTTTACCGGGGCGCAATTATTGTATGATTTGTATTGTGATATAAAGTGTTTTTTTTATAAATATGTTTTAATTAAAAATATATCAAAATTATTTTATTTTATTTTTAACATCGTCAATGCTTGTGATTTTTAAAAGCATGTTGTAATTTAATTTTAAAATCATGCTGTGAAAATGTAATTTTAAAAGCATGTTGTAATGATTGTGATTTTTTTTACTTTATAAGCATAAGGATAAACCATGAAAAAAAAAGGAGTAGAAATTAAAAAATGAAGGTTACTTAATTCGTAGACCAAGACCGGCTGGATCTTCTTAAGGTGTAGATAATTAAGGAGAGTACAGTAGTGATTAATAAAAATAAAAATAATATTCATATGTTTAACAGATTAAAGTCCTTGCATTTTCACGATTTATATATATAATTAAACAAATGAATTAGTCAACTAATATTATTATTTACGGTGTAGAAATAAATCAAAAATTATTGATACAAATCATGAAAGGTGGAAAATAGACATACAGGACAACCTAACGCCTGTTGCTTTTATGTCGACCCTAATAATTCTATAAGCAGCCTTTGTAATGATAGTATTAAGATTGTGATAATAATTGTTTTTAAAATAATTTATTTAAAAATATATAAAATAATATTTTTTTAATTTTTAATTTTTTTCAGCATATTAAAAGAATAAAAAACACAATATAAAATTAATTTTTTTTAAAAAAAAAACACAAAGTACCGCAAAAATAAACAGCACCATTAGCAGAAAATGATTCTTATAAAGATATAGATATTAAATATTCGAATAGCAATCACAGAAGGCTACATGCATTAATATTTGAAAGTATTTTGGGTTTGGCCAATGAAGAACAGATGGGGCTAGCTATTGGCCGTGCAGAAAATAATCACACATAAGGGACTGTACGATCAAGAAAGAGAAGATATCCATCAGATCATCAAGAGAGAACAAAAATCAGACACTGGAATAGGGTTTCATAGTATTCCTGAAAGGAAATTGTGGTCTTTCTGATAAAAACCAGGGCAGGTAGATGGAGGAATTATGACTGATTAATATGCACAGATGGATTTAATTGTCTGGCTCTGATATATAATTAATTTTTAAATTACTCTGTATATATAAAGAGACAAACTGCACGTACACTCACAAAGACACATGCCTAATAGAGAGAATTTAAGGGGGATGGTAGATGAGTGATGGAACAGAGAGGGTGCAGCCAAATTAGGCAGCAAAGCAGCAAGGATTATTTGATCATGATAAGAACAGATAAAAAATTAAGTAGAGAGAACCCCAGTTGCTTGATTAGCAAAACAGAAGTGATTAACATGTTTAGGCGGCTACCAAGAACATCAATAATTAATCTTCAGAAAACACTGGCTTAATTAATATTAAAAGACATCACAAAAATTAAGAATCGTTCCTTACAGAAGAACATCGACTTTCAAAGTGATAAAAAGATTAGGAAAGCTAAGATTTACAAAAGATTGAATATTATAAGTGATAAGAGATGATGGTATAAAGGGAAAGGGGAAAAATGGTAAAAAGAGAGGGAAGTGATGGAGATAAAGAAGAAGATATTAAAGATGAATAGATGGATAAATTATCGTTGTTGCAGTACTTCTTTCTTTCTCTCTTTCTTGATCACTTTTTATTTAAATAAAGGAAAAGAAAGAAGAGAGACAGAGAGAATCCATGTGTTTCCAAGCACTCCCAGACAAAATGAGCTTCTGAGAAGAAAAGCAACCTTTGCTTTACGACCCAGAAAAAGGAGATTTCAAACCACCATGAGGGCTAGCTTAGGAAATTGCGTGGTTCGTAACCCAACCACACCATCTCCACCTCTCTCTTTCTCTTTTTGTCTGATCTCTCTCTCTCTCTCTCTCTCTCATATGGTGGTGGCTCTCCATATTTGGGCGCAAGCTGGGGGTGCAAGTACAACCCCACATCTTTCCTTCTTTCCCTCTCAATATAACCACGCATAAACCCCACAAAAAGTAAGCTCATACACACCCTTCCCTAAGTCGCTGGTTCGCTTGATTTATGCCAATTCAAAAGGACTAATTTTTTTTGTGGGGCTTTGAAACCATTATTTGATTATGACCCGGTTTCTATTTCCCATAGATCTCTCCCCTCTCCTCCTTAAATACCACTCTCCCTCCCCTCCTCTCTCCCTCTCTCTGCCCTAATTTTGACGCTTCACTGAAACACACCCTCTCTTCAACTTCATTGTTTATGTATGTATGGTGTCCATGGGGAAGGCAAGCTGTGGTAGAAAATCTGTTACCTTCTATTTATATGCATGCGCTTGTAGTTCATGCATTAATTCATTCATGCTAAGTAGTGTGCATCCATGCAATTGTGGGCTGCATAAGCTCATACACACATGCCTGCATGCTTAGTAATGCAATATAATGCATGCATACATGCATGTTTTAACCATCATGCATCCATATATATTATATGTGCCTGGCTCCCTGTATGCCATTTGCAGAGCCCACCGGTTCTTCGATGGCCTCCGTGGATGGCGTATGAGGAGCCATGCATATTCACATGTATATTATCCATGGTTTTCACTTGCAGATGGAGGATTTATACGGGCTCTTAGTCCAACTTTGAAGGCTAGAGTCTGCAAGGGTAGCATTGTAATTTTCAAAAGAATCAGGTTCTCTCTGAAAGCCAAGGTACATGTTTATCCTCTTCTCTTCGAAACATCACCCCTGTATAGTTTTTAGGGTTTTCATGATGTGATGTTGATCTAAAGGCTTTGCAGGAGAAATTATTTTAACATGACTAGCCACCACCATTGTAACGAGGGATCTGATCAGAAATCTATTTTTTTAGCTCTCAAAATATTACTGTGGACGAATTATAATTGTTTGTACCTGACAACATAGGAGTTGCATTATGCCATCCATCTCATCATCTGGCTACATGCTTGTCTCAAGAACATGTCATATGACCTAAAGTCACGGTGTCATGTCCTATAAACTTAGACCATAAAACAAAAGGGGGGAGAAGAGACAGATCATCATGATCACAATTTATAGCCTTTGTTCTTTGATAATGGGAAACAAAGACTGACGAAAACCCTTTGTCATTTGTTCTATAGCTAGTGTCCAAGTTGATTTGAGTTGGTATAGATTAATATCAAATAATTGCTTTGTCTTATTAAGAAGTTTCATTGTCTTCTGCTCAATGTTTGGCTTTGAATGTTAATCTGCTTTTTGTTGTCTTGACTTCCCTTGTGATTTTGATTAACCACCATGACCACAACTAAATCTAGGTCTTGTTTTTGCTTTTCTGTGTCTATATGTGATTACTATTAATTTTCTTTTTACTGATATAGAAGGCATATATATATGCGCGCTAATTGCTGGTTAAATCGTTTGAAAGGGAAGGGTCTGTCTTGTATTTAACAAAAACAACAACTAATACTCCTATTATTAGTCAACACTAAAAGGGTGCTGCTGAAGTTGGCTTAATTAGTAGTAGCCCAAGTGTGCAGAACTTCGCTTTTGGGTATGCAGCTGGACAATGTGCAATGACAAAAAGAACTTGGAAAGGTAACTCCATTCAAGCTGTAGTAGAATGGGTCTAAAGAACAAAAGCTGCAAGGCTTTTTTCTATTTTGTTTGTGGATACAATCATGCATTCCATTAACCAAAGAACAACCTTTTACCATCCCTTTTTTTTTCTTTTTTGCTTTAGATGGATAGTTATAAGTCGAGTTGTGTCCAAGAGATTCTAGCTAGCTCTCCTGCTATAATAAATCGAAAGCAGAAGACTAATTAAAGTACTTGAAGATGAATAACAACACAAAGGGCTAGATCGAATTAATATGAGTATTATGATTGTCCTTGTTTCCCACAGAAAAATAAGAAAAAATCTAATATAGAGAGTAGTGATATCACCTGCATGCCCAGATATAATGAACACGACCTGGTTTAGGTTTATCAGCATCAAAGGTAGAGGCATAATCATGCTACCCACGCACGTCCGGCCAGGGATTCAAGAAAGAAAAAGAAGTGTGGATTACGGGGAAAGTAAAGTAGTGAGGGGGCAGCAGCAGGATTATGATTATAGCTTCTAGGGAATCTCATACAAAAAGAAATGGACCCTCTTCCTCTCTGTCACTTTCTCATTGGCCACTAGAGAATATGGTATACAGTCAAAGCAGGTCAAAAGGACACCAGTCAGGCCAGATTAGGGACCACATTGGAGATCTACTGTTCAAATGGGATCTTTTTAAAAAAATTAAGACGGTAAATTAAAAGTTTTGTCATGAAAACATATTTTGAAAAGAAGAAGAACATGATATTTATGTAGTTGTTGTGCTTTAAAATAATAATATTTAAATATATTATGTTTTGAAGTGTGATAATTATTATTTAGATAGTCAGTTGAATATAGTTATATAATTGATTGATTATTTTAAACAAAAATTATAATTTTTTGATTTTTTTAAAAAATATGTTTTATGAGTAAAAATAGATATTTTTATCCAACTTTTAGACTAAAAAATAGATTTCAATGAAAATCTTAAAAAAATATTGATCATATAATAATTTTCACTGGTAATTCTAAGCAGTCAGATTACATGAATGGCTTAGCAGTTGTATTTTTAAACCAATAAAGCAGGTCTAGGTCCAGTAAGAGGTATGGTCATGCTAGACTAGAATGATAGCTAAAAAAATCATTACTTTTGATACGATCATTAGACTAGAATGATAGCTAAAAAAATCATTACTTTTGATACGATCATTGGATTGCGTTTAAATTTTTACAGAATTTTCTAAATGTCATTTTTCTACTCTAACCATTGGATTTTTAGATTTAAAAAATCTCACCACGGATCATGATTCTGATAATTTTGTGATTTTCCTTACAAACTGGTTGATTGGTCAGTCCTAAATTTAAATAGACATCACGGTTATAAATCGCAATATCAATTTAAATTTTTTCATGATTCGTAGCCGTTATATTTAATTAATATCACGATTCTTAACTACAATATCTAAAAATATGTTATTTCATCAAAAAATTTTATTTATTTTATCTCATCATTTATTATATTTTCATTTTACATGCTAATTGCTCAATTTATTGGTTGAAATGGGATTTTTAATCTCTCTACTCCCCTTCTCTTTTCCATGATTTATTTTTTTTTCCTAAGAGAAAAGGGGGAAACACAGAGAGTCTAATAATCCACAGAGAAAATTATACCCGGACTGATCAGGGGGGGAATGGTGAGAAAAGAAGAAGATTGTACCTTCTTTGTTAGGGCTCAGCTTGTCCACTGTTTGATGTATCAGAGAGTAAATTCTATGCTATGCTATGCTATTCTATGTCATGTCTAACCTAAGAATGGCGGTGAAATTAACATCAAGTGTATGTTTGTAACATTTCTACATTGTTACACAAAATCATGATTTCAGGCTTTTGTGTTCAGAAAGAAATCTTCTTTCACATATATACAGAGTTATGCACGTTTATGTTGGGGGCGGGGAGAAGATATATGCTGTCGTTCTTCCAGCAGACAGCACATTTCTCCTTTTCCTATGTTTCAGGTAACCTCGCATGGCGGGGGCAAAATAATTTTGTTTCTTAGATCATTTATATATATATATATATATATTCAATTTATCTGTGTTCTGCTGTTTAAGCAGGAATTAATAGTAATTAATGGGTATTTTATTTATTAAAATACTTAACCTGGATAGTTATATATATGATTCTGGTATTGGTGTTTAAGTTTTTTTATTGATTGAAATTTAATTTATAAAATTCCTATTCTAAAAATAAAATTTTAAAAAATATATAATATATTCATTTTCTCGATACATTACTGTTCATTTTTTAATAAAAAAATACTATTATATCATTTAATTTTGTAATCTTAATAAGAAACAAAAATTAATTGAAAAGCAACATGGTTTCAAATAATTCAATATCCATACTATCACGAATGTTTAAAATTAAAAAAATCTTAAAAGACTTTGAACGAGCATTGCTATATATGGTTTAAAAGATAGTTTTTTTGTTATTTTTATTTTATATATAATCAACAAATATTATATATATATATATATATATATATATTATAAAACTAACATATAATATGGAGAGAGAGATTAAAATAGTGATACCAAGTTGAGAAAAAAAATCACAAAAGGAACTTTGAATAACAATTTCTTAACATATATATATATATATATAGCAAAACACTATTGGTTAAAATAACAGACAAGTAAATCATGTGTTTGTCTTTCTTACCTGGCAAGATGCGTTTTCCCGATGTTCTTTCATGAAAATGGTGGAACCCATATCAAGTTATCTCAAAAGCACGTTGGGTTTTGCCATGATGGGCTCTCAGATTCTTTCTCGGCGTGTCGGGTATAATTCTTGTGGATTTGGACCTCATGGAGATGCCCCATGGTACCCCAATCTTCTTCGAAGAGTAAAGCAAATCAAAATACAGCTGATGTTAAAACTCATGCGCACAGATATGGTACTGCAAGAATCATATATATGAATACAGGCTTCGATCAGTTCAGAGGGGAAGGGAAAAAAAACACATTCTGAGTTAACTTGATTTACTTGCATCAGATCTGATCAGTTACACAAGATGATGTTGACAGGGAGAATAAACTGGGTAAGATGATGCTTCAATGGATAAAACTGCAGGGACCATAACGTCTCGAAATGTGCAGAACAAGCATAAGATTCTTTCCATATCACGTACTTCGGACTGCATCATGTAAATCTTAGCTAAAGAAATTAAAGAAGGGCCAAAGCAGTACATACATGCATGCATGATCTCATTACCCCTCCCTGTTTTTTTTTTTTTTTTTAAATAATTGTTCTTATCATCTCTTTCAGTGCTGAGAAGCCTCATTCTAATTGTTCTTTCTAAAGCAATATTAATTTCTTTTCTCATGAACGTCTAGCGTTTTCTTATTATTTTTAAAATTGATTTTACTTAATGCAACAAGTATACTACTACAAAGTCACAGAGATTCATCGTTACAGAGATTCATCCTTACAGTGTGGTGATTATTTTATTTTTCCTATAAAAAAATAATTTTTTTAAATTAAAAGTATTTTAATATTTTTACATGATTCATAAGTCATTATTGATTTGTTTTGTTTGGGTGCATTTTTTTTTTCTTTTCAATGTATTTGGATTGGGTGTGTCAAGGAGTACTTGATCCTTCTCCACAACGTTGGATTCGTCCACCAAATCCTTCTACTCAACGACCAAACAATTCAACACATCAACTGGGTTGATGTGTGTGACTGTCTCTTTCCCTTCACAGTCTTCAACCAGATTAACACTAAGTGTTTCCTTCTTCAGACATTCTCTTGTATAATGTAGTCTACCACAGATAAAACAACCTGCACCTGGTCTGGATTCTTTTCCTTGCCCTTCAATTTCCCTTTACCCTAGTCAATAGCAGGTTTGAACCCTCCACCACCGAACTTCTTCTTCTTCTTATTATTTTCTTTCTTCTTATCTTTTATTCTGGACTTCGAAGGGCTTGCGCAGGAACCATCTCTAGCAAAACTCTTGAAATCAACCATACCATTTACGGCAACAATCATGAAAGACAAATCAATTACTTCCTGTCGATGCAACTTTGCTCACGCCCAAGGTTGTCACTCGAACAAAGAATTGAATAGCATGTCCTCACCTAACATGCTCTTGATGTCAAGGGCCGATGAATTAAATTCTTCCACATACAAATTAATTGCATCATTAAACTTCATTGATGAAAGAAAAAAAAAGCATAACAAGATACCAAAACCTATTTCCAGCATCAAATCCAAGGATTCCACCATTTTAAACCTCCTTAAACTCACAGATTAATTCAACTTTTAATTCATGATGAATCCTATAACAAAAATCTCATTAATACAAATTACAAAAACACCAAATGAAATTAACAATCATATAAATTATCTAAATTTTATAATTATTTAAAATACTAAAAATATTAAATCTAATGATAGATCGAAATCTTAACAAGCTTAACCCACCCTAAAAAAATATTTAAAAAACCTTAAAAAGGTTAAAAAAAATCCTTATGGGCTCGAGTTACCACACTTGAGCTTAACTTCTACCAAGATGCATGGGTTTAGGCATGGAATCCCGAGCCCACCATTTAGGTTCACATCCACTACTAGGTGTGTTTCATAGCAGCCTCATGAGCCTATGCTATCACACCCCGAGCCCAACATGCTTGAATCTAGACAATGTACCTGAACATATTTTTTTTTTTACCTCTAATGGGCTCAGACACCTTACCCGAGCCAAACACTCTTAAAATACCATATGAATGAAATTACACTTCAACCCTTCTCTCCATAAAATGACAAAACTAATTATCTATAAATACTAAATGAATCCTTCAAACTTAAGGTTTTAATCTTTTATTTTTGACACTTTTGCAAATAACAACTACCAACCACATTGACTTACCTAATATCACTAGCAATTAATCACTTAGCATTTTCATATCAAGCCATTAAAAACCTTAACTAAAAAAAATAGATTAAATTACTTAAATTAATAAATTAACTAATTATTCAACATATCAATTTTATTTTTAAATATCTTAAATTTTATGTCTCATCATACAGTGACCAGATTTAAGATTTATTGAAAGGAAAAGGAAAGGAATAGGAGGAGAAAGGGAGGAAAGGAGGTCCGACGCAATGAATTAACATTACGATATCGTAAAAGGTGTGTTTTTGGGGAAGGGTTCACGCAGAGAAAAGAAAAGGACTGGTGGTTAATGATTTTTAATGATCCTGATTGATTCTTAAATATATATATATATTGATATAAATAAAAAGTTTATTTTAGAGAGAAAAAAAAGAACAAAGAAATAGCAAGTCGACCACCTGTCCTTCTTGATTTCTAGATATTAATAATGAAAGAATACAATAAATAAAGGAAGCTAGCATAATATTGAATTATTTAATTGAAAAAAAATAATTGAATTATTTAACAAAAAAATTTAATGTGTTCAGATCGTAACTACTCAATATATATATATATATATATTAAAAAAGAAAAAAAAAACAAAAAACCACAATATTCCTTGTCATTAAAAAGTTGCAAGAGTAATATTCCACCCTCTGTCATTAATTCATTGTTTCAGTTCAATTTACAAGCTATGTTTTCAAGATCTAATTAAGGTGGGTTCTACATCCAAAACATTTTCTATTCGTATAACCATCTTAAAAAATAAAAAGCTATCGAACGATTGCTCCCCGACACAAAACAAAGAACGTCTTCTCGCAGTTCACAGAGGGTACAGCCTTGGGCTGCGCCTGCCTGTGATGCTTCGCACTGAGCTTTGTGGTTTTCGTCCTATTTTCACATCCATGAAATCGATGATGAATCCTGGCTGTGTTATTTGCGTGTTGTGGATGTCGATTTCCCCTCTCATCATCTTAATTGCCTTCGACATGCTCGGTCGAAGCCCACATTTCTCCTGCACACAAAGTAAGGCAACCTTTACAAATCCAACAGCTTCTGTTCCTAAGAAGTTGCCATCTAGCATCGGATCCACTAGTTCTAGAAGGCTGTCAGCCTTGTACATTTCCCATGCCTGCATCAATCATTGTCCAGAACATTACTCCATTAGCAAATCGAAGAGGTTATTACAGCAAACTTGGCCGTTTGCAGCCTTGTTTCAAGTAAACAGCCAGGCCCCTTCGATCAAAAAAAGAAAAAGAAAGAACATCTAGGCCCAGCACATAAATTATTGATAGCAGACCATCGTCAATGAGTTAAAAGCCCGTTTTAATTTTCATATAAGAGTGGATGGATCGTACCAATAATTATTTAGTATTAATCTTGGAGTTTGGAAGCAAATATATATACTATTTACAACTGAAAAAAAACAATACCTTCTCCACGAGGTAGTGCTCTCCAAGTTCTGGATCGAAATCAGTAGCTTTCCGTCCACTGACTATTTCAAGAAGTAGCACTCCAAAACTGTATACGTCCGTTTTCCGAGTCAAGCGGCCACTAATGGCATACTCCGGAGCTAGATAACCCCTTTTACACCAAAAACACAATTCAACATTGCATAAGCCAAAAACCCTAAAATTATTATACAAACCCTATTCAAATAAACTTTTGTGCGTCTTTTTCCTTGAAATATAGCCACAAAGTAAGTATTAAGCTGTATAAAATCTCTGGATCTATTTTAACAGTCTATATTAACATTGATGTGCATCACAGCAACCAATTAGATAGTTTTTACACGCATGAGCTAAGTTTGTTCAATAATTTCCCAATCAGTAAACCAATTACGTTATGAGAAGGGGGGAAACTCCACTTACAATGTGCCAGCAACTCGTGTGCTCACATGGGTGAAATTCTCAGGAAATAGTTTAGAGAGGCCGAAATCTGAAACTTTTGGACACAGATTCTTGTCCAAAAGTATGTTGCTTGCTTTAATATCTCGATGCACAATATGAGGCTTGATCTCTTCATGAATATATGCCAGACCTTGAGCAATGCCTAACGAAATTCCTCTCCTTGTTTCCCACCCGAATCTAGCTCTATTTTCCTCACCACCTTGAATTTTTCAAGCAAACCCAGAGCAGAATCAGTACATTGCACTCTTAATCGGTCATTGTCAAATAGTATTGGATAAAAAAGGACAAGAATCAATTGGGGGGTTAATTACCAAGCAAAGTTTGAGCAAGGCTGCCCTTTTCCATGTAGTCATAAACAAGAATTTTACAAGGACCATCAATGCATCCACCATGCAAGCTGATAAGATTTTCATGGTTAATATTGGACACCGAAGCTATTTCAGACATGAACTCCCTGTGTCCTTGCTTTGATTCTGCTGAAAGCATTTTGATGGCAACGATTCTCCCGTCTTGCAGTACTCCCTTTAAATCCCAATAACATAACATCATCAACAAAATAACCTCACCACATTATGCTGTAAATCAGAGTACATGTAATTGAACAAGGTATTTACCTTGTAAACAGAGCCGAATCCACCTTCCCCGATTTTATTTGATGAGCGGAATCCATTGGTGGCGACTTTCAATTCATCAAATGAGAAAGCATGAACATTTTGAAGAATTTGTAAACCTGTAATTACCATGAGTAGTAATTGATTAGATCACAGAAAAGGACACAAGAAATAAAATACCCGTAATCGTAAGAAAGATTAATTAATTTTAATTCTCTAATTTTTTTTTTATCATATGTGACATGAGCATCTAGATATCCAATGCTGCTTCTTATTTAAAGACCTTGTAGTTTAAGTCAATACCTTGCATTGATGGACTGTCTGTGGACATATCAGATGAAGAAGAGAAGCATTTTGAGCAAGAAAAGGAGAACCTCATGCTGTTAAACGTGCTGCTGCTTCGAGCTTGCTAGTACAAACTTGACATACAAGAGTGGAGGAAAGCACAAAGGAGGAGGAGGAGGAGGTGACGGAGGAAGGTTCATATGCCAATACAAAGATAATTGTTAGCTGGGGAACGAAAGGGTTTTAATTATGTGGAAAACTTTTGATCATTAATATATAATAATTCCTTGTTAGGTAGACGGAAACAATCAAATAATTGAGTAATCCAACAGAAAAAGGCCTAAAGTTGATATTAATCCACCTATATAGAAATTACTCCGTTGATATTATTATTATATATATTATCCACTGTTTACTTTTGTTAAAAAAATCTTGATTGTTTCAGACCAGTTTGTGACCTTTCACATCTAATATTTAACTCGCCGGATCCTGTTCCTTGACTAGTGGGGCGGCGCCCAGTAGTATTGATGAATCGGACATGCCCGTTTTGTATATGGTGTTTGACTTCTTTAAATTAAGATCACAATATTCGCCATACACAGAATCATGAATGCAAGTAATTGGTTCAGCAGCAACGCATGCAATTTTAGATGCGAGAACTTACCATCTTGATCCAAAGATTCAAGTTTAAATGTTAAAAGATCAAAAGATGTATAGATGGAGATTTAGGTCGTATTCTAGCATAGAAGGGTCAAATATAAAAGACACAAATACATATGAAACATTAACCGAACACCATACCTTTTCTTTTCATTTTTTCTTTCTTTGAATAGAGAAATAAGACTTCCATGGAGTATTAAAGAAAGAATGTGTTTTTTTTTATATATTTTTAAATTTAAAAGTAATGATATAACATGCCATGTCGGTTAAAAGTCAAGAGTTTTTTTTTTATGGTAAAACAAATTCAAATCGACAAATTAAATCATAAAAGCCATGTTCGTAAAACATGAAATATTTTAATTAAAAAAGTATTATTTGAATTTTTAAAAATAAAATTAAAAAAACACTCCTGATATATGACCCATATCTTATCACAGATCCTTCTTTTACAACTATGCAGCTCAGGTCAGAGAACACGTTTTTTTATACTAAAAGTCATGTAACAGCAATTGATTAATGTCATCAATGGCATGATTATTTGCGTAATAATACTAATATCTTACATATATAGGATACAAATCCAGGACATAAATCTGATATGCATAAGTTTCCATTTTCATAAAACGCCTGCATAAGAGGCCAATCACGGAAGCATTGTCAGGTCTTAACTACAGAACCAATTGGAAGACAGCATTTTCAGCACAGTCAACTGGTTATTTGATTATATAAATGGAACCTGTATATGGATATTCATGGACGTCAGTAATCTGTAGGAAGATATCCTTCACCAATCTTAACCGTTAAAGTCACTGTCCAAGTTTCGTATATGGCTGACTGAACCGCCGCAAGCGACTTTCAATTTCATGATGAGAGGGGATGCACCTGTCTCTACTAAATAATTGCTCTGATGTCACTCTTTTTCGCGACGCTTGAACGAGGAAAACAAGAGGGACTGAGCCTGTGTGAGTCAAGTTCCTGACCAATGGTTTTAGTTTGAAACAGTTTAGAGTAAATATGCAACCCAGTTAATTAATAATAGTCCATTCAAAGAAGATATACTGATCAGACAGGGTCCAAGGAAGTTCTCCAATTTTGGATTTTAGACAACAGTGACCAGGTCGAGAGAAACATGAATTTGTCATCTCCTTCAACCTGCCCGAAGAGGGTTTTTCACTTCAATTTTGGTTAGATCTTTTGAAAATATAGCTAGGACATTCACTCGCAGTATGTTGCTGCACTGATTTTTTTTTTCTTCATTTTGGTTTTTAACTGAAGGTGGCCATGACAGGTTTTCGACTAGATAATGAGTGCTTTTGTTATAAATAATCTATAAATTTTCAGTCTTTATAAGGTTCCAGTCAGGAACCTGCAGGACCTTTTAACTTGATTCAAGCCATGGCTGCCCTGATATGATCCACTCTTCCCGTAGAAGTTCAAGATTTTAACTTGCTTTAGACCT
>Ga0325402_1002899_pt1 | contig 15277 bp, 16 predicted proteins | sample PopdelMetagenome_22_FD_207212 | JGI IMG/M metagenome (GOLD analysis project Ga0325402, IMG submission 207212) | Populus deltoides microbial communities from Bellville, Georgia, United States - Xylem-PdKOR-R3 | ecosystem: Host-associated > Plants > Phyllosphere > Stem > Wood/Secondary xylem... | reverse complement strand
GTGTAAAGTGCTAAATAACTATTAATAACCTATGTACTTGTACTCCTGTAAGAGTCAAAAAGAGAAATATAAGCGGGTATACACTTTCAAAGGAAAAAAGTTTAAGATCAGATAGCTTTAACCATTCGTCATGTTGGACTTCCCCTTCTAGGATATCACAAAATCTGATTTGAAGATATACCTTGTACAACTCAAGTCTCAGAATAAACTCAATCAGTACCAAATCAATTCGGTGGCAGAGAATTTTTTCATTCGAGGTAAAATGAGGAGAATGATGCTGGCCCTTTTAGCTTAAGAATTACGTACAAAGAGGCTAAAGGAGAGGACATATTTTTCTTAATTGGTTGTAAAATAGTCTGCAAATTATTTATTGCTCTCATGAACTGTATTTTGGTGATTGTTCTATTTAAGGGGACAGATCAAGCACTTATTTCAGCAACATCTTAAATTTTACTTTCACTTCCACACGTGAGTTCACTGTGCTTACCCTCTGCAGCTCTTTTGTAGTAAAAAAGAGGAGCTATATCAGCCACTTTTACTGCTGTTTGCATTCCCTCCTCAAGTAGCAGCAGCGGTCGTTTGTGTACATAAAATCTGATGGCACAAAGATTTTACCTGCCTTTTCTTGAGGCAATTTCCATGGTTTTGGCCTTTAGTGTGTATTTTGTCCAACCGCATGTCCCATGATAGAAAATAAAGCAAAAGACAGAATAAAAGGAAAGTAAACAGAACTCAGCTACCTTGTTTACCTAGTAAAATATTCAGGTCCTATAAGAAGTTGCCTTCTCTCCCATTCTCTACTTCTCTCAAGACATACATCCCTTCAACTGATATAGACAATAAAGGAAGAAAAATGGAAGATCACTGCAGTCTTCTTAACTGGTCATGTGTCTACCAAGATGAGGTAAGGCTATCAGCATGTATTCCTGTCTATTTCTTGTTACTGACCTTGTTCAATTCTGTTTCTTGTACTTGTTTTCAGACTAATGTAGATGTTTTTAACTTCTTTTTTACTGACTGCAGGGGATTGAAGACATAAGGCATCATCTCCTGTATACTACAGAACTTGAAACAGCAATTGTATCGGCAAAGGAGGAGATAGCAAGAAGAGAAATTGAGATATTCCACCTCAAAAATCTTTTGAGCAGGACAGTTAAGGAAAGAAATGACGCCCAGATACAATGCCGGAAACTAGTTTTGGACAAATTATCCTTCGAGCAACAACTGCTGCAAAATCAGCAGCAGCAGCAGGAAATGCAGCAATTGAAGCAAGAATCTGCTTCACTCGCTATAACTTACAGCAGTGAAGATGAATCCAAGGCTAGTGATTCCAACAATCACATCAGCTCTCCTGATTCTAGCAAAGTCATTGTTCCCTCGCAGTTTAGTGACCCACTTCCCCAGCAACCATCGCAATCATCACTTCCAGATGTGATACTTAAGTTAGCAGCAGACAAACCACTTCCAGAGAAAGGGAAACTCTTGCAGGCAGTGAAGGAAGCCGGTCCGCTCCTCCAGACCCTTCTCCTGGCTGGACCACTCCCTCAATGGCAGCACCCACCTCCCCAATTAGACTCCATTGAGATCCCACCAGTAACCATTTGTTCGCCAACATCTCGGCTAATACACGAAGACTCTTTCAACAGTTTCACTTCTTGTTTGAGCAAGAAGAGGGATCGATACTTCGGCGAAGGTCCTGATTCTTCTTCACCTGCCACCAAGTATCAGAAAGTTGTCCTCCATTAACCAAAACCTTAGTTCTTACACATAGTTCTCTAGTACTGTGGTGCATCCATCCTTTTCATTACTGTTGATCATGACAAGGAAAGCAACTGGAAACGGATGGCCTAGCTATTATGCATCAGTTTGGAATTTGTAAACTACTTTTGTCTTAGATATTAATGATTCTAACTTCTCTGGAAAGTCAGATGGAGACCAGAGTACTGTATAATGTGAAAATGGGTACTGAATTCTCCATGTTAGCTGGAAAATTTTGTATCAATGTATTGCTTTTCTTTCACACAAATTTTGCAGCAATCTTTGCTCCATGTAGCCAAATTTTGAGTGGTGCTCATGCTATTTCCTCATGCTTTTGCTTTTCGGGTTAAATGTTACAAGTAAAGAAATGATGTTAAGTACTATGACCATGACTAGTAATCATATAAATAATTTTTCCCATTAGATTTTTCCCCTTTCCATGAAGCACACCAACCATTCATGGTGAGTACTGTCTGCCATTATAAGTGCATCTAATTAGACCCACTATCATGCATGACCAACTCTTTGAGCTGGACCAGTTAAAGAGCAACAATGATATCAGCAAGACCCATCATCATCATAAACTTTACATTAGCTAAGAAATTATTCACCTAACTAAGCTAAAGTTCCCGAGGAGACTTTTTTCTCTGGCATCAAAGGCGGGGAACAAACTAGAAATTGACGTTTCTTCGTCGGAGCAGAGCAATCCCAACCATATTATAAGGTTTCTAGCTAGCAGATGGTGTCTTGACTCAACACCGTATCCTTGAATTCACACAACCATTTTCTTCTCGACATGTATGCCTCGTACCAACCTCCCATTGGCGAGACGAAAGCCTGGTCAGTTAATGTTAAAACTGGGCATGAATTCTTCAAAGCTGCTACAGCCTGCTTTCACATGCAAAGAGAGGTCATGGTCACAGGTCATTGTTTTGCTTTAGACCACTAATGCATCGAGCCAATGAAAAATCTAGGAACCAAATAGATTTCATGGATGTTAATTTTCTGTGACCCTTTATCACCATCATGATGGATTGCACATGCATAGAATTGTATGTTTCTCAAATCTGGTCCCACGCGCTTTGCTAGATCAACTTAAGTTGTAAATTACTGGATAAGAGTCATAAGACTAGACAAATCCATGGTCTTTACAGCTAATTGAAAGGAATATACACCTGGTCTCTTAACAACTAGACCAAAGCTAGCCTTGAACCATACTTTGGATTTCTGACATTACCGTAACATACAAGCATCCAGGCCAGCTACCAGGCATTCCTTTCACCAGGAAAATAAAAGTAAAATTAAAAAGTTACCAGACATTCTATATGGGCCTCTGAAGATGATGAATGGCTGTATTTCGAGATTTATCATCTTGGGCTTGTCATGTAAACTCTCTCAGCAAATTGCCTTGGGTTCTAGCCTGGTTTCTCTAGATCTTTTGTCCAGCAACGCAGGGCATGCAGTAGATTGTACCGCAGCGAAAATATACTGTTTGGTATTTTTGTTAATCAAGTGCATTGACAAACAGCACTGATAGTATATTTGAGATTGTAATGTAAAATGTTTTTTTAAAATAATTTTCATTTAAAAATAAATTAAAATATTTTTTTATTGATATGGGAGCATAAAATCTATAAAAACACTAAAAACAATATAAATTTAATATTTTTATAAACCAAGGTATTTTTAGAAAAAACGGTGCTCAATTTGTCCCAAGGCACGTGATATTATGCGACGAAGCCACATGGCACATGCACTTCCTTTCAATGACGAACCAATGTAAATGACACAATTTCTCATGAAAACGTGCACGAGAGACAATTCAACTTTTGGTCATTCCCCCATGTATATTCTTGTCGTGAAAAACGAATTAATGTGCCCTATTATTTGTTGTTGGAACCATGCGTGTTAGAGCTGAACCGTGCTAGAAGGGCTTGCTTATTTTTTGAGTCATGTATACGAACCCATGTGTTTTGTTCTTGAATAATGTTACTTTTATCGAAAAAAAGGTTCTTCTCGCTCGCACCGACTCGACCAGAGGACTTCCCTCCTAAAGTGACGTCCTCTCGATGCTAGAAAAGAAGAAATATTTTTTTCTTGTTATTTCTCAATTTTTTCTTTTAAGAAGTAATTCTATCCAATTTATGGGACTCATTCACAAGAGCATTTAATATATGAAATTCCATAAAACATAATTTCGGTAAAATTACATTTATTCTTTAATTTTTTTCTTGTTATTTATCATTTTTAATTAAAAAAAACTAACCCTATCCAATTTATTGGATTTTTTCACAAGACCATTTAATACATGGGATTATATAAAACATAATTCTGGTAAAATTACTACTATTCTTCAATTTTTCTGCCTCAATCACATAGATTATACGATGGAACCGTGCTAGGAGGGCTTAAAATGAAACGAGACACTAGCAATCAAAGAACTTGGCGCAAATCAAGAAAACAAGAACTTATTTTATTTGATTTGGTTCATGAGTTTTGAACCTCTGGCCCATTAATAAACATAAGGAAATGTCGATAATACCACTTCACTAAAAACTTGTAAAGACAAATTGCGCGGGTGCTGTGATCAACTGTGAAGTGGCAATCCCATTGGGCTTTCCTTGAACGAGAGGCTGGGTGATTGTATGGGCCGTAAACTATCTAGAAAAGTATTTTTTGGGTTTTCTCAAGTCCAGCAAATGTTCGCAATATTTGGGTCTAGGCCCATTTTCCTATATTTTGCCCGGGATGTAAATATCTGACTTGATTTTCTGTTTATAAAAAAAATCTACGTCGGTAAAATAAATATCCCGCCTCCCACTAGGAGAGAGAAAATCACCTGATGGTATAAACATTCCGTCTCGCATAAGGAGAAGAAGAGCCAATGAATGATGGTGCTTACTTCGTTCTCCTCTTCCCTTCTCTCGTCATTACCATCACTGACCGGTCCGCCTCCTTCAAATTCCAACGTTTATTTTTCTTCTTCACTTCCTTCTCCACGACGCCGTCTCAATCGCAAACCAAACCACCACCACCGCAACCGCCATCTCTATCTTCCTCTCCTCTCCAGAACCTCGCCTACACGCTCCATCCACTGCTCCTCTTCCTTCTCTTCCATGCCTCTAGAAGTTTCAACATCCCCTTCTCAGGTTCTCCTCTTTAATCAATGAGTTAATTCGTTTCTTGTGACTTTAAATCATGATTATGAATTTATGATTAAAAAGGATGATTCAGTTACAGGACAGCTTGCTATATTCAAGGGCATTTTGGGTAACTCAATCTATAATCGCGTGGAATGCGGATGTTGTTAGAGACGGTTCTTGTTATTTATACGCTAGCCAAACCGCTGCATTATCCGTTACTGATGGTGAAGTTGAAGGTCATGACTTTAAAATCAAGCTCGAGGAAGACAGCGGCGGCATTCCACAAAATGTAAGGCTTATTTAATTTATTTTTATTTTGATGATGATGATTTATTTTTGGACATTTTTTAGGTGATTGCGAAATTTCCTCATATTAGAGATTACAAAGCTTTCAGAGTTCCTTCAACTGTGGATGCCAAATCTCTTGTCAAATGCCAGCTAGCCGTCGCAACATTTGGCTGTGAGTTTTTTGTTCATTGCTTGTTTTTTCTAAGGGATTTTGTTGGTTGGCCTAAACCTAAAGATTACTGTGAATATGCACATAGACTTAATGATCAAACATGCGGTTAGAAGTTAATCATGTGATATTGCGGTCTGTTGTTTTTTTTGGTTATATTATGTAGCGTCATGTAAGTATATTAGAGATTGTTTTGTAAGTATATTAACGATGTAATGCTTCATGGTTAGGTAGGTTATTTTCATGATACCGTGTTCTCTTCATTTTTGGCAGCTGATGGGAAATGCAGCTACGCTACTGGTTTGCAGTTACCTGGTGTTCTAGATGAATTGTTTGCATATGATGGTCCCCTTGGTGCGCATTATTCAGAAGATGCTGTGTCCCTCTACCTGTGGGCTCCAACTGCTCAAGTATATGACATTTCGCAACAGATTCTTTATGGTTAGTTTGTTTTTTGTCAAGCCGTCTTCTTCTACACTATAAGTCATGTTTTTTTTTTTCCTGCTTCAAAATAGGCAGTGTGTGCCTGTGTTTACAAGAATGCGAACAGCAGGGATCCCGTGGAAGTTGTTCAGTTGAAGGAGGTTAATGGAGTTTGGAGTGTTGAAGGATCAAAAGGCTGGGAAGGTTGTTATTATGTGTATGAAGTGTCTGTCTACCATCCTAGCACCTTACACGTTGAAAAATGCTATGCAAATGATCCATATGCTAGAGGGTATGCTGGCTATCTCAATTTGCCAACAATTCTTTGAAATAGTGAAGTTGTTTACAAACTCTGATTGTAGTAGCATTGCTAATCGTAATATAGCATTGCCAATCATCATATTATGTTTGCATTTGTATTTTGTGTATACAGATGTGAAATTCCTCTGATTTTATGCTGTTTTTTTTTGTTGGAACAGGCTCTCACCAGATAGCCAGAGGACATTATTTGTGAATCTTGATTCAGATACTTTAAAACCTGAAGGATGGGAGAAATTAGCTGATGAAAAACCCATTATACTTTCTTTTTCAGACATAAGTATCTATGAATTGCATGTAAGGGATTTCAGGTAAAAAAACTAACTCCCTTGAATCCTGGCTCTATAATCTGGCTCATCTTCAATGTTAGATTTCTGGAAAGAAAAAAAAAATCCAGTTTCAGGCTTATGTGCTAGTAAAAAGAGTTAGCCGAAGTTTTAATTGCTCTGACGAAATGCTGAAGTTTGTAGGTTCTTATTCATTCTAAAATCCTATGTGCCTATTGTAGTGCCAATGATCATACTGTGCATCCTGACTTTCGGGGTGGTTATCTGGCCTTCACGCTGGAGGTAGTTCTGCTCTTTTGACCCCTTATATTAGAATCTACTGCTCAAAACTCAAAAGTGTGTTGGATTGTTTTGCATGTATTAGAAGTAGCTGATATGATAGTGACTTAACACCGGTATGCACATTCTTCTTGAAGGATTCAGCAGGTGTACTTCATCTAAAGAAATTATCAAATGCTGGTATCACTCACGTCCATTTGCTGCCTACCTTTCAATTTGCTGGTGTTGACGATGTCAAGGAGAACTGGAAGTGCGTGGGTAAGTATTTTATCTTAGCTCATATTCTAGTGATTGTGTGCCTTCACATGTAATGCAGTTTATGGATTGCCACAACCGTAGTTCAGCAAAATTTATTGTACCTAAATTGCTTAAACTCATTTTTGAAATTAGATATGCTGTCATGTGTTGGCTATCATTAATTGTATGACATTTAGGCTTCAACAGATAGCACAGTGCTGGAAAAATTGCCGCCGGATTCAACTGAGCAACAAGCTCAGATCACATTAATCCAAGATGATGATGGGTATAACTGGGGGTATGCTCCTAAATCCTGACTTGGACAAATATCACCGAGTTTATTATGTCTTCATGTTAAAACAGTTTTATCGTTTTGTTTTGCTTCTTGGAGGTACAATCCTGTTCTATGGGGGGTCCCTAAAGGAAGTTATGCTAGCAACCCAAGTGGTTCATGCCGCACAATTGAGTTCAGAAAGATGGTTCAGGTCTGTCTTTCTTATTCTGTTGCTAATGCCTTTTGTCCTTGTCTTCCTAATGTCAGGGAAGCCATTTTGTTTTTTTAACTTTCTGTGGCATGGACCACTGGTATACTGCTTTGATGGTGTAGGTAGTCAACTTAGTTAATGGTTAACCATTTTCTTGTAATTGAATCCTTTTGATTTGCAGGCACTTAACCATATTGGCCTTCGTGTTGTGTTGGATGTTGTCTACAATCATTTGCATGGAAATGGTCCCTTTGATGAGAATTCTGTTCTTGACAAGGTTTTTATAGTTATTATTCTTTTAATATCCAGTCCAACTATGCTTTTCTAATAGTACTTGTGGTTGTAGGATTAATTTACTGAGAAAATTACTAACAAGGCCGATACGTTTGGTTATTGTGGAAGGTTAGCCCTGGCTTCTGTCGTAACTCTTAAGTTTTCCATGCAGATTGTTCCAGGTTATTATCTGAGAAGAAACACTGATGGGTTTATCGAGCATAGTACATGTGTGAATAACACTGCTAGTGAGCATTATATGGTTGAGCGGATGATCATTGATGATATGTTAAACTGGGCTGGTAATTATAAGGTAGTTATTTGCTCTGCGATGCCATTTTGTTTTTACATTCCCTGACCTGGCTTCTCTTCCTCTTATATTTTGAAATATACTTTCCTTCTCTTTTACAATAAGTGATAGTGATTTTCCAAGTTCATAAATTGAATTGTTGCTGGCTTAAGGTAGAGCTTATGAAAGTCATTTTTCCATCTGTTGGAATTTCAATATATGTTTTCTATATGTTGATGACAGTTCATTGTATGCCATTTTGTCAGGTTGATGGGTTCCGCTTTGACCTTATGGGTCATATAATGAAAAGCACAATGGTACGTGTGAATCCGTGTCTTCCCTTTTTACGTATATCAATTTACATCAATTATTTGCATGGGAGAAATTCTTGTAATATAATGCTCTGGTTTCCTCTGACATGTTTAGGAGTTATATCAAGTTGCTAAGTAACATTTTTTCTGTTAGCCTGCCACATAAGTCATTATCAAGAGAAAATGATTTGCTCTGTTGCTGGATCAAGGAGCAGAACTAATTATATAGCGTTGTGTCTTTTTGACACATGGATTCTTTGACATGCTAAACAATTCTAGGAGCTGAAACTTGTATTGGATTTGAAAGGGGTGAGCATTTTTGGTTCGGTTCGGTTTTGAACCAAAAAAATAACCAAACTAAATTTATATTTTTAAAAAAATTTAAACTGAAACAGGTTCAAACCGACCAGTTTTGGTCCGGTCCAGTCTGGTTTATATTGTTGAAAAACCAAAAAAAAAGAAGAAATAACACAGAGATCTAATCTTGCGCTAGAAATAATCTTTCCCTTCATTAGATTCAATCTTTGACCTTTAAGACAAGCACAAAAAAAAAAACATGTTATTGCCTCTGATGCTTTCATCAAGATAGAAGACATGCTCTTGTTTTACCCCTGCTTCTGGTGGGTCTGCCCTTGCTACTTTCTTATAGTAATTAACAGTTATCCCAAGCAAATTGTAAATACTACACTATTGTGGGCAGATCAATGACTACTGGACTCGATGGCCTCCTCGACATTTGACAGAAAAATGATATGCTAATTGCACTTGCAAGATACTTGCTACTAAGGTTATGAAAGAAGGCAACTAAATCAACAATAGAATATAACTCCAGATATATGAATAGCCAACAAAGAGCAACGCTCAATTACTGGAACTAAACAGCACCCCTACCTTACTTATCAATAAGGAGAACTGGGACCAATTTTTCAAAGAGAATGAAAGACAAAGATTAGGAGTAAGAAAGCTGAAGAGAGAGTCCTGATGGTTTGGGGCACGGCGGCTAGGTCTGATTAGGGTGGGAAGAAAAGAAAGTTTAATATTTATACCCTTGTCTTTTTTAACTCGGTTTAGTTCGGTTTGAATTGATCCGGTTTGGTTCGGTTCATTCTGTTTTAGCCTTCTAAAACCGAACTTGAGCCGAATTGATTTTTTTTTTAATTTTTTCTAATTGGTTCAATTGGTTTTTTTTCATAGTTCGGTTTTCTCGGTTATTTTTTTTTTGGTTTTTTTTTCTCACCCCTAGGATTTGATACTCAAGCAGTTCTTTATTGGATCATGCCAACAAAAATCAAGAGCCATGCCCACTCAACCTTTGTTATTTGTGTGTAGGTGAAAGCAAAAGATGCAGTCAACAGGCTGACAAAGGAAAGAGATGGAATTGATGGTTCAAGTGTCTATATGTAAGTTTGGAGCATGAAGTGAATTTTTTTCTTTCTGCCATAAACTTTATGAGTTATACTGTTAGTGCACCATAATTCCTTTGTTTTCTCTTGGATGAGGGTCTTGGAAATTGTTTGTTGCTTCCAATGCACATTCCAATGGCACAAGTTGCTGATTGACTCTACCGTTTATATAGTTATGGAGAAGGTTGGGACTTTGGTGAAGTTGCTAACAATGGGCGTGGGATAAATGCTTCACAGTTCAATGTTGGTGGGACTGGAATTGGAAGGTACTATCTGTTTTTTTAGATTTTACAATATATTGCTCCTTCTGTGCCAAAAAGAAAATTTTTAGACACATGGATATTATACAGGCATTTCCCTTTTGTCAGCATTGCATGGTTGATCTTGTAACAACTGAAAGAATTCTACCAACTTCAACTGCTTCTTGGGACTGATTTTAATTTATTAGAAACCCCTTGTTGTTAGGAAAAAAAAAGTTTACAATTCTTTTATGTGGAGTTGAAGCCTTAGAACTGGCTTTACCCAGAATCAATTCCTAAAGTTATCTTTTGATTTTTGTAATTTGCACAGGAAAAACACCCATCTTCTCACTTTAGTGATTTAAGTTTGATTAGTTTTCAGAAGCACTTTGGCTTCATGAAATATTGGGAAATCCAATTTCAGTTTTAATGATCGAATTCGGGATGCAATGCTTGGGGGATCTCCATTTGGCCATCCTCTCCAGCAAGGATTTGTGACTGGGCTAATGTTGCAGGTAATCATTATTAACGGAAAGGCAATGAACTTTCATGGATAACTCCGAAGAAATTTTTTTGTGTAGCAAAGAAAAAATAATTTTATAGCTAAAATTTTAATATCTTTTACACAAGGGTTTTCCTAAATTAATATTTTCTTGGTTCATGTAGAAGTTTCTTCCCCTATTCTATTGTTCATTTTCTCTGAAATATTTACTATGCATCTGGAAACATTTTGTTGCGTGTCTGCTGGTTGAATCTTCATGCCACTTTTGGCCTATTAACAACAGCCTTTTTTCTAGTCAAGGGTTTGATTTGCCAGGTTGTACAAAGGTCTGATATTGACTAATTACAAGAAGGACAACAAAACCAACCCTCAATCCCAAACTAACTGTGGTCAGCTAAATGGATCCTATTACGCCATTCTGCGCAATCATATACCAGATCTGCCTCAATATGGAGAGAATTTAAACCCTTCTGATGTTTGACTATTCTTAGAAAAGTTGTTGCTTTCTTTTGCAATTTCTGGAGAACATATGGATTCAGTTTCAAAAGTTTGTAAAAGGAGCTCATTATAAATATATTTATACTGAACTCATCTGCCATCACTAGGTGGTCTTTGTTTTTCCTTAAAAGTCATTTTGTTAAGCAAACTATTTTGCAGCATTTTGTCAAGTAGTTTGTCTGTATTACATCTTGGTTTGGCAGCATCTTTGAAATGCTTAATTGGACAATTATGCTTTTAGTTTGAGGGTGTAATACTGTATGATCTTTCAATTCCTGTATATTGGTGGTTACAGCGGCTTTCCTGAATAGTAATTGATTCTTCTGTAGCCTAATGGTCATGATCATGGTGGAAAAGACGTTGAAGAACTCATACTTTCTGCAGCAAAAGATCACATCCAGGTTAGTTATCTTAATGCTGTCCCATATTCGATGATGGTGTTGAATAGATGAACTTTTAAATTCAGATGAGTTTGTGCAGCGTAGTGTCCATGACTTCTGTAATGTTCTTACAAGCATGGAAAATTTCAAATGAACTTATATTTAAAACACCCAGTGCTTTCCTTGGACTGAAAATGCTATGGATCTATTGGCTGCACGCCATATAAAAGCTTAAGTATAAAGGTTCAGTTATGTGCTTTTTCTGCTCGGCATTGGAAATATGCGACTGATTTATATAGGAAATGCTTCTAGGCTAGAAATAGAAGCAAATATAAATAATTTTTTTTCCACATTTTCTATCCACGTATTGGTTGATAACTCAGAAAAAAAAAGCTTTTAAAATGCTGATCACAGAATGGCCCATTTCATGAAAAGATTAGATTTGTTGGGAAGGTGAGGATCAGGAAGCCTCTTTGAGCCTGTGTACATTTATCTTTCTGTCACCCTCAGTATTAAACCTTTTGTTTACTCATTTTTTGATAACCAATAAGTCATTTGGGTCATTTAATTATACTAAGTCATGATTTTATCATTAATTAATTGATTTCATGCTGTCCAGGTTGGGATGGCTGCAAATTTGAGGGATTATGTACTGACCAATAGTGATGGGAAAGAGGTATACATCATCCTGCAGTGCAGAGATCTGTTTTACTGTCGAATACTTTATACTGTACATCTAGACTTATTGGTTCAACCGCATGGTTAATATGAATAATTAAGCTATCCTCAATTTGCTTCTCCAAATGTTGAAAGTACATAGAATATTTAATCCACACAGTAAGATACACCTTCTCTCAAGCCTACAGTAGATCAGGCATGCCATATATTTATGGTAAAAAAATTTAAATGCGTCTCTTTTGGGTAGTTCCTTACCTATAAATATTTGGAGATTGGCTAACCTTAAAATTTTTGTTATATTGCTTTTCTCAGGTAAAAGGGATGGAAGTTTTAACTTATGGTGGGGCACCTGTTGCATACGCTCTACACCCTGCAGAAACAGTAAGGACCTTAGTATCTGTGATTATGTTTATTATGACTTTCAAGGAACTTTTCATCTTGTTCTGAGATGATGCAATAGGAACACATATGAAACATCACTCAAGACACGTTTTATGGTTTGCCATAATGCTTTTACTAAATAAATTCCTTACATATGCTCTCTGGCAAGCATTATTTCCCTTCACTGGCCAGACATGTATCATGTAATACTAGTTTGCAATTATCTAGACTCTGAATCATGCATTAGCACTTCTCTTTGTCAGAGTGTTTGTTTTGCTGCTGTACTCAATAATTTTTTCAATTTTAATTGTCATCACTGTTAATACATCTCCATCAGATAAGGATAAGGTTTTGCTAAACATTGTTATCGACTTTTTTGGTTGTTTTTCAGATCAATTATGTTTCTGCTCATGACAATGAAACCCTATTTGATGTTGTGAGCATGAAGGTACGATCAATATGCTTTTAGAGTGTTTGATTTTAGCCATTTCTCACAGACCCAATGTTGTTTTACAATAGTAGTATATATGACACTGTTCTAACTCATCTCCTTACTGTAGACTCCAATGGAAATTTCTGTAGATGAGAGATGCAGATTAAATCATTTGGCAAGTAGTGTAATAGCATTGTCACAGGTAGAGTTCATGTCATTTGTTGTTCAGCGATGTATTTTCATGATTCAAACTAATGGTTTCTTTTTTAATTTTTATCACGAGTATAATAAATGTCCTTTTTAAATTGTGCTTCTTGAGGATAATGTTAGATAGCTTGTTATCTTCAATGAATGAGGCTCTTTAGTTAGTGCATTAATAATATCTTCAACATGTTTGAAAATGGTGGAATGTTTTACATAATGAATTGTTAACGTAGCTGGTTAGAATTTGGGTTCCTTTCAACACTTGTTCCTGTGTAGGACATGTTTGTAATCAGGCTGATAACTTAAACTGTACAACCAAATCATGTAACCTGTTTTACAGGACTCCCAAACTTTCCTTCCCAATAATCGTTTATTAGTCAGTAGTCATAAATACTAGAGTTTTTTGTTTTTCCCCATTCTACTCTTCTGTTCCTGAAGAAAATAGAAAAAGGAAGCTAGCGAGCACATCATGCAAGCTACATTTACTTGACCATTTTAATTTACTATAATTTAATTTTGTCTTGTACTTTGTTTGCTAGGGTTTTGAGGCATAAGAAAGCCATGCAACATTATCATGATTAAAGGTCCATTTGCTCTGTACTTGTTATCTTATGATGACTTGACAGTGTTTCCTGCTTGTTTAAGGGAATACCGTTTCTCCCAACTCTACTCTTCTGTTCGTGAAGAAAATAAAAAAACGGAAGCTAGTGAGAAAATCATGTGAACTACATTTACTTGACCATTTTAATTCTCTAAAATTTAATTATGTCTTGTACTTTGTTTGCTAGGGTTTCAAGGCATAAGAAAGCCATGCAACATTATCATGTTTAATGTTCAATTTGCTTAGTATTTGTTATCTTATGGTGACTTGACAGTGTTTTCTGTTTTTTAAGGGAATTCCATTTTTCCACTCTGGTGATGAGATGCTACGCTCAAAATCGCTTGATCGTGACTCTTACAACTCTGGTGATTGGTTCAACAGGTCCTGTTATTCTTGTTTTCAAGTTGCTATCTCAATTAATTAAATCTTACTCCAATATTTATCTTCTAATTAATTATAAATTTGTCATTATGATAATATTGCATGTTTTTAACCTTGTGCTAGTAGATTCTATTCATATTTTCTTGTTATGTGGTGATGCCTGTCATGTTCCTTAGTTTACTTGTAACTAATTTCAGGCTAGATTTCACTTACAATTCCAACAACTGGGGTGTCGGCCTTCCTCCAAAGCAGAAAAATGAAAAGCACTGGCCACTGTAAGCAAGAATTTAGTGTTAATCATTATCATGTGATTTGAAGTACCTGGTTTTGTTGATTAATTTCTTTGCTCTACAAAATACTGTTATAATATATATAACTGGTTTTCACAGTATCTTGGAGGAGGAAAAAAAGAACTGCTTTTCATGGTTTGTCCTCTAGAGCATCTTAACACAACGTTTCTCTTGAAATTCTGGATGTCTCTTTTCCTCAGAATAAGACCAAGACTGGCTGATCCATCCTTCAAGCCTCAGAAGAATCATATCCTTGCCGCTATCAATAATTTTTTAGATGTGTTGCAAATCCGATATTCGTCTCCACTTTTTCGTTTGACGACAGCTAATGCTATTCAGGTAAGGATTTTCAGTTATAACTTGCTGATTTGGGATGGTTTTGAGATTAAACATGTTTAATGGCTTTAATATGAACACTGCCTATGTAACAAAAAGGTCCTTTCTGCTATTGTTCTCTTCTTGCCCTTTATTGAAACCTTAGTTTTAATCCTCCTATACCTTGGAGGAACCTCATGTGACAGAACTTGATAGTTGACTGTTCAATTACCTAAAGTGTAAACAGGTTCGGCTTGACCTAGGTTGGCCTTATGCATGCCATCTTTTGATTGTATGGACTATGAGAAGGACCATGATCGTGTGATCTCAACTCTTGACCTATGTTGACATGGCAATAAAGTGTGGCAGTAGTTTGCTACATAAGGGTGTTAACTGTCTTCTGTTTTTTGTTTAGTTTTTAATTAAGACACAGTAAATTACCTAATCAAGTTAGAAAAGCTATTTTAATTTTCAGAATTTAAAATAGCTAAATAGTGGGAGCCAACTTTCAATATGCGGCTCATTTTCCATTATCCATGTCATTGAATCGAGAGTAGGGGCCACTCTACCTTTTCCCTTGTGGGAAACACTTTTTCCAAGCCAAAATGAACTTCAATTTCCATGCATATGGTCTCCACTAGATTTATTCTCTCTAATTTTCTTGGAAAGTTACATGGAGAAAAGTGTACGTTTTAGGCTCTAAATAGTTGAT
>Ga0325402_1002894_pt1 | contig 15285 bp, 7 predicted proteins | sample PopdelMetagenome_22_FD_207212 | JGI IMG/M metagenome (GOLD analysis project Ga0325402, IMG submission 207212) | Populus deltoides microbial communities from Bellville, Georgia, United States - Xylem-PdKOR-R3 | ecosystem: Host-associated > Plants > Phyllosphere > Stem > Wood/Secondary xylem... | reverse complement strand
CGAATACAAAATATTTTTGTGCTTATCAAAGGAACACCTGTAGAAAAGTCCTATCCTCTCCAATCTCATCTAAATCTATCTATCTAATTTCATTTCCCCACCAAACACATTTATTTTTATTGCTGGATCCCTTGTGCTTTTGAGATTTACATTAAAAAATAAATCTTAAAATTACACTTAACCAGCCCATGATGAAAACAACACCCTCTTGATTATCATTAAAGCACATAAAGCTTCAAAACAATAATATAAAAAAAGGTACCCAATTTCTTTCTTCCACACGTAGAATTCTTGTTCTTGTGTTAGGTTTATAGAATCTTCAAATGCATGTTTTTATTTATTTTTTTAGAAAGTTTTTTACATAAGCCAAAAAATAGAAAAATTATCTTCCGTATTTACCCTTATCCACACTTGTTACTTCAATTAATACTTGGTTTTTTTTCTATTCTTAAAACATATTAATTTTGTTTTGATGGATTGATTGATCTAAGCCTTCCTTGAAACTGAAACCTTGAAGAAGGGCCGAAGGCGTGTTTGTGTGGTGGGTCTTGCTTGTAATTTTCTGATCTGCATACCCATTTAATAATTAATAAATTTCTGCTGATTAAAATAAGAAAAAATAAAATAAAAACGCGTGACTTGCTTTTATTTCATCGGTTTCTAGGGTTTAGGGTCAGGGTTAGATCTGTTGTTACAAATCAGTTTGTGATTTTCTGTTTCTTCTTTTTTCAAGTTTAGTTTTTTTTCTTTTTTTTCTTTAATGATTTTGACTTTCGGTTTCGAAACTCGGCTGTAGTGTGTGTGTGGAGTTTTCAGCTGCTTTGACTGAATTGGGAATTACAGATTCTGGATCAGGAACATGTAAGCCCTTGACTTGATTTTTTTTTATCAACTTATTTATTTTTTACTAATTTTTTTTTGCTTGAATTGAGTATTTCAGGACCTTTTTTTTTTGTAATTTTTGTGATGGTTATTTAGTTTGAATTTTATTAATGATTTTATGGATTTTGTATTACATATTTTCTTAGAATAAATTGTGATTTAGGGTTTTTTTTTAAAAAAAAAATTCTAATTTGATCATGTTATGATGGTTTTTGAAGTGGAATTGAGAAGGGGAAATTGAGGGTTCTATGTTTAAGGTATTTAATGCTTAGAGCGAATGATATGATTGTCGAGAAATATTAATTGGATCATGTAGATTAAGTTTGAGAGATTATGATTTTGTGATTAAGGTTTTGGATATTGTCTGATACATGCCTTTGAGAATGTAAGTTAGGTGTTTGAATGGAAAGGATCACCGATAACATGAATTGCATGATGTTTTTTAACAAGATACTATAATGAATCTTTTTCTGGCTAATGGGACAATTTAATGCAATGAAATTATGCTATTATCAAATTGGGCTCTTTGGTTGTTGGCTGTCCATAACATGGTTTGTGATTAATAGTGTTGATTTTATTTTTTTTTACAGTAATGATGGGAACTGAACTCATTAGAGTTCGTGTTAAGGAGGAGAATGATGATATCCCGTCAGTTCCACCTGGTTTTGAGTCATTTGCAGCTTTCAACTTGAACAGGGCGCAAGATGGTGAAAAACAAGAAAGTAATATAATCAGTTGTTCAGCCACTGCAAGCGCTTCTGAATCATTGCCGGTCAAGATGGAGACGGGGTTTGAGGATGAAGCAAAAGTTACAAGGTCCCTCCGGCGTAGACCCTGGATTAAGTATGGACATTTGGATGGCTGTTCAGAGGACGAGTCTGATTCTGCGAAGCTTAATCAAGTTAGTTCATAGTATCATTGCCATCATTATCTTTGAATTTGAAATGATGTGCAAAGTTATACAGATCCAGCTTCTGAATCTCTGTTTTCACGTGCAAGTCCTATATGTCAACTGTGGATGCCTTATAATCCATTTATATTGCAGAATCTCTCCTCGAGGTCTCAACTTCCCAAGGGAGTGATCCGTGGATGTCCACAATGCAGTAATTGCCAAAAGGTTATTTATTTTCTCCTCCTCCTTTTCTTCTTCTTCTTTTCCTGCATTCTTGGATTAGCCTTTCATGCAGTCTGGTTCAATTAGCTCCATTCCTCTACAACATTTTTTAACCCATGTTATTGTCCAGACAGCCATCATCACATAGATCCACAGACATTTCATTTTGAATGTAATGATTGGCACTGTACCACATATTTGGCTCCACTACTAAAGGGTGGCTTCGTACTATGATGTAGCTTCCTGTGTTCGCTGGTTGTAAGTGTCCTAGAGGATTGGAGCTGTGTGTCTGGCATTGTATTTTGATATACTCCTTTGTGTCTTTTATCCTCTGTTCCAATGTTATTTGGTTGATAATTGAATGTCTGGTACAGGTCAGTGCAAGATGGCGACCAGAATATGCTCGCAAGCCTGACATTGAGGATGCTCCTGTATTCTACCCAACTGAAGAGGTCTACAATGTTGCTTGTTATATTTTGTTTGTCTGAATTTTTTTTTAAAAAAATCTCCACATCCTTGTTTGTGATGTGTTAAAGTGTGTTCCATGTAAAGACCTCTGAATGTGTATGTAATCTTTTTTCCAGGAGTTTGAAGATACATTGAAATATATTGCTAGTATACGGCCTAAAGCTGAACAATATGGAATCTGTCGCATTGTTCCTCCTCCTTCTTGGAAACCTCCCTGTCCTCTTAAGGAAGAAACTGTTTGGGAGGGCTCTACATTTGCAACTCGTGTCCAGAGGGTTGACAAACTGCAGAACCGGGATTCTATGAGAAAGATGTCAACGATGTCTAACCATACCAGGAAGAAAAGGAGAAGATGCATGAGGATGGCAATAGATTGTGGGGCAGATATTGGAAGTATCTCAAGGTCTAATGATACTGGTGTTTGTGAAGCTGAGAGTTTTGGGTTTGAACCGGGTCCTTTGTTTACTTTGGATAAATTTCAGAAATATGCTGATGATTTCATGGCCCAGTACTTCAGGAAGGATGAGAATACTATTAATAAAGGAGGCAGCATGACAATGCTTCAGGAGAACTGCGAACCAACATTGGATAATATTGAGGGTGAATATTGGCGAATTGTAGAGAAAGCAACTGAAGAAATTGAGGTGTGTTTCGTGAGTAGATGTGCTATATGAATGTTCATTTTCTTTTTGTTAAATAATTTACTTAATCATGTTGCCTTTCTTTACAGTCCCAGTTGTCTCCCTTGTTTGCAACCTGAATTACAGAGTGAACTAGAGTCCTTATATTTGTGTTGGTTTTTGTAGGTCCTATATGGAGCTGATCTGGAAACAGGGGTTTTTGGCAGTGGATTTCCAAAAACATCCAGTGAAGTTGGTTCTGCTACAAATGATCGTTATACAAAATCAGGCTGGAACTTGAATAACTTTCCGAGGCTTCCTGGATCTGTTCTTTCCTTTGAAAGTGGTGATATATCTGGTGTTTTGGTGCCATGGCTGTATATAGGGATGTGCTTCTCCTCCTTCTGTTGGGTAAGACCTCGAGTCTACTATTCTTAGATAGACAAAATGCTTAGCTCCAGTCCAAAATAAACAAATAATCATAAATCAACAAATATATTGTGCTGTTATGTTTCTTGATGAATGTGTTTGGAGTGTACTTTTTATTTTTGACTTGTATTAGTATGTGTTATGTGCTTGTGCATGCATGCACTTTTAATACTAGGTTTGGCATGGATAGCCTCTTTACTGCTTCTCCTGGAATAAATTAATATGCAATATGATTGAGAGGCGAGTAATTTTAGGATTTTGGATAAACAGAGTTATGAATTTTTTTCTCGCCAAATGATATAAGAAAGCCATAACCAAGCCTTGAACTCTTCATCTCCAATGATGGATAATGAGTTCAATTTTATGGCTAACAACTTTCATTATTCAATTTTTTATGAATAGTTCTTAATTTGTCCTATAAGCAGGCGTAGAGCCATAGTCATGCATTTATTTTGGAGCCTAATTACTTATTTTTCTCATTCCTTTTTCTTTCACATAATTGAGAACAGCATGTTGAAGATCATCACCTATATTCACTGAATTACATGCATTGGGGCGCTCAAAAAATATGGTATGGTGTCCCCGGGAAGGATGCCGTTAAATTGGAAGAGGCCATGAGAAATTATTTACCCGATCTGTTTGAAGAACAACCTGATTTGCTCCATAAGCTGGTGAGTAAAAGTTCCTATATCGTGTTACCATGTTGGATGCGCATAAAATTATGCTCTTTAAGCTTTTTTCTGGGCATGCCATTTGTTGACTCACCTGCAAATCTTGGTCTTTATTCACATTTATATCTTATGGAATTCTCCTCCTCCTGGATTCATAAACTTGAACTACAATGGTTAGCTCAATTTCTCTAAATCTTTCAAGGATTGTGTTGATCTTCCTTTTGTAGTTCTTTTATCTGCTAAATGTGATACCTGTTGTCATTGTTCTGTGATAATTTGTTTCCAAAAGTCCATCTTCTGAAAGAATGAAGTTAAACATAATTCTGCTTAGGCCCCGTTTGTTTCACGGAAAGTGGTTTCCTGGAAACCACTTTCCAAACTTTCATGTGTTTGTTTTCCATTAGAAAAACTGGTTAACAGAAAACACTTTTCAGTTAAAGAAAAATTTAGTTTGGTTTCTAGGAAAGTGTTTTCCTTTTATTTTAGGCGGAAAACACTTTCCAGAAGTTGTGAAAAATTTAGAAATATCATATTATTTGTTGATTATATCAAATTTGGTCCTCAAACTTTTGATTGCTATATATCTTGTTTTGAATCTTTTTTTTTTCAATTTTATCCCCTAGAATTTGATTTAATTTAATTTTTATATTAACTCTGGTCCTCATTTTTTTGATTGTTATTTGCTTTTCTCTTATCATTTTTTTAATTGAAATTTTTTATCTATCAAATTTGATCTTTATTCTTTTGATTGTTACTTATTTTATTAGAAATACTTTATGGAATTGTAATTATTATTATTATTATTTTAATTTCATCATCTTTCAATTTTTTTATCTGTCAGATTTGATCTTTGTTATTTTGATTGTTATTTATTTTATTTGAGATAATTTATGAAATTAGATTTTTTTTTTCAATTTCATTCTCATTCAACATTTTAATTTGTAAGATTTGTTCCTTATTATTTTAATAAACTTGAAAAAAAAACATTAATAAGTCATTTTCCAGGTCATTTTCCATGACATAACTAAATACTGGAAAGTGTTTTCCAACTTATTTTCTATAACACTACCAAACATCAGAAAATAATTCACTTTTTAAAAGGAAATTATTTTCCAACAAACAAATGGGGCCTTAGTAATCATTATGATACGATTTGAGTTCAAGTGATATAGAACAAAGCACGGGAATTGAAGTATTGAAATGCTCTATTTCTTGGAATGCTGGACACTTTTTGTTTTGTTTTGCCATCAATGATCCTCTAGTCTGGGCTTCCAGTTGTGTCAGCTACAGAGGCTCTTCTTTGGGTGTTCTTTATCTTTTGATTTCTAGTTGTAACTTCTTTCTGGTTTGTTTCTCTTTGATTTTATATTCCTTTTTTTTTAAGGTTCTTTGATTTTTCTAATGAGTTTTTTGGACTTAGGATAGCATGGATAAAAATGATTATTAACATATGGTCTTTTACCCTACTGCTTTCTTCTTATATCTACAAGAAAACCGTGCCCTGAACTCGCTTTTGCCTTTCAGGTGACTCAGCTCTCCCCCAACATACTAAAATCTATAGGAGTGCCTGTCTATCGGTGTGTTCAGAATTCTGGAGAGTTTGTGCTAACCTTTCCTCGAGCATATCATTCGGGGTTTAATTGCGGTTTCAATTGTGCGGAGGCAGTGAATGTAGCTCCTGTTGACTGGTTGCCCCATGGACAGACTGCTATAGAGCTATACCGGGAGCAGGGACGGAGGACTTCCATCTCCCATGATAAATTGTTGCTTGGGGCAGCAAGGGAAGCTGTGAGAGCACATTGGGAACTGAATTTACTTAAGAGGAATAAATTGAATAACTTAAGATGGAAAGACATGTGTGGAAAAGATGGGATATTAGCAAAAGCATTCAAGGTAATCTTTGATTTGTTCTATGAGATTATCGGGCTGATTTTCATACTGGAAATCTAGTGTTTGAAATTTATTGTCTCATTGCAGTTTTTTCAACTCATTTAAAATTTAGCTTGGCTTGCCATGGATCAAATTAGTAATTCAAATATGCCATTAGAAAATATTGGAGTCCTAGGATGCTGTCATTAGATTGGTATTTGCATATGTAGACCGTGATGCTTGGACTCAGCCTCAAGATGCCATCTCAACTCTATTGTTGGTAAAACTTTTTTATGCAATTTGGCTGTGTGCTGTTTGCGGAACAGGCAGATGATTTTGATTTCCATTTCTTATAATGAATTGGGGAGTGCTGTTCTACTTTTCAGTTGTTGCTATTTTTTTTCTTTATGCTTAGTTTGTGCTGCCGGTATCTTATCATTGAGTTATTAATATTTCCTTCCAGAAATCCTGGATGATAGTTTGAAACTGGAAAGTGTGTCATTATGCTAGCAATGAAAGTTATCACTGGCAGACTTCATTGTTATTCTATTTCCCTCTTGACTTTGGATGTTTTTTTTTTGTTAAGGAACGTGTGGAGACAGAGCATGTGAGGAGACAATTTCTCTGCAATTCTTCCCCAGCACTGAAGATGGAGAGTGATTTTGATGCCACAAGTGAGAGGGAATGCAGTGTTTGCCTTTTTGATTTGCACCTGTCTGCAGTGGGGTGTCATTGTTCTCCAGACAAGTATGCATGCCTGAATCATGCAAAGCAGCTGTGTTCATGTGTTCCGGGTGCCAAATTTTTCCTGTTTCGCTATGACATCAGTGAATTAAATATCCTTGTGGAGGCTTTGGAAGGAAAACTGAGTGCGGTGTACCGATGGGCAAGACTGGATCTTGGACTTGCCCTGACTTATTTTGTTTCCAAAGACAATGCTGAAGAAGGTAAATTATCATGTTCTCCAAAAAGAACTGCAACTGAACAGGTGAGATCACATGCGTCAGCAGATCTCCATAAAGTTTCACCAGGGAGAATAATATCTGGTGACTTCAGAATGAATTCTGCTGGGATCTGTTGGCAGATCGCCGCAGAAGAAGAGAAGAAACCACCTGAAGATATACCTTCAAAAGATGCAAGGGCATCATCTGTATCTCATAGTTCTTTTCAAGTAATTGAGAAGGAAAATGACAATTTCAAGCTAAACCAGAAAGGTTCTAGTCTTTTGTCTACAAATTTAAGGACAGTAGCTTGCCAGTTGTCTCAAGAAGACCCAACCTATACTGCAGGCCTGGCTTCAGAGAAATGTGAAAGGAAGAAGCCTTCAACTTTGTGTAATGACAATATTATTCTTCTTAGTGATGATGAAGGCGATGAACTGAAGCCAATTTCAGAAAGGGCAAAAGAAAATGTTTCTGTAAACCATTCCTCACTTTCAGAGAAGCTATCAATTTCGCATGATAGGTCATGTAATGACAATAAAGATTCAATCTTAACTTTTGCTGTGATCAACGGAGCAGTAAAGAGTGAAAAGAATGTCAGTTTGTTTCCTGATGAAAACAATTCTCCATCTGGTCCTTTGCAAGTGAAGGATGGCTATAATCAAGATGGTGGAAAGGTTTTGGGATTTAATCAACCGAATGGCTTTTGCCATGCAGGTCCAAGCACTGCAGGTTTTGGTAGGAATATTCAGAACTTCTCATCTAATAGAGACGCCGGCAAGGATAACAGGATGGCAAATGCTGGAAGTCAGCAACCACAGCCATGTGGCAGTGGAAAGCCTAACATAGAGGATGAGATGGGAGCAAATGCCACCTCAACTTCAGTAGACAGCTCAAGAACTATGGCTGGTAGCCCATCTTCCTCGCAAAATAATTTGGACAGGTACTACCGCCAGAAGGGTCCCCGCATTGCCAAGGTAGTGCGAAGGATCAATTGTAATGTTGAACCTCTGGAATTTGGGGTTGTGCTTTCTGGGAAGTCATGGTGCAACAGCCAAGCAATCTTTCCCAAAGGTACTTAGCACATGTGTTTTATACAATGGCTATAAAGTTCAAGAACAGTCTTGTTAAGGAATAGGAAGAGACCTGTATTTATGCGTATTTGTTCTATTTGATGCAGGGTTTAGAAGCCGAGTTAGGTACTTAAACGTTTTAGATCCAACCAATATGTGTTACTATGTCTCAGAAATACTGGATGCAGGGAGAAATAGTCCTCTATTTATGGTAATTCCAAATAATCCTTTGGTTAAGATTTCCTACTATAGCAATCTGTCATCCAACATTTTGATTGTTGCAAAATATACTTCTCATTTATCTATCCTTAAATATCCTGTGAGGTCTTCATTACTTCTTGTGATCCTTATTGAAATTCTAATCAAATAAAGAAATATGTATGGTGTTTCTCCTACATAGCTTTCATGAGAACTTTCTGGTGATAGTATACGCATATAGTTGAAGACATTAAGAATGGGTTTTAAGATGGCTGCTTGGTACTTGTCAGATGCATCTGATTGCTGCTCTTCTCTAATACAGTATACACTAAATTTTACTGATCATTGTTATGGAATTTTAACCAGTGTTTTCTGATGTAAAATTTCACAATATATTAACTTTGGCAGGGGCAATACGTCTTGAGATGAAGTTAAATTGCAGTCATAAATCACTAGCCCTCCCTAAAGAGTTGTGATATAACCCTGCAAATTCATGATGATTGGTTTTGTAGCTAGTCTTTGGGTGGAAGTGATATTAATGAAGTATATTGAAGAATCCGATGAGTATTGGTCCAATTGGAAATGACTCCAGGTTGAGGTGCTCAGAGTTGAGTGCCCATACTCAAATTCCTTCATCTCCCAAGCAAAAAAAAATATAAAGAGAGAAGTATGACCTAGTAACTTGTCTTTCAGTTAGGCAATGGATTATTGAATCTTGCGGATGGTTTAGATTTGGACCATTGAAATTTTTTGTGTGCAGTAAGTTTAAACAATGAACTTCTAGCCTGGGTGGTTGACATTGTGATTGGTTATTGCATTGAGATGCGCAAAAATTGTAGCTGATTTCACTTCTAATCTGTTGTGCTATGGTGTTTTCAGGTTTCCTTGGAGCATTACCCAAATGAGGTATTTATTCATGTTTCAGCAGCCAGATGCTGGGAAATGGTGAGAGAGAGAGTGAATCAGGAGATCACAAGGCAGCATAAAACTGGAAGAACGAATCTTCCACCTTTACAACCTCCTGGAAGTCTTGATGGCTTTGAAATGTTTGGGTTTTCTTCACCAGCAATTGTCCAGGTATTTTTACAGCAGGCTGATTTCCTTACTTTATCCTTTTTTTTAATTACAAAAAGGCAAATGGTCATCTTATCTTGGTGTTTCAAATTTAGTTCATTACTCCTTTTCCATTTTAACTGAAGCTCACTAGATTGATTGATTTCCTTTTTTTCATAGATGCCTTGTTTCAGAATGTGTGGTCATTCATTGATAATCTTTCTCTAGTTGCTCCAATTAATAACTGCCATAAATTAGGGTATTTGAAATGGACCATCTAGCACTTTTCAGAAATGTAGGAGCTGAATTGAACTTTTTCTGAAAAATTCTAGCTGCCTCAAATTTGTTATCTTTTCTGTGCCACCATCAAGGTGATTTGGTGGCTAAAATGGTGGTGAGTTGATGGTGAACTGCATGAATTCATAAAGGGTGAAGTCTTAAGAAAGGGAAAAAAAAAAGAAAATTAAATCATGTTCGCAATTTAGTTCTTCCCAAAGGACCTATTTAATGACAGTAATTTATTGGGGCTAGTTGACCAATACTTTATCAATATGGTGTTAATTGACAAAATTTGAAACGCAGGGTAAGATGACTATTTGCCATAGACACATGGTGGGATGACTATTTGCCATAGACACATGGTGGGATTACTATTTGCCATTGACAAGAGGCGGTTGTATTTTGCCCAGTAAAAACTATAGTTACGAGAGCCGATAGCTCTAGGTCAAGGCCTGGGTTGCATGGTTGACCCAGGTAATCCCAACCTTTTACTTTTTTTAAAAAAGGAAAAAAAAACAACGTTATTTTGGTATAAAAAAAAAACTATGGTAAAAAAACATTTATGGTCCTAGATAACATGGTTCTAAAAATTTGTGAAACTGCAGTTCAAAAACCCTGTATTTAATTTCTGAAAAGAAAAGGAAATACAACTAATATGTTTGTACAATACACACAACAAATATACCTTAAATTTATAGTTTTTGGTTATCCAAGGCTGAAAAATATATCTCCCATGGTAAGAGCTCTGGTAGCTTTCCAACAACACCAGTAAACCTTGTTACAGACTCGCATTATATTCTGATGTTATATCATATCTGGCCTTAAGCTTCTGTCTTTGGATCTGTAAGAAAACAGTTTACTTCTTAACATCCATACTGTGTACAATTCTGGATTTTGATTTTTTTCCTCAGCTTCAGTTTTGGCAAATTATTTTACGTTGAATATAATTCAGCTCTCCTTTTTCCCCCCTCATAAACAGGCTGTAGAAGCATTAGATAGAAATCGAGTTTGTACAGATTACTGGGACTCCAGGCCATATTCTCGGCCGCAAGGACAGATTCCACAGCATTCTCAATCCAAAGCCAATGCAAGACATTCCCAGGGAACATCTGAGGACCAAAATAACAGAGAAGTTCCTGGGAGCCAATTCTTACCTGTCGAAGTTGAGACGACACTTGGGGGTTTACTCAAGAAGGCAAGCCCAGAAGAATTGATCTTGCTGAGTCGTGTTTTAAGTGACAATAAACCAACAGCTAATCCTGGTCTCATAACACAGCTTCTTAATGAAGAGATTCACAATCGTCCCAGATGATTCTTTAATTTGGTCTCCCAAGGATTTGAGACTCAATTCCACTGCAATTTTTTGACCCTGTAAATACCAAGTTCTCAGCTCGCATGATGCCCATACGTCTTCATCCAATCTGCTCATTTGTTTAGTGAGAGGAAAAGAAAAAGATCTAACAGAAAGGAAATTTCTCCTGCATGTCTTCTTTGAAGGGTTATATGTAGAGGAGAATCGGGAAATTTGTACAACCATTTCTTTACATGGCGTCTACGATCTTTTGGGGAAGCTTTCCAGCTCTAGAATTTCTTTCCTTGGTTCTTAACACAGTTCTTTTAGTGTTACTGAGATGGCTTACAAAATGCTTATGGAGCTTTTGACAATGATCTACCATTCTTGCTGACTGACAAGGTTGTAGTTTCATCATCGAGAAACTGTCAAGTGGGAACACTTGTAGATTCATGGCCATACTTGTATATTTTGATTCTTTCTTATCATAGCTTTCATGATAGAAGTGAATTATCGTTATTGGGGTGCTCGCATAACCTGGAATCAATACTGGTATGTTTCCCCAAAATCTGTTGATCCTAGCAGGAAGCTGGAGTGAGAATTGCTCCTAAAGCTTACTGATTTGAGTAGATTTGCCCCTGGTAAGACAAGGGTTTGAGAACAAATGGTTAAGACATGGCCTAGGATAATGTGGGAGGCCTTGAATCTAGTGGTGTTCTCATTGTATGGCCTTTCATGGGCTAATCGGACGAGGGATCTCTTCCCTTTTTCTCCAAAAGGAGAAAAAAAAAGAAACATGACCAATCCTTGTCCAATGCAAAGATAGGATGATCTAACACGGGGGGCTAGTTGTAAGAGTCCAAAAAAAAAACCTAGATTTTCAATAGCTGTTAAATACAAAAAAAAAAAAAAAAAGAGGAGTAATGCTATTTCACAAAAACAAAAAGGTAATAAGAATAAAATATATGAAAAATCCGAATCATGAATGAAAGAATCTTGTACTCTTGATTAATTAGGATTGAAAAAAAATAAGATAGTAGATTTAAAGGGGAAATATCTCTATATTTTCTGTATAGCATTTAATTATTGTTCTGGAATAAAAAATAATAAAAGCATGTGTATCTATATTTTATATTTTAAGAGAATAAAAATTCCCTCCAAAACTGTTTCAGAAACAATTTTATTTTATATTTTTGTTTTAAGTTCTTCAAATACACGTATTTATCTCTTATGTATCTATTTATTTAGTATTGAAACATTAACCAAATACAATTAATGTTTTTTTTAATAGATATTTTAGTGATTTTGAATATATATATATATATATATATATATATTAAGAGAATCCAGAAAAGGTTATGTAAGGTGGAGCTATTGAGGCATGAGCATGAGAGTAAAAATAAAAGGTACAAACCTCGAGGGAATCTAATTTATCACTAAGGGCCAGACGGTGGAAATGAACCTGTTTGATTTTTAGCGTATTTAAAAAGTGTGATTATAATTGTTTTATAAAATATTTTTTATTTTTAAAAAATTATTTTTATACCGGTTTATTAAAATAATCTAAAACATAAAAAATATTAATTTGAAAAAAAAATAAAAAAATTTAATTTTTTTAAAACAAAAATAAACAGGACTTTATCGATGAGTCGAGCAATGAATCAGCGATCCAATATCTTCATCGGGTTGTTGTTCCATTAGTGTTTAACAACATTATTATTAGTGTTTAACAACATCATTTATAATTTTATTTAGAGGAGATTATGAAAGAAAAAAAATATTTTTTTTTGTGAATGTATTAATTCAAGAATAAATAGTATGCTTAAACTTGATTAAAAATGAATTTAGTTTTGATAAATGAAAACCGACCCTTATTTTTAAACTAAAAATGTTGCCTAATTGATTTAATTGTTATTTTCATAGTTATTTTGCTAATCCCATTGGTTCGGTAATTGAAAGCAAATGGGTTTGTGTATATATAGCAAGAGTTCACATCCTCCTCTTAAGTGAACCACAAGTAAGAAAAACTCTAGGCTATCAACTTATAATTACTAATATTTACACCATTAAGAGAGATAAATATAAGAAAAAAAAATTAAAATCATATCTTTTACCATTGAAAATGATAAAAATACATTTATTCTCCTTCATTTTTCTTTTCCCATTTCTTTTTCATTTTCTATGTTATATGTGTTAATAATTACAGATGAATTGTATGTTTGATATTGTGGTATATGATATATTTTAAAAATATATTAAAATATTTTTTTTATAACACTGCTTCAAAGTATCAAAAATACTTAAAAAAATATTAATTTAATGTTTTTTTAAATAAAAAATCATTTAAAAAATACTTTAAAAAATAAATTATAACATAAAAACAATCAATAATATAGATTTTAATTTTTGCGTTGCGCCACATGCATACATTGAATTCACATGATTGTTTAATTATGGGGGGGCCTAGCATTGGATTTCATCAAATATCTTTTTCTAACTTTAGTGCATTAAATGCAAATAGGACTTACCAGAAAAGACACAAACCACCTGAATTTATCGTTGGATAAGGAAATTGTTTGAAAATGCGTTGCATATCATGTTTTTAAAAAATTTTAATTTTTTTAATTTTATTTTTATTAAAATTTAATATATTTTATATATTTTAAATTATTTTTATGTGTTGATATCAAAAATAATTTTAAAAAAAAATAAAAAAACATCATTGATATATATTTCAGCACGAAAAATTATTTAAAAAGCAACCGCAACCACACTGTCAAGCTAGTTTAAGACAAATCCACAATGCATATCATTTTTTTTTAAAAAAAAATATGTTTTATTTTAAATCTGTAAAATAATATATTTTTTTAAAATTAATGAAATAGAATAATTTGTAAACACCAATAATATATATTATTTAAAAATACAAACATGTCATGTAAAAACGGTATTATTTTTTAAATTATGTTATATTATTATTATTTTTAAATCCCTGCTAATAAGCAAAAATATCATTAATCAAACATGGATTTAAACATGATATTAAATATATAGGGTTTGAATTTGAGTGGACATGCCCGCTTCTGAGGTTGGGTGTTCCCCAAATATGTAATAAAAGAAATGAATATGATAATTTTTTTTATTTTAATAATTAAATTATTTTTAGACTATATTTTTTTAAAAAAATAAGTTCATCCTACTCTTCTTTTAAATACATTTATATTTTTTTAAAAAATATTTTTTAAAATTTGAGCCATAATGTTGATGGGACTAGTCTAGTTTCTCCGTACAATATTTTAGATCTTAGATCTAGTATACAATTTAATTCTATAAATTTAATTAACTTTAACTTATTCCTATATTTTAGGTCATTCTTTAATCTATCTTTTTAACAATATTCTGATATAAATTGATAAAAAAATCCTCATAAAGAGCACAAATTCCACATAATTTATTAAAAATATATATTAAAAATTAAAAAACTATATGGTTATTTTAAATAATTAACTTTTTCCATTGTTGTTTTTTTAAATAAACTATGTCAGTTTTGAGTTTACAACATGAAGTTTTTGATCAATTCCAGCTAAAAACCAAACAAAAAAAACTAAATTATAAAATGATATTATATTTAGTATAACAACTATTTATTGATAGTTAAAAAATAAACTTAAAAAAATAAATCCCAAGATGATTATTAAAAATTCAACCACACCTTTTCCAAACTTGATAGGACACGGTAGATTTTTTTTTAATTAATATAGGTATATAGATTAATTTGTGTGTATTTTAATTAATATTATAAATTTTAAAATTAATAATTATATAAATTTTCAATGAATAAAAAAAAACTTGAACTCGTGACAAGAGTAAATCCAAGATCCCTCAGGATTGAAACGACAGATCTTGATCACGGAGGAAATCACAGTCAAGGAACAAAAGACACCCTTCGATAGTAGAAAAACCAATTACATCCAACGGACGGAAACAAATCCACGTGTCCAAAAGTTGAAGAGGACGCCCTAGATACGAGGGTGGGTCCCTTTGAGAAACATGTAGTACAGACGTCCACGTGGAGGCGTGTGTGTGGGGACCACGTAGGAATGGACATGTCAACTCTTAAGTGAGCCGCGGATTACGGGATATTTGTGTACGGACATGTATCGGGTTTGATGCAATTAGGACAGCTTTTGAGGTGGCTGTGGGCTCCTTTATTACTATTGTTTTATCCGATTGGCCCCCTGGTTAGTTTATGTCCCCGATATTCACACAGCCAAAAAGTTTTATTTTTTTAATAATTAATTTAGTTAAAAAAACCATAAATAAAGAATGCAGTTAATTCCCTGTGTTCAAACTCATAATACACTTTTATTAAAATAGTGTTTCGGTTTTTTTATAGT
>Ga0325402_1002893_pt1 | contig 15285 bp, 7 predicted proteins | sample PopdelMetagenome_22_FD_207212 | JGI IMG/M metagenome (GOLD analysis project Ga0325402, IMG submission 207212) | Populus deltoides microbial communities from Bellville, Georgia, United States - Xylem-PdKOR-R3 | ecosystem: Host-associated > Plants > Phyllosphere > Stem > Wood/Secondary xylem... | reverse complement strand
TTTTTTTTTGTAATATTTTTTTTCCTCAATTATCTTTGTCGATTTTATTTTTTTAATATTAAGCTGGTTAGAATTTAACTTTGTAATAAAACTTAACCATGTGGGGAAAGCATTGTAGCTTTCCTAACAAAACACTGTGAATTGCTAGAGTGTCTCTCAACATAGTTTTTTTTTTCTTATGATTTTTTTAAAATTATCTTTGTCAATTTTATTTTTTTAATATTGAGCTGGTTGAGAATTATTATTACAAGTCATTACAAATAAGGCTAAATCATGTGGGGAAGCACTGTAGCTTTTATTACAAAACACTGTGAATTGCTACAGTGTTTCCAACATTGTTTTTTTTTTCTTGTATTTTTTTCTAAAATTGTCTCTATCGATTTTATTTTTTTAATATTGAGCTTATTGAGAATTTAACTTTGTAATTTTTTTTCTTTAAAATACTGTGAATTGTTGCAGTGTTTTTCCATATGATTTTTTCAAAATTATCTTTGTTGAATTTTTTTTTTTAATATTGAGTTGGTTAAGAATTATAATTACAATAAAGTTAAATCATATGGGGAAAGCGTTGTAGCTTTTCTCACAAAACACTGTGAATTGCTACAATATTTATCTAAATGGTTTGTTTTTATGATTTTTTCTAAAATTATCTTTGTTGATTTTGTTGGAGAAAGCATTGTAGTTTTCCTTACAAAACATTGTCAATTGCTACAACGTTGTTCCTTCCAAAATTATCTTTGTTAGTTTTTTTTTAATATTAAGTTGGTAGAGAATTTAGTTTTCTATTTTTTTTTTTGCTTTTTATTAACAGAAAAGCTAAATCATGTGGCGAAAACACTGTATTTTTCATCACAAAACACTATGGATTGCTACAAATCATTTTATTCAGTCTCTAAGTTTTTTATCACCAACACAACTTCTTTTTTCTATCATGAAATATTGGCTCTATCATACCTTTAGTTTTTATTACTTATTTAGCGTTGGTTCACAATTATAACATTATCAAATACATTTGTTTTATAAGCTTGCGGCAGCGCGCGGGCATGCCATCTCGTGTGGATCATATTAAATCGCACAACAAAAAGAAACAGAGCCTGGGGAATGTTAAGTGGGTAGAATCCCTCACCTATTTATTACTTATATTATTTGAACCCAATTCTTGATAGAGATAGTTTGGTATTTCACGTAGCATATAGCAAAGATAAAACTATAATTATAAGCCCTAAAGCTAGAGACCAAGTTGTAAAGAAATTCTTTGGTATTTTATTGAATCTAAATAATATTCTTCATCTCCATAAAATAAATTAGATATCCTTATTTATATTATTATTAAAATCCTTTATAGGAAATGATTCATAATTAAAATTTTCTTAACTAATAGAATCTATCTACCATTAGAATTTCTAAATAGTTAAATACTAGTTAAACTAAAAGTCTTAAGTTATGTAGGAAACAAATAATTAAAATTCAAAAATTAACTAGGAAAATAATTAAAACAAGAAAACAATAACTTCATGCTTCATATGAGATGTTTTCGAGTTTCTTTATGGATTTATATTTTCAAGTCTGGCTTTGTCAATTTGATTCATAAACTATTAGGATAATTATTCTACGTTAATCTCCCTCACTTAAAAAAAACTCGTTCTCGAGTTAACTATTATAAATTAAACTTTTTCACCAAAAAAAAACAAATGCTTTGAATTTAATATTACAGCTAACTTATTCTATAAATAACATGGCTTTGACTTCTAAAATTTAATTTTTAATTTAAGGTGCATGTGTAATAAAGAAAAATCCATATTTGATGTTATCATTTTTGTTCATATAAAGTCTACTTGTAGTTCCTTTCTACATCTTTCTACTTCAAACTTAAGTTCATCATCATTTATATCCTCCAATACTTCAACCATTATAGTTAAAGGAACACAAAAATAATCTGTTATGATATCTTCAGAAAACTTGTCAAACATTACTGGGTCCTCTATGTTCTTGTTTGCAAGATCTTCATCATCATATAAATCTTCTTCATCATCTTGATCAAGTTTGCATAGAACATCCTCATCATTGAAAGGCTCTTGCTAAAACTGACATTCAATCACGATGATCAATTTCTATCTTATAGGTCCTTTATAAAGATAAGTAATTGTTTAGATGAAGTTTTTAGGAATAGATCTAAGGTAAGGCCAGCCTTAAGATAAGTCTTTAAACATGTACATTTCCTCTCTGTGATTTTTGTCTGTACCTCTCATCAACTAAAATAGATATTCTTTATCACATGAATACCCGTAGTCATACTGACCTATGAGGATTTACATGAATTAGTTCAATGACAGGTTGGTCGTGGGCGTCATCCCCAGTACGTACCTCTCTTCTTCCCTAGTTCTTGTTTGCGCGTAACCCTGGTGTTTTAAGCCTGGTTGTAAGGTCATCAAATCTGACATTGATGTTGTTCAAACCTAGTTTACATTTTTCCTTTTAAACATGTTATCACTACTGAATAACGATATAGATGATCCCAAACAATCTGCATCCCCTGATCACCGTTACAAAGATAAATATCACCAACTACCCCACAATTCTCTTCATAATTCGCCATTGACTAGGATGTTAACTCGCTCTAATACCACCTGAGGTAATGTATAGTGAAGATAAAACTAGGATTCTCAAACCCTAAAGTTAAAGATCAAGTTGTAGAGAAATCTAGAGAAAATTCATTGGTATTTTATTAAATTTGAATAAAAGCCTTCATCTCTATAAAATAAATTAGACATTCATATTTATATTAGTCCAAAAATCCTTTTGAGAAAAATATTTCTATTTAAAACTTTCCCAATTAATATAGTACATCTAATGTTAGGATTTATATATAGTAAATTACTAATCAAATTAAAAGTTCTAAGCTAAATAGAAAATAAATAATTAAAACATAAAATTATCCGAAAAGAATAATTAAAACAGAAAAATAATAACTTCATATTTCACATGAGATACTTACAAGGTTTTTTTGCTTACTTTTTTTCAAGTTTTACCTTGTATGTATGTTCCATAAACTTTTAAAATAATTATTCGACGTCAGTATTCCTTGTGTTTTGCCCGGGAAGTGGAGTCTTCCTTTGGCACAACAGCCTGCAAAACCTTTAAAAAGAAAGTCACTTTAACATTTAAGGGTATTGAAAGAAAATATTTAATTTCCAAAAAAACATAGAAAGGAAAATTCAAACAAAGTTATAATTAAAAATGAAATTTGTACAATAACTTTTGAGGATGTTTAAAGTTAGTTTTTTAAAATGTTATTTATTTGAAAATACATTAAAATAATATATATTTTTTATTTTTTTAAAATTATTTTTAATATTAGTATATCAAAACGATCTAAAAACAAAAATATAAAAAAATTAATTTAAAAAAATTAAATTTTTATAAAACACAAATTCAAATACAATTACAAATAACTTTTTTATTTTATATTGCAGTACAACTGCAAGTTACACCATAACAAAAATATGATTTTCATGCTTTTTATTATGGTGTAATATGTGATGCACCACAACAATAAATCATCATTTGGTTATAATTTAGGGTCCGTTTAAAATTATAGTAGTGATAACTGTTTAAAGTATTTTTCGTTTAAAAATATAACAAAATAATTTTTTTTATTTTTTAAAAATTAATTTTGATATCAGCACATTAAAATAATCTAAAAATATAATTTTTTTATTTTAAATAAATTTTATTTTTAAAACGCGACACACACCCTTAAAACAATATCTCTTCATACTATGGCTTTCAAGGAGTAGTCGAGTAAAAAAAAATAAATTCATCCTATAAAATAGTGTGAGAAAAAAATGTTGCACAATTATGATAAAATTAAAAACATTTCAGCTGTAGGAACTAAATTGAAACTATCTACATAATTGGGGCACCGAATTGAATGTTCTCCAAGGAAATAACTTTACACATCACCTAATAAAATAAAATTGCTGAAAATATTTATTTTATTTTAGGCAAAACAATTAAAAAGAAAAAAATATAAATATATAGAAACTTTGAGCCATTTTAGCGTATAACGACAAAAGCCAGCTCAGCAAAAAGAAGCTACATAGATACGTGTCAGAACTAACCGAATCTCCTTTAACGTTACTCCAATGTAATGGAATCATCACCGTACAGTTCAACGGCTCTGATCTCTCCTCACCACCCTCCACCCGCAGTATATAATCCGCCACCCCACTCTCTCTCCTCTTCAGAAAATTCCAGAAGAAGCGAAAAATCGGAGGAGCAAAAAGCTCGAAAAAAATAATTTTCTAATCTTTAATTAGCTGCTTAAGGTTTTTTTATTTGTAAATCGAGTTCTTCAGAATTTTCGTGTGGGTTTTTATCAGCTGTCTGATCTGATCTGGAGAATTGGCTGTTTCATTTCATGACTGGAGTTTGATCTGGTGAGAAGAGAGATCGAGATCGAGATCGAGATCGAAATGATTTTGTTGCAGAGTGGTGGTCGCCCGGCTGCTTTTGGTTCGGCTCGCGATGACGCCGTCGGTGGCTTCCAGCTGAATCTGGAGCCGTCGGCTTCTTCTTCTGCTCCGTTGAGTTTGTTGCCTTTTAAAGGCCGCGATTCTCATCATGAAGGTTAGTCAGTTGCCTTTTAAAGGCCGTGATTCTAATCATGATTTTCTCTCTCTCTTTTATTAATTCTTATCATTTTTTTTTTTTGCATTTAAGAAGTTTTTGATTTAGGATTGTATTTTTTCAGATCGGTTAATTTTGAAAATTTGGTTCTTTTGGACGCAGTTGTTGATGAAGAAGCACACTTGGAGCAGGCGCATAAGCTGTACAAATCTGGGAATTACAAACAAGCGTTAGAGCATAGCAGTGCTGTTTACGAGAGGAGTCCACAGCGGACTGATAATCTTCTTCTCTTGGGTGCTATTTATTATCAGGTTGTTTTCCATTTTCATTTATTTGTTAGGGTTTGTTGTTGTTGTTGTTGTTATTATTATTATTATTATTTCTGTTTTGGCCAAAATTGTAAATTGTTTGCCTTTTTGCTTGCAGTTGCAAGATTATGATATGTGCATTGCAAAAAACGAGGAAGCTCTTAGACTTCAGCCGCGTTTTGCCGAGTGCTATGGAAACATGGCAAATGCTTGGAAGGTAATTAATATCACGTGGGTTTGTGTGGAATTATGGATGTGTTTGATCCCCTTAATTAATGATAGGGATTGATTACTGATGAAGGTGATATTTTGTTTGATAATTTTACAGGAAAAGGGTGATATTGATCGTGCAATTCGATACTATTTGGTTTCCATTGAGGTTAGTCTGCAGATATTAAACTTTTTCTCCCCTAACTAGATTTTTTTTCTTATTATTTACACTGGAAATGAGTTGTTTAGGAAGTTTAGAAATGCACACAGGGTTTGTTAGCTGATTTAAACTCCATGAATGCTTACTTTAAACAGTCATGTGATAGTATTAAGTTCATATGAGCGTCTCTTGCTTAATCTTGAGTATTAGGGTATAATTAGTAGTGGGACACGCTGGCAGAAGCCTCCAAAGGTCCTTACAAGGTGTCTTTAAGAATGATTGCAATATGTTTGGCACATGGCTGATGATGGGAAACTTAGTTGGGAACTTGAGCTGTTTATAAGGGTATTTTGGTTACTTCTGATATCTTGGAAAATCTGGACAATTATAGTCTAGGTTTATTTTCGTTTAGTATTTATTTTATTAGTTTCAAAGTTATTAGGTTTTACTATTCTAACTTCTAAGTAGGAATAGTTATGTTGGAGGTTTAGTCATCCATGTCCTTGTTGGATTTGGAATACTAAAATTCTATAAATATGCAAGTAATCTTTTGATGTTTCAATTGGAGTAATATTAAATAATTTCCATCTATTTTTTTTTATTGTATGACTCAATCTCCTCTTGGATGTGAAGGTGTGACTCTTAGAAATCTGTCTTCCACCAATCAATCCTTAAACAGCCCTGTAACTCAGATACAGAACAGCTCCCAAAGCACTGCATCATTAGCATTATATCTTAACCTTTGTTTTCTCCCCATTCTCGTATTTTGAGGCTTTGAGGATCTTTTCAGTTGGGGTTTGACCCCATCCTTCTGTGGTTTTTGGATACTGTGTTAGTCCTGGTTGAGTTAGGATCCCTGACCAGACCTGACAATGAATCTGGTTGTGAATTGTGAACTCAATTCCAACTTTAGAAAATCTGTTGATTTTTGCTGGACTGCTAGTTAGTCACATGACATCTTGTGCGGTTTCTAATAACAAGAAGCATGTAGAAGAAGTTATATTGTGACATTGATTGGTGCTGAAATTAGAGGACTGAGATTCTAATCAGTTGGTGAAATAAATAAGAACCAGTTTCTCATGCAACAGAAGGCTTGAGAATTGTTGTTACTGTTTGTGGGTAAATCAAATGACTGAGTCTTGGGGACAGAAACATCCATAGGTGCATACATGCATGTGTTTCTACATCCATAGGGAAAGTACATATATATAAATATTTACAGAGAGAGAGAGAGAGAAGGCCCCATCATGTGAAGCACAATCAGGTGGTATAGAGCTGAATTTTCAGCAGTCAGCTTTCCATTTCTTATCATGGGAATTTACATATTGTGAATCCTTACATGCAAAATATAATGTCTGGTGGGGATTCACCATCAAATTCGCCCATGGATGTTGTAAGATTTGTACATGATCTTAACTGTCTAGTTGGACAATAACCTTCTAATTTTCTTCTATAACTGCACCACCTTAATATGCTAGCTTCTTGTATATGATAGTAATGATGGTTATGTTTGCAATCTTGGTTGCAGCTTCGACCCAACTTTGCTGATGCTTGGTCAAATTTGGCTAGTGCATACATGCGAAAGGGAAGACTTAATGAGGCGTCACAATGTTGTCGTCAGGCCCTGGCATTGAATCCTCTTCTGGTAATTTTTGTCTAACATGGTTTTATGATGATCTGGATGACTGTCAATTAGATGGGCTAGAGGAAAAGAAAATTTATGATTTCAGTATTCTTTATTGTTCTATGCTAGCAACCAGGTGTGGATGGTATTACAATTGTGGTGAGGGTTCATTACTTTCTTGATTTCATCAATTGTCTTGCAGGTTGATGCTCATAGCAATCTTGGGAATTTAATGAAGGCTCAGGGATTAGTGCAAGAAGTAAGTGTCAATGAATGAGCACTGCAACTATGTTTAGTTTCTTAGTCCTTATTGCTTTTAGTGATTAGCCCAGACGTAAAGTATTTGGGCTATGGTATATGGTCTACTAAACTCTGTTGATACCCTCATTGGCTGCCATGCCATATAGCTAGGAGTGGGATACCAGTGGATCTTTTAGCATCCGAACCAGTCCATTGGAAATTTGGCACTCCAGTTTGATTGAATGAGCGAAAGCTCTACTAGATTCACCTGGCCCAACTTCTCCATCTCACTTGTGGGAGGGAGGAGGTCATTGTTTCCATGAATATGTTTGTGTAGTATGCGTCTGTCCTTTCCGGCAAAGTTACTGATCATTATAATTCCTGTGTGGGACTGTGTCTTAATTCACAGTTCAATACAGATATCAAGTTGTTACCACAGGCCAGGGCTCAGATGATGGTTGATCTAGTTGTAACTTCCATGTGAAGACACCAAATTGTCAGAATCTAACATTTTGTGCAGGCATACAGTTGCTACCTTGAGGCTCTACGGATACAACCAAGTTTTGCTATTGCATGGTCAAATCTTGCTGGTCTCTTTATGGAGTCTGGTGACCTTAATAGAGCACTTCAATATTATAAGGTATAGCTGATCTTTACTTCAAATTTTCAGCTCTTTTTTTTCAGTTGAGTTTCGGTTGTTTTCCCCTTTCTCTAGAGTTTGCTTTGACTATCTGCTTCAACTGCCATCACTTTCTAAACTTTTCATTTTTTGCTGGAATATTGCATCAAATATGGTGTAGTCATCATGTCTAAACATTGAAAAAAATTCTTCTTTGATTGCTTTTGGTAATCAATTTCAGTCAATTCTTTCCTTTTGGAGCTAGATTTTGACTGTCGCTTGTGAGCTATGAATGTCACCAGTATCAATCTGAATCTGAATTTATTTGGTCACCATATATCATATTAAAGTTTGTGAATGATCTCCATTTGTAAATTTCCTGGTTCTGTTTCTTTCGCAACTGTTATAATGCTTGCTGATTGTGTTTTGTAACTAAAATTGCAGGAAGCTGTAAAACTTAAACCTAAATTTCCTGATGCCTACTTAAATCTTGGAAATGTTTACAAGGTAAGCTGTGATGTCTTGTGTGCTTAAAGTGGAGCAGTTGCTTTTGCCTGGTCTGGCATTGGTCTATGTAGGAAACTACAGTTTTTCTTTGCCCTTTTCAGGCCCTGGGAATGCCTCAAGAGGCTATTATGTGTTATCAGCGAGCAGTTCAGACACGACCAAACTACGCGATGGCTTTTGGTGAGCCTCTTTTGCCTTGCTGCCACAATTGTTCTGAACATTCCAAATTTTTCTCAGCACTAGACAATTAAATGCTGACTGGATATTTGTATTGCTTAACTTGTATTTTTTCCATGTCCTTTCTGTGGTGCGCTTCTGGATTATCTTTTTACAATCCATCTATTGTTGGGTTCTTCTTTTGTTATTATTGCTATTAAACCATCAATACTACTATTCTCTTTTGAAAATGTAAATAATGTGATGCTTTGTATAACGAAGATAAAGCTAGGGTTCTAAAGCCTTAAGGGTACAGACCAAACTGTAGAGAAATTTGGAGAAAATTCTCAGGTATTTTATTGAATCTGAATAATAGTCTTCATCTCCATAAAATAAACTAGACATCCCTATTTATATATTAGTACTAAAATCACTTATAGGAAAGGATTCCCAATTAAAACTTTAATTAATAAAATCCATCTAGCATTAGGATTCCTAAATAGTAAAATACTAACTAAATTAAAAGTCCTAAGCTAAGTAGGAAACAAATAATTAAAATACAAAATTAACTAGGAAAATAATTAAAACAGGAAAACAATAACTTCATGCTTCATATGAGGTGCTTTTGGGTTTCTTTGTGGACTTCTTTTCAAATTTGGCCTTGTTAATCTGGTCCATAAACTCTTGGGATGATTGGTTTATCTCATAATGGTTTCTAGAAGAACCTGTTTATAGTAAAATATTGTGGTTGTGCCTGCAGTTGTGCTTAGACCTGGACCTTTTGTTTTCCAACTCTAGTAATTCTAGTTGTTGCTTCATTCATGCTCATTCCTGGTTTTTCTATCGTTTTATTTGTTCTTTGGTTGATGATTATATATGGAAAATTTATCTTTAGGAGAAAGTATTATTGATTTATTGGCTGTGAGTTTACTTTTTTCCATACATTGGCAAGCTGAATGTTAGGTTTTGTTTGGTATGGGGTTAAGAAATTTGGAGAAATGCTAAGGTAGTAAGATTTAATGGTTAAGTATTCAGGGTGTAAAAATGTTAAGTGAAATGTCAAGGATGTTTGGTAAGAGTTGAAAGTAATAGGGGGTCCCACTTTAGTTAAATCAACTGTTCAATTAAATGTAATCATGAAAATATTAAATAATTTGTACCTATGTTTCAAAATTTAAGATGGAATCAGAATGATAAAAAAAAATGTTGAAAATTCAAAAAATAGGGAAAAACATAAAATCCAAACTTTTCCCCCTTGAAAAATCTTTTACTTCCCCTTCTCCAAGGTCAACATTTAACCCCCATTTTAATTTGTAACCTCCTTTAAATCTTTCCCTCCTCTATAAAATGTACCAAACATGAGTAAAGGTGAAGGAAAATTACAAGGTTAAGTTTTTCACCTCCTTTACCCTTGTGTACAAAACATATCCTTAGGAGTGATATGGGGGGGGGGGGGTTGAAGAACTTTTATTTTCCTCAAACTTTTCTGTGACTGTTTGGCCTGTAATATGGTGCAGGAAATTTGGCTAGTACATGTTATGAGCGAGGCCAAGTGGAGCTGGCGATTCTTCATTATAAGCAAGCCATTGCTTGTGATCAGAGATTTTTAGAGGCTTACAATAACTTGGTTGGTCTTGCTTTATGCTAGAAGCCTTTTATTAGTCTTGAGTTCTTTCAATTTTGAATCCCAATTTTCATTTTCTTTTATATTCACTAACCTGACTTTCGGATTTATTCTCTAACTGGAAGGGCAATGCATTGAAAGATGTTGGTAGAGTGGATGAAGCACTGCAATGCTATAATGTAGGTTGACATTTTTTTTTTCACCTTCTGCAATTTGCTTGTTTAAGTAATTTCTAACCTTCATCTCTTTTTGGCTTAAGCAATGTCTTTCAATACAACCAAGCCATCCTCAAGCACTTACCAACCTTGGGAATATATATATGGAATGGTATATGATCTTGAAATCTTGATATTTTATTTTTAATTAATGATTTTATTATGTCAAATATATATAGGATTTGAAGTAAATTGGGTCTTTATGAGAGTTATTTGAACATGCAGGAATATGTCTGCAGCTGCTGCTTCATGTTACAAGGCCACTTTGGCTGTCACGACGGGGCTGTCTGCTCCTTTTAATAATCTTGCTGTAATCTATAAACAACAGGTAAATACAGCTGAATTGCTTCCAGTGAGCACTTCTCTGATGAACTTTCCTTGAACTGAAAGGACATTGCACAACAGTTGTTTTTCCCTCTTAATACTGTGTTTTGATGACAGTGGATTTCCATTGTTCCTTGGACGTTCCTTCTACATTCCTTTCTTTGCTTGACAGGGAAATTACTCGGATGCTATATCTTGCTATAATGAGGTTCTTCGAATCGAACCCATGGCAGCAGATGGACTTGTAAATAGGGGCAACACTTACAAGGAGATTGGTAGAGTAAGCGAGGCAATTCAAGACTACATTCATGCTATCAATATCCGGCCAACCATGGCGGAAGCACATGCAAATTTGGCTTCAGCTTATAAAGACAGGTACATGCTAGTTACTAGTATGAGAATCCAACGCAATTAGAATAGCTGTTGGTGGTGCTTGGTGGGTGGAGAGAAAAGGAATCACTTAGACGAGTGAGTCTTGGTTAGTTTCCCTAGGTTGATCTTGTAATGGAAGAACTGTTATTCATAAGGTTTTTCAGAGAACTGCAATTGCTTGCTATTCATAAGGTTTTTCAGAGAACTGTTTATTTAGCTCCTGATTCATCAATCTACCAGGTTATGTTATATTTGATTTGCTGCAATTGTGCTTAGAGCTTTTCCGAATGTTTCTTTAATTGCACTTGAGTGGAGAAATATATTTGGCTAGAAATCAACTATTGAGTTTGAATGCATCAAAGGTTATGGTATTGAAAATATTCGTGTTGGCTATGAAAACTAGCTAACTGCTGTTGAATTTGGATTTGTATTGCATGCAGTGGACATGTGGAGGCTGCTATAAAGAGCTATAGGCAGGCACTGCTTCTGCGACCAGACTTTCCAGAAGCAACATGCAACCTTTTACATACATTGCAGGTATTCTTTAAAATTGATGCTCATGCTGCACTGTCCTTCTAGAGGGTTTAACCTGGATTGGTATAGATTCAATGTGTTAGATTTATAGTGTAAAAGCCACACTGTTTGACTTTTTGAACTGAGGTGCTCATTTCCTTTTATTAGTTACCTTGTCCTGATCAATACTGGTTGTATTCTGCATGCATCAAGTATGTGATTGATTTATGCATAAAATTCTCTGTCCACAATGCAATGTTTGGTGTTGATTCTGATGAATTTACTGTCAAATATGCTGCATCTCTATCTCCCTCCTCTCTCCTTTCGTGTTTATGTATTTGTTCATAAAATTTTCCATTTCAGCTTGTTTAAGCTAATTAGTTGGATGTTGAAGCACTTTGTTTACTACAAGAAAAGTTTTTAACTGATTTCTTCCTTATTTCTCATTTCCCATTTTACAGTGTGTCTGCTGTTGGGAGGATCGCGATAAAATGTTCGATGAAGTCGAAGGGATTATTCGGAGACAGATTTCGGTAAGAATTTATGATGTTTGTTAATGTTCTTTTTAAGTTTCTTTCTTCATTTTGTTTAGCTTTTGAATATTGTTACATGGAGTTACAAACTTTTCTAACTGCCCTATTAATTTCAGATGTCAGTTCTTCCTAGTGTGCAGCCTTTTCATGCTATAGCATATCCTATTGATCCCGTGCTTGCGCTTGAAATCAGGTCTGATTATTGTTTTGGGCTGGGCCGTACTTGATCTCTATGATCTAAGCCTTATTGTTCTTATTTTTACACCTATTTTACAGTCACAAGTATGCAGCTCATTGCTCCATAATTGCATCTCGTTTTGCACTTTCTCCCTTCAAGCATCCTGCCCCTCTTTCTGTTAAGCATGAACGTGGAAGTGGGAGACTTAGAATTGGATACGTGAGCAGTGACTTTGGCAACCATCCGTTGTCACACCTTATGGGCTCTGTATTTGGTATGCACAACAGAGAAAATGTTGAGGTTTGTAAATTCAATTTGCCATTGCAAGGGCTATCTAGCTTCTTTTTTTTCTACATTTTTTGGCTACAGGTGCATGTTATGACTAACAAGATGTGCAGGTTTTCTGCTATGCTTTGAGTCCAAATGATGGTACTGAGTGGAGGCAGCGTACCCAGTTTGAAGCTGAGCATTTCATAGATGTATCTGCCATGTCATCAGATATGATTGCCAAACTAATTAATGAGGACAAGATACAGATCCTTATCAACCTTAATGGGTATACCAAGGTACACGCAATTCAGAATTTTCCTAAAAATTTCACCATGTGATGTGGGGATGAAAAAAGACAATAAAGGGAATTGGTCTTTGATTATTTTTAAGTTTAGTGCTGCATGATTATTTTATATTTTTGGTGTTTTGAAATATTAGTATTTATTATTCAGTAGTTAGAGTAGAATTTTAGTTTCCTTATTGAATTAGGACTACTCAGTGGGTTTTTCCTTATTTTATTTTTATGTTTCTATGAATACACACTTATCTAGACATTATGTTATTGTTTATGTTATTTGTCAAATACATTGAGTTTCTCTTAAATAATTGGCAATCTTTATTTTGTGCTCTTGTTGGTGGTTCTACACCTTCGACTTTCTGAGGTTTTTTACAATTGTAATCATCATCAGAATTTGAAGTCTGTTATTTTTATAGGTTGCTTGGCATTGTTTCACTTGTTTTTATTTATTTTGCTGGTGTAAACTTTTGAGTGGATCAGTCTTTAAACATTCTTGGTTTTGGTAAATGTTCATATTGACTTCATACCTGTAGCCTGCTGGGACTATTACTAATGGTTTTATCCATTCTAAATTTGCAAATCATTGAGTTCCGGCTTTTAACTTGCGTTCTGTGTATTATGTCCATCCAGGGGGCCAGAAATGAAATATTTGCTATGCAACCTGCACCTATACAGGTTTCATATATGGGATTCCCTGGGACTACAGGAGCAACATACATTGATTACTTGGTCACTGATGAGGTTGGCAGGGAACAAGAATCTAAATTTGCATCACTATCTACTGTGTTATTGTTTGTCTTTGTTGTCTGAATTCTGATACACCTGCTCCTTCCAGTTTGTTTCACCCACCCGTTTCTCGCATATTTATTCTGAAAAGCTGGTTCACCTGCCACATTGCTACTTTGTGAATGATTATAAACAGGTTGGTCCCAGACTATCTATTTTGCTTGCTTCGTTGTGGAGCATGAATATTTAAAACCACCACTGTTGCTTTCAGAAAAACCTGGATGTGTTGGATCCAACTTGCCAGCACAAGCGATTGGATTATGGTCTCCCTGAAGATAAATTCATATTTGCATGCTTCAATCAGTTGTACAAAATGGATCCTGAAATCTTTAATACTTGGTAACCCAAAGTCTAAGGACAGCCCTTACATTTAATTCATTTTTATGACTGCAGGATTGTAATACATGGTTATCTTACAATCCATGTTTATTTTTAATATTGCAGGTGCAACATTCTTAAACGTGTACCCAACAGTGCACTTTGGCTCCTTAGGTTCCCTGCTGCAGGGGAAATTAGACTGCGAGCATGTAAGTGAAATTTTTCCTCACCTCTCACAAGGATCACAATAACTCTCTTAGCATCCGGCACATGGCCTTATGTTAATGACCATTGGACTTTGTTCAGATGCTGTTGCACAGGGGGTGCATCCAGACCAAATTATTTTCACAGATGTTGCCATGAAACAAGAGCATATCAGACGCAGTGCTTTGGCAGATTTATTTCTCGACACGTAATTATTACACTCTTACATTCACTACTGAATGCTGTCATTTGTTGCCTTGGGGCTTCTTTGATGTTGATGGTTGGATTTTTCTTTTAGGCCATTATGCAATGCACATACCACGGGGACAGATATTCTGTGGGCAGGTTTGCCAATGGTGACCATGCCCCTTGAGAAAATGGCTACAAGAGTTGCTGGATCGCTTTGCCTTGCCACCGGACTTGGGGACGAGATGATTGTTAGCAGGTGGGGTACAAAGATGAATTGAGTTGGCATGTTCCTATACCATATGCTTTGATTGCTTGCTTGTGAGATTTATCTTCTCATTGTTTTGCCCATGTTTACAGTATGAAAGAATATGAAGAGAGGGCTGTGTCTCTTGCATTAAATAAGCCAAAGCTTCAGTCCCTGACAAACAGATTGAAGGCATTCCGAATGACTTGCCCTCTGTTTGACACAAAACGCTGGGTAAGCTTAAACAGAAGCTTTATTTTCGCAACTACTGCGCTTTTGTTTCGAGGGACAAATGCTCAATCTCTCATTGCCTTTGCAAATGCAGGTTAGAAACCTGGAGAGGGCATATTTCAAAATGTGGAATATTCATTGCTCAGGCCAGCAACCCCATCACTTTAAAGTTGCTGAAAATGATTTTGACTGCCCTTACGATAGATGAGAACAGATTGGATAGACGGGATTGTAGATAAGAGCAAGAGAAAATAATCAAGAATATTTAGGTAAAAGAAGGTTGGTCAATTATTCAGATGAAATTGTGATGTGTTTACCATGTCCATGGATGAAGTCAGTTATCTAAACACACTAGTCAAGAAATGTAATGATAAAATTTGTGCTTGCTGATCTCATACTGATTCTTTCGTTAATCATACATGCATATGTATGTGTGCGCTTTTGAAGAGAGATTCAAGCCCAGGTCTGAAATTGATTGCATCCATCCTGCATATTTTCAAGTTATCAAGAATCTCATATCATATAAGCCATAA
>Ga0325402_1002890_pt1 | contig 15287 bp, 12 predicted proteins | sample PopdelMetagenome_22_FD_207212 | JGI IMG/M metagenome (GOLD analysis project Ga0325402, IMG submission 207212) | Populus deltoides microbial communities from Bellville, Georgia, United States - Xylem-PdKOR-R3 | ecosystem: Host-associated > Plants > Phyllosphere > Stem > Wood/Secondary xylem... | reverse complement strand
CCATCCCTGCACAAGTTACATCCCATCACTTTAAGAATTAAAGTATAAAAGGTCTTAATTAATGCATGCATCTTTCATATGTTCATATAGCAGATCCCATGGGCAGATTTGCAGGCAAATGCACAAGCATTTCCAGGCATATGTAAAACAGAAAAGTTGAAAATGGTGCAGGTGCGCATGTATCCATGTGCAATCATCTCAGATACCATTAATTTAACAATGACTGATTATCATAGTAGTTGGGTGCTCGCACCAAAAAAGCTGAACATAAATGCATATGCGCATGTAGCCATGTTCTGATTGAACATACAGTGTCTGCCCTGAAATGATGCATACATGTTATCATAAATTTTTTGAATGAGATGACAATACTCACCTGTAAAATATGATCCTTAGCGGCTTTTGTCCAGTTGCTTTCCTGAAAGAAATCAGAAGATCTCTGCACAGGAGAATATGATATTCAAATTGCAACATCCCGAACAATTATATAAACAATATTAGGAATTTAGGCAAAAAATAAGCCGAGTGAAGTGAAATTTCTTTACCTGATCATGCCACCGCTAACAGTACCACGAACAGGATCTTGCCATGTTTTGTACAAGTCCTGTATGAGTTCCTGTCTGTGAGCTTGAGCACAAACTAGTCCAGCATATTTTGTTACTTCAGGCCAGTCCTGAGAAGCCACCACCTGCAGGCAGGGCAACATCTATCAGCAACCAGATCTTAATAAATTTGAAGAGCAGGTTCGGCAAATAGAACTTGGTAAAGAAATACTACAGCAGCTATTGAGGGGCTTGAGTCCTCTCCATTCTCTGGGTGAGTCACATCTGCTCCAAAAATAATGGTTGGTATGTCGCTAACTAATGGTATTCTGCAGCTGATAGCATCTAAAAGGACAGTATTTCTACCACCCATCTGCACCATGGACATGGAGAAAAATAAGTGCTGGGAGCATGAATGATTAAGTAGTTAAACATTTAGGAAAACTTCAGACACTGATCAGGAAATTAAAGAGCAAAGTAACTTATACCCACCAATACACACACACACACACACACAGATGAGAAAAATCAATTAGATGCATGCGTTCCATTGTAATTCTAGAACGTCACTGAGTACTCTGGTAGTTTTATAAATATAAAACATTACAAGAGTCACTTCATAACTCTGGAGATGCTTCAGAAATTTGTACAGCATTGCTATTTTGATAAATCAGAGAGTTGATCTAACCTTTACATTGATCTTGAGGGACACATTTGCCAAGTACTGCTTACTGATCTTGAACACATGTTTCGAGAGACAGCATTGGGTTATTAAACCAAGATCGGTTTCGCATATTCGCTTCAGATCACCTAAAAAAGAGGCATATGTTACAAAATTCAAGCACTGAATCATATCTTCATTTTTTTGTCAATTCAAGAAAAGAGAGAGAGAATAAGCATAAGACAACTTAATAGATCACAGCAATTAAATCCTCAGCACAAATGGCATACCATAGAGGGACCCATTGTTGTCAGGTAGAATAGCTAAGAGAAGCTCTAGCTCTTTTCCTTTGGTTCTGTTTGTGGATGCATGATAGACGTGCTTCAAAGCTTTCTCTACATGCTCAGGCCTGGCATTGTAGATAGGGATCACAGGCTCTGAATTGAACTCCTAAAAACAGAAACAAATTATCTACTTAATAATTGGTAAGGAAAAGGAAGGACGAGTGTTAAAAGGCAGAAGGACGAGTGTTAAAAGGCGGTCTGGATTATAGAAAAACTACCATTCCAGAAACTTGACACATTTGGGCAAGCTCATTGCAAAAGCCACGAGCAACACTCTCTTGCACACTCCTTGAGAAGTTAATACATGCCCACCGGCTTACAGTCATTCCATTAATCATTTTCTATGCATATGTGAATCAGTAGACATAAGATCATTGTTAGAAGGAATCAATGAATAGGAGTCAACTCAAATGAAAATGATAGTCTTAACACATTCCAATATTCAGAGTCCATTTGCAGCTTAGAGTATAACATCATATTACCCAAAATTTATATATATATATATATAAAAGAGTCCGTGATTAAGGTACCAGTGCAATACCTTGTTCATCATATTCCATTGCCCCACTTGAGGCAAGCAATCCTTTTCTTTTCCAGTTTCATGATATTTCAGCTGGAGGTTCATGTGTCATTAGATGATGAACAAGTAACAATAACATCTTCCTCTAAATCAATACAAACTTTAAAGAGAAGACTTTTTTATATTTACCCAAGGGGCAGGGAGAATTCGAGCCTCAACAGAAGCAAGCTTTTCACTGATTTTGATCCCAAACTCCTTCGCATAGGGGTCTTGATCATATGCATTATTCTGAACAGTCTGCTTGTGTTGGAAAGTGCAGAGTACAGAATGTAAAAGGATTAAAATAGGACAAAAAAAAAGCAAAAAATTAATGCAATACCAAAAGACACTAGACCACAAGCTAATTTCTAGCAAAATTGCATGCTTCTTTGTGAGCAGGAGTAAAATTTACAGTTTGTGCAATTATTTGAACATGGAAATGACAGTAGTTATTCTATCAATGTCAGTGCTGGTCCAACTAAAATGAGAGAACTCAAGATTCTGTCAGAGACTTCGCATCTAACACAAGGCTTGTAAAGCATGGTGTGGCACTTCAGTGATGGCATAACATGCGATATTATTTTTTAAGCAATAAGATTGCACAGTTTCTATTTTTCCAGTGATAGATGCGTGTTGCTCAAATTCACAAATCCAACTTGTTTGGTCTACACAAACAATATTCGCTTGAAGAGAAGGGAAGTCAAAACACCACAAATACCTGCAAAATGTCATTTTCCCGATCCCTGGGTCTTTGACATGTAACTTTTAGGAGGGCAGTAATTTGCCTCTCATTCAACCGTTTTGTATACCGTTGCCCCTCCACAATTTTGCAAGCCTAGCAAGCCAATTTGGAATCCACAAAAACTTAACAAGAGTAAAAGAAAGACAACTGAAAGCAAGGCATTGAGCAGAAAAAAGGACCTCGGCTTACCTCCATGGGTAGATAATTTGCTTTCTTCTGGTTTCCAACCTGAAGGCAAGGTAGATGTGCATGTTGAATGGTGAAGCCATACATCTCTTGGAAGTATTCAACAACTGACTTCATTGTCGAGTTATCATCAACAGGAAACCTACACAAGAAGAGCTTTGACTATAAGAACACGCATAAAGAATCACAAATATTCAGAAGCTCTTTGAATAAAACAAAATTAGAGAGAATCTTCCATTTCCTTGATCTAATTGTATGCTGAATAACCTCAAATAACTAATCAATTGCCGTACCTTTTTCACATAAAAGAAAATCTCAATGGCCTGAGTAATTAGATAATTTAAAGAGCACGTAAGCATGAGAGAACTAAAACTTACACAAGTTCTCTTGTAGGCTGAGATGTCAAGCCCGAGACACGATACTTTCTTCGTACACTCCCTCTGTGAGTTACTTCAACTTTCACTCCTCTTAGACCTTTTTTAATCTGTCATAATGTTTTTAAATAGCAGCTCAAGTTAAAGTAAATTCCAAAAGATTAAAAACAAAAATAGCCTTCGTCATCTCCACGGTTTAAAGTACCTTCACTCGATCAGAATCAGACAACGGCCTTGACAATACATCTTTGCCTAGAAGCTGAGCGACAAACTCTATCACAGGAAGAGGCTCGATGAATGCTGCCGAGGCCATATCTACGCCACGATACATAAAGAAAAAAGAACATGAGATGAGACTGAGAAAACATCATGCAAACTACAAAAAAAAATCTATCAACACGCTTCAATTTCTTGTAATTAAATTACCAATGTTTAAGGACAGTCCCATTTGAGTCGGTCTTATACTCTGGTAAAATCCGCACCAGGATTCCAAGCCTTCACCTAGTCGCTGTGGTGCTCTTATATCGGGTGAAAAAAAGGATCTTCCAACAGGGCAATACCTTGACAGATAAAAGACATCATGAAATAATAAGGCTCAATCCAAGAATTACAAAATTATTGTGATAAAATTTGAAATGACCAGTAGACTCAATAAGAAATTGTACCTCTTTGTAGAGAGCTCTCTCAGTACAATGTCAAGAATCTGTAGAGCTTCCTGCGGAGCATCAGCACGTTTTCCAGCTAAGAATTGACTCAAATGATACATGTTTGCCCTTGCAACAAACTTGATCACCACTTTGTATTCTCTCTCTCTCCTGAATAATTGTTACAAGGGCCAAATAATTACTTCATAACCGCGAATAAAACAGAAGAAAAATCTAGCATGCATTATTAATGTGATAAACAGGAAACTTATCTTCTTCCCTTTTTTTTTCTCAAACTTAAATTTATATTTCTTACCCTCAATTTTCTAATTCCTTATTAATAACAATCTATATTGAGTCAGCAGAGAAAAACAAAGTAAAATATAAATGAAGGAACCAAGACAGAGATAATAAATACTAACTTGGGACCACTGATACCATCCTGTGCATCAACAAGCTTAATAGCGAACTCCTTCCAAGCAAACGGAAGCTTACCAGCTGTGTACAAGCTCTTTCTGCCATCATAAGCAGGCAGTCGCATTCCTAAATCAGATTCTTTGTAAAGCCTCACGAGCTCTGCCATAATAGCTCTGTTCATAGTTCTTGATGCCACTTCAGGAGTTATAGTAACCTGCAAGTATCAGAAGGAACAGATGTTGAAAAATGGTAACAAGCAAAAAGAACATATTAACGGCCAGATTTAACACACTCGTAAATGTTACCAGAAGTATAGAAGAAAAAACAGAACCCATTTAATTTCATCTACGATGCAACAGCGAAAGATAAGAAGAAACAACAGTATGAACGCGTCAGCTGTCAGATTTAGGGCCACGAATCAGCAATGCCATAAATTCTCTTCAGAAAAGAAATTAAAAACTTAAATATTCTACAGCAGCGTATATCAACAGTCATGTTCAATACTGTAAGAATCCATCCAAGAAACAGAGAACAATAAGAACATTTAAATGCTCAGTGTCGGGCTAAGGGCCCAGATGGTGAATACAGAAAAATCCATTAGACAAAATTTGGGAAGAAAAGGAAGAGGAAGGGAAGGAAAGAAACAAAGGACATCATCTTTTCCTTCATTACAATAAAAGAAAGAAGCTTACATCATACTGGTTCAAGTCCTTGTCTGGTAACTCTGCAAAGAAATGGTTGGCCTTAACAATACACTTGCTACCAACTTGACCATAACCAGGCCTACGCGCGAAACTCAAAGACTTGCTTGAGGTTGGGAACCCCGGACCCATCTCCATTTCACAAACATTTTTACCAGTCTCAATAGGCCCAGTTGAAGTAGTTGACAGGAGATCACCAATTGGATTCACAACAGGTTTATGTACTACAGTACAAGGCCTTGAACAAGGCCTCATACATACATCTCCTTGATCGGACTTTCTACCACCTCTGCCTCTTCTTCTCCCTCTATTCTTTGCAGGAGGTGAGGTCTGGTTTTGGGGTTTAGTGTTGGAACTTTCTTGGAGTGGTTGTGGTGGTCCTTTGCCATTTTGAGCAGTTTTGTGGTGTTTTTGAGGTTGGTTTATGGAGTTCTGCATGTGAGTTTTTATCACTAAGTGCTGCTCTGAGCTCTCTTTCATTTGCCTTATAGGCATAGCTAGTTTTTTCTTTCACTTTATTCCCTTCACTCACTGAAACTTTATGTGAAAGCAGCAAGATACTTTGTCTTCAAAAAAGTAAAGATTCACCGAATGGAAAAAATATACTTTATTTATCTTCTAGTCTTTTGCTTGCTGGCCTCACAGGCTTGGAATTAAGACCACTTCTCCTCTGCAACCAAAAAAAGGTTCGAAATCAATAAGAGAAAATGCATGGCAGCCTAGTGAACAAAAAACTAGACACTGTAAAGAAATAGGGATGATAATGATGACGGTGCAATTCAAAGTAGTTTTATACGCAAGTAAAAGGGTATGGATAAAAGGCCGGGACTTTTTTGCACTTCACAAGCAGCACTAGTCCTTTGCAAATTTTGAAATCAAGCCTTTCACCTCTGATTCAGCATATAAACCCCATAAACATATATATAAATTACAAAAAAAATGAAAACCCAAAAGCAAGAATTACAGTTTCTCTCTGACCGGAAACCATTAAAGTGGAGAATGCAAAACATGAGTGCACAATACATTAATAGCACAGGCATATATATATGGTATAGATTGTTTGCTGAAGCTTTAAACAGATTTTTTTCCTTTAAAAATTACCTTAAAATCTCAGGAAAGGAACCAGGAAAAAGAAGGGGGGAAATTAAAACAAGAAACCCCAAATAAGACCAACAGCTAAAAATCAGGTCCGCGACTCGAAAAATGATGCCAGATTCAAAGAAAAAACTGACCATCGCCAATCCAAAATCTTCTTATAGATGGTTCTATTTAGCAAGCCCAATGACAATGAATCGAAAGGACAAGAACAAGCAAACAAAGCAGTGGTACAAAAGAAAAAATCAAATATATTAGTAGAAGGAAGAAGCCCAAGAAATACATTAGTTATGTGCCCAGCAGACAGAACCAAAACATTAAGCCTATCTGTTCCTTGTACAAAACTGGAAGTTCATAAATAAAAGATCAGGTAAAAACCAAGCAGAAAAAAACACAGCGAGAGCATTACAGAAAATTCTATTTTATTTAAAGAGAGATTTGAAACCCATATGAGTACACATAGAAGAAAACAAAAAAAAAATACAAGAACAAGGAGGAGTAAGGTTGGTGTATACAAAGCGAAGGAATAAACTTTGAAAAGGGCAGTGAAATCACTATCATACCCAAGCAAATTTATTGCTTTGATAAAAATGTCACAGCAATAAATACCAACAACGACTCCGACAACAAGAGAGAGGGAGAGGGAGAGAATTACTCGTACACAACACTCACCTGCTCACTCACGCAGTCGGTAACAACCAAGATACAAGAGTTGAGGTTGCAAGAAGAGAAATGTTTGAGAGAAGAGGGAGACAGAACGTGAAATGATGGGTTTAAGGAGAAAGGAAAGTGAAGGCTTTTTATGGAGGGTTTCAGTTCTTCTGGCCTTAGAAATAAAAGAGAGTAAGAGTGAGAGAATTCTAGAGAGACGATGATGATGATGAATCTTTATACACGCATGCAAGTGTGCTTTTGGTGTTTTCTTTATCACGTGTAAAAGGCTTTGTGAGTGAGGCCCTCTGCCATGCCTCTCTCTCTCTCTCTCTCTCTCTCTCTCTCTCTCTCTCTCTGCTGCTTTATATATTACGACTACCCTGCTTTTAGCCCCTCTCTCTCCCTGTCTTCGGTTTCAGTTCTTGATGACTGAATTGCGCAGCCTCGGGGACGTACCATTGCTTAAAAATATAGGAGCAATTTGAAAAGAAAATATAAAAATAAGCAAGCAAATATGTAAGTGACACGCTTAAGAAAAGGGCAATGCGGTAGACAAGACTAGAGGGAGGGGAGGGATGGGGTTTAATATTAGAGAATACTAAAATTATTACTATTGTTGTTGTTATCTGTATGGTCCAAAGAGAGTCTCTGAGTAAATATAAAAGCAATCATCCACGGAAGAAGAATAATTCGAACTCACAGTCCTCACTCCTGCAGATTTCTACATATGTTATGTAATGTTCACTCTTTTTCTCTCCCTCCCTCTCTGTTTTTTTTTATTCCTAATTCTTAATTTCTCTACACTGCTTCGAATATTCTCTAGTCCCTATGTGCCCACTAAACAAACAACACCCCCATCCATTATCACAGCCTTGCTGAAGCCTTCAACGGTCGATTCAAGGGGACTTTAGAACACCGGGTCCACCTTCCTTTCTTTCATTTTTTTTTTCCTTACTCCTTATCTATATATGTGGCTCCCACTGGCTTTTTGTATTGATGGTCTGATGATCCAGCGGGCATCATGCTCTACCTTCAATTCATGGCCTTGGCCCCCACCAATCTGAGGGCTTTGATGAGGAGGAAAGCAAAGTGCTTGGTCCTTATTGCTTTCTTATTTTGTTGGGTTCTGTAGGGGAAATGATCAAAAGATCATAGATTCTTAGGTTTGTTAATGCGCAGGGAAGTACTTGATGATAGCCTTGGATTTTTGGATAATAGGACAGGAAAAAAGAGAGGAAGGAGTGCGTAACGAGGGAGAATAGTGATCGTGCATCATGATATCCTAGACTCGGGGAGGGAAAAGGATCCCACTAAACGCATGTTCTTGGTGGGAAATCAAACTAAAGTTTGATGAAAACCACTTCATTATATTTTGGATGGTTCTGATTGGATCGTCTCGGATGGGATTAGTGCTTTGTTGACCAAGTTTGAAATGCTTGTGGCTTTACCTTCTCTGTACAAGCAATGGTGGGCAGTTTATTAGCGGGTAAAATAAATCCTTTCCAGCAAGAGAGGGTTAAAAAAAAAAAAGAGTGTTCGTGTTTGTATCCTCGACGGGGATACTTCGGATTTGTTTCTTCAAATAAACGTGGTGTATTCTGTCATAAAAATAAAAAAACCATGCAATCTCTTGGATCTGCTTCTTCCCATATCAATTCACTGTGAAGAAATACGATTGTCCCTCTCGGCTGTTTTACATGGTATCCGTCGACAAAATTGTTTATATGATATGATTACGTAGCTAGTGATAACAAGCATCCATCTCCGGTTTTTCTTTGTTTTGTTTTGATTTTTTTTTCCAGGAGTGTTGCAAAATAACCATGCCATCAACAATATTGTGTTCTGTTTACATAGAACTAGTTTTAGTTTTTTTTTTTTCCTCGCAATTCTGCGTGCAATGTTTGCTGGTGAGTAGTAGATGTTTATCACTAGCTAGTAGCATTTTTTGTGGTAATGGATTTGGAGAACTCCAAGATTTTAACTGAGCTAGCTAGTAGGTTTTATACTCTGGATGGAATTTATAATTTATTGTATTTGCAAGGAAAAATTAGTAATTTATGTATTCAATTTTATAATGTACGTACCAAATCAAATAGGTATTGCATGCATGGCATAAGAACCATTAGGTGTTGTATGGACTCATAAGAATTTGCAATATTCTTCGTGCATCTTTTTAACATGCATGTTTTTCTCTAAAGTCCTAGGTAGTTTAAGAATATCTCGACTGTACGTTAAAAGACTTTGGCAATCAAACGAACAGGTAAACCCCAAATATCAGGGATTCATTTTAATGTGATAAATATGTCACTTACATATGAAAGAAGGGTTGACATTTGCATGTTGGATATGACCAGCATCGTCTTTCAATATAAGCTCAAAATTAATTAAATGTAAAAATTTAATGTGGACAGGATAGGGAGTTATACACTATGATTCGACCAAAACAATTAAAATGTAAGAAAATATGATACACTAGATGGCCCCATCTCCGCGCCTTATATGTTTGAAGCTATAATTTAAATTGTATATTTTATCGAAAAACAAACAAAAACCAGCTATAAAAGTTAAATTCTAGTCCACGAAAGTTAACCTGTCAAACATATAATTTAACGGAATCAACCAAGTTAATAACTTTATTTTTCTTAAATTAACTATTATTTATTTAATTATACAATAACAAGACTAAACACTCATGAAATTAAACATTAATCATATACTGAGATGTTTTATTAAGACTATAATAACCTCATAAAAAATAAACAAAAATAAATTATGAAAGTTAATTTAAAATTTATCAAATAATGAAGGATAACACTATAGAATAAAAGGTTAAAAAAATAATAAAAAAATCAAAGTGAAAAACAAATCTAAGCCACAAACTGCAACAATTACTTTTTCTTATTGTGCTAGATCTCATTATTTTTTTTTAGTGACATTGCTATGTAGAAACAACAAACCCTTAGACTCAATTTACTATTCTATATGAAAGTATACTTACTTATTTCTCCTTAAAAATAAAATTTTGATAAACTTGTATTTGGAGTTAATTTGGTCTTTATATATGGTCCATTAGTTACTATAAAATTAACCGGAAACAACTTAATTTTTTAATAAAATGATGGTAGTAACCCTTACAAAGAATGACAAACTGTAACCTAGTTACTATTTTTTGCCTTTACATTTTCATTTTTATTTTTATTTTTATTTTTTTGTTATATTTGTGTTGACTCGAAGGTTTATCTTCTAATATATATAAAATATTAAAAAAAAGGTAAGGTGGTTGATGTGTGAATAACACGTATTCACCTGTCATGAACTCCACCTTTGGACGAGGCATGTAAAGGCTTTCGGCGGTTTACGAGGGGCTTTTTTGGAGTGGTTCAATTCGTCTCGACAGCTCCTTCTTTTCACAAAGGTGTATGGCGTTTTGACCTCTAGTTTGGCCTGACAGACTTTTCTCTTTTTTTTCTTTCTTTTCTCTCCTAACTTGATTTTCATGCATAGCACTTCAGAATTTCAAATCAACCCATTAATTTGTTTTCCATTTAGATTTGATTCTTATTATTTTGATTACAATTTTTTATTTGAAATGGTTTATAGAATTGTTTTTTCAATTTCATTCTCCTTTAATTTCTTATATGCTAATTTAAGTCCTTGATCTTTTTATTGTTGTTTATTTTATATTGAATAATTTTTAGAATTGAAGTTTTCTTTGCGATTTTATCCTTTTTTATTTTATTTTTCTTGTATGGTCTGATCCTTGATTATTATTTTTTTCTCAATTCTTTTCACTCTGGCAAAAAAAATTTACAATTTCACCACAACATTAAATTGATTGAGAATTAAGTCTAGTAATTGAACTCGAATATAGAATTTCACGAGTTGAGACTTTGGAGGATTGACTCGAGTTTATGAGATTCACGCAATTTGCTTTTTTTTCCGTTTTAAGCTAGTTTTATTTTTCAATTTGATCCTCTTTCAGTTTTTTTATCTATTATATTTGATCCTTGTTTTTTAATTGTTATTTGTTTTGTTTCAGATGATTTTTTGAATTAAAGTTTTTTTTGTACAATTTCATCCTCCTTCAATTTTTTTTTTCGATGTAATTCAATTCTCATTTTTTTGTTGCAATTCCTTTTGCCTTGGCATGTTTTTAAATTTATATTATTTTTACAATTCCATCATCTAATATCAGGTAAGCTGGGAATCAATCTTATTGATTTAACTCATGTCTAGAATTTTATGGGTTCTGAGTTTGAATGATTAACTCCGTTTTAGGATATTTTTATTTAGGATTACTTGTGTTTTTTAAAGCTAGTGTTTTTGTAGCTTCATCATTTAATATTTATTTATTTTTTAAATGTCATCTTCATTCTTTATTCAAACTCGAGATTAGTTCTGACCTGGTAAAGGCTCAGCCATAGGAAGAACAGGGGAAGAAAAATAAAAAAGGTAGAATGTCAATCCGAGTTAGCTCATTGTGATCATGTTTATTATCTGAATTGTCAAATTTGCAAGTTATTATAAATCAATTCAACATGGCTATCTTTTCATTAAACCTCCTGTTTTTTTTACCATTTAATTATTTAATAGCTTGTTATTTTACATTTGAGCTAGGGTTATCTGAAAATTAAAATGATGGTGTCATTTTTTTTTTAATTAGATCATTATTTAAACAAGTGATCCGTTCACTCTTGGCTTGGTGGAACAAGCCACGTCAACTTTTTTTTCCCCAATTATTAATGTATATAATGATTTATTAATTTTATATAATACAATGATTAAGTTGTTAATCTTTTTTTCAAATATTTTATTGTATGCATGGAAAGAAAAAACAGTGACCCTAACTTATATTTAATGCAGCTGTCGGTTTGGATCCGATTCGCAGCCAAAGCACGGACCCGGACCTAGTTTCTGTCTTTTTTTTTTTTTTTTTTTATCTCGCTTAATCTTAATTATGAAAGTTAACGGCATTGGTGAAATTTTTATCTCGAGATTTGGCAATTCCCAGTTTCCCATCAGCATCCATGGATCCCTGTTGCATTTTCTTCCTGTATTATTGTCTCTGTGACTCTTGTAATTATCCTCCCATCTCTGCTACATTAATTTCCCTGTCATCGGCACTGTAACTCTCTCTCTCTCTCTACCTCTCTGTCATTTCTTCAAAGAGCTGATTAGCTGTCTCCAATGACAGTTACAATGCATAAAACTCCTTTCCAATCCAGGACCAGGACTAAATTACTACATGACGATGATCAATGAACGTGATCCGATTTTCGATCCCTACCAAGAAATTGCATTTTCCTCTAATATCCCTCAGTTTCATCCCGTCCTTTTCAGAGTTCGATTTTAAAATTCTTAAAAATAGTCCTTTATCATGGAAGTCTCTGTCGACATTTAAATATGGAGTCCAAATCTCAAATCTTAACAGGCTGTCTTCTCAATGATCAATTCTATTGTCATTTGAGCTTAGACATGAAAAAACCTCCTACACAATTATTTCCGTCGCTGGATAATCACTGCAACGACTATTTCTAGAACATCTAATATCAAAATATATTTATCTTTGGCTGCCATGAAAATATCAATCCAGCCTCGAACCCCGTACCTGGGAAGGATACAAAGTATATACCAGTTTTACTTTATAGGGATGCATTACGTTGCTGATCAATTTTTTTAAAACAAATTGAATGTAATGTATTTATTTAATATTATTTTCAAATTTAAACTGGCATGCTGATTTTAAATTTTTTTATCCAATTCTTTTAATAAATTAGTTTTAAAATCTGATCGTGGAGTTGTCTCATCATTACATTATAGACTAATTAATCATTTCAAAAATAATATAAATTACTGTAAAAATAAATAAAACCAAGATTAAAAAAAAAAGAAATGGAAAGAATGGAAAAAAAAAAGTCCATATTCTCTATAGGAACAATGATGAAGGGGTCATACCCTAATTTTTTTTAATATAAAACATAATATATATGATAGTATAAAAAAGTAATTAACCACATAAGAATTTCTAACATTTAGTGTGTATTTTATGTTTTGGTAGCTTTTATGGTTATGATTTTAAAAATATAAAATTTAAAAAGTAATTTTAGTTGTGATTTTAAAAGAATATATACTTGATTAAAATTATTCGTGTGATGAATTTTTACTTACAAGATAAATCAAAAGCATGTATTTGCAAATGAAATATATATTATTTTAGCTTCAACTAAACTAATATTTGAACTATAATTATACATGAATTTCAATGTAAATGTAAAAGGTAAAAAGTATTCGATTAACCAAATACTAATTTCTCAGCAATCAAGAAAAAAAATAACAAATATTTATCAGTGATTGAGAAAAATAGAAGCTCACAGTACCTTACGACATCTTAAAATAAAAAAGGAAAAGAATGTAATGTGTTATTGTATCTAATAAATCATGAACAAGAACAGCAAAGAGAAGGGGGGGAAAAAGCGTATCCAACTCTTTATTTTTCACCGTTTTAAAATGAAAAACTGAAGAATGAGGTGCATGTACACAGGCGAGAGTTAGCAAGCCATCTACATCGCACAGGATATGAACACCATGTTTCTGACGACACGGTAACAAGAAAAAATCCTTCGGCATGATGGCGATAAGCTTGAAAAAAACAAGACCACTTGGTCTAGGATTCTAGTGAGGAAGTCTATGTATCGAGGGGGGCAAGGGCAGGATATGTACTGCAGTATACATCATCACAAGATCTTGTGATGTGAATGTGGAATGGTCCACACAAATGAGAATGTACCATTTGCTGGATGGTTTTGGTGGCATGCACACGCATAATTCAAAATACCATAAATTCACCAAATCATTACCTCCACAAGGGATAGGGGGGGAGAGAGAGAGGGCATTTTATATATATAGCCAAAGGAGTGTGTGACTCTGGGAAGGGAAGGGTATGTATGGGCCTGTCTTGCTTTGTTTTTGTCATCAAATAAAATAGTGAAAGGCATGGATGCTCAGTCGCTCACTATGTTGGTATTTGTGGACAAATTAGAGGTATATTTGAGAATGGTGATGACAGTGTGGTGGGGTTTCCAAGTAAATGTCTTCCCCGAAAAATGAGAAGAAAGAGAGAGTGCGTGTGGCGGGGCCCATCCTCCACCTTGTTCATCACACGCAGCTGCCCTCTATTTTACGCTTTCGTGAACTCGCTCAATTGCCTCTCTTAATTATTCCAATTCTTTCATTACTACTGCTATTATTATTAATTTTTATTTTTTATAATTATAAATATCCAAACCAGGTTAGACGTATCTTAATTAATTTTTATAATTATAAATTGTTGTTGTTATTAATATTATTATTCAATTGGCATGGAGAACAATGTTTTGGAGAGTAACTCACACGTGTAGAGAAATTGGACGAGTTGAACAGATAAAATTAATCACCTTTAAAATGGTTACAAGTCCTAATTATTTGGATGTGGACATGATGGATGGATGCTCAAAGTGCTTTAAGTGGGCTTGGAACACGACCAATCATTAATAGGACACGTTCCTATCATGTCATGTGAGCCCCGTGTACAGTGTTACGTGGCGCCATAGTTGAGATGGATCATCATCTCCTCAGCTCTTTCATCTTTATTCATTTTCATCTCTTAGTTGAGATGGATCATCATCTCCTCAGCACTCTCATCTCCATTCATTTTCATCTTTTAGAATATCGGATGATCATTGAAAATTGATTTCAACTAAGTTACTGTTTGTTTGTTCGTTTGTTTCTATAGAAAGTGATTTTTGAAAATTGTTTTTGAAATATTGTAGTGTTTCTTTAATATTAGAAAATGATGTTAATAAATAGTATTTTTCAATCAAAAAAAATAATACAAGAGTGTTTTTTTTAATGAAAAAAGCTTTATAAAAATTGTGAAAAAATAAAAAATATCTTATTATTTGTTAATTATATTACATTTGATCTCTAATCTTCTTTAGATTACTATATATTTTGTTTTATTTTTTTTTCAGTTTCGCATCTAAGAATTTGATTTGATTTTATTTTTATGTTAACTTTAATTTTTTTTATCATTATTTTTTTTCTTATCACTTTTAGTTGAATTTCTTTACGTATCGAATCTGGTTTTTATTTTTTTAATTGCTATTTATTTTATTTTAAATAATTTATATATATTTTTTTAATTTTATTGTCTTTTAATTTTTTTATCCATGGGATTGAATTTCTATTCTTTTAATAAACTTAAAAAAAACTAAAACATTAACAAGTTGTTTTCAAACTTATTTTTTATAACGTAATTAATATTTTTTAATTTATTTTATGTGATGTTATAAATCATAAGAAAATTAACTCTTTCAAAAATAACTTTAAA
>Ga0325402_1002888_pt1 | contig 15288 bp, 8 predicted proteins | sample PopdelMetagenome_22_FD_207212 | JGI IMG/M metagenome (GOLD analysis project Ga0325402, IMG submission 207212) | Populus deltoides microbial communities from Bellville, Georgia, United States - Xylem-PdKOR-R3 | ecosystem: Host-associated > Plants > Phyllosphere > Stem > Wood/Secondary xylem... | reverse complement strand
ATGGAAAACAAGAATGAACAATCAAAGCTACTAGAAATGACAGGTGGTGTAAGGCTCCAAAAGTAACAATTGTATTAGTAAAATTACTTAAATCTAAAATTAACATGACAAGTCATTCACTTTGATTGAAGAAAAAAAAAGTGGACAACTTTTTGTCTTTTAGTCAAGATTTTGACCATCGAACATCACTAAAAAATGAGTTTTCAAACCCAAGAAACTTAATTTTTTTATTTTTTTTTCACTTGAAAACCCTAAATTTTTTTTAAAAACCTCAATATATCTATTTTAACCTCAAAATATCATTCAATCAATCAAAAAATACAAAATTAAAATGAATTCGATCTACCTTTTCTAGCAAGATATAAATTTAAAAACACCTCAATGATAGCACTCCTACCATTAAGAGGAGCCTAAAATAAACCATGAGGGGTGTAACTCAACTGGTCAGGTTCTAATTTTACTCCCTAGAGATCACCGTTCGAGTTCCATAAACCTCAGGGCCACTGAAGACTTACATAGTCATTAACTTCAGGGCCCGTGTGATTAGTCGAGGTTCGCGCAAGCTAATCTGGACACCCACGTTAATGTAAAAAAAAAAAAAAGGAGCCTAAAACACCTCAACCAAGATTAACATATTTGGATGCTAGAATACGACCAATCAATAATTTTCTCTCTCATCCTCCTTTGTATTTGACATTTTCTCTCCTTTAGATATATAAAAAATAAAGTTTAGGATCTAAATATAAAATCTTAAAACTAAAGGGATAAAATGAGTAAACAAAGAATATTTGGAATACATGAAATTTTTTGTGTGAATTTAAGAAAACAATGTTGTTGTTTTTTTTTTTTAGTTTGGTTCCTTTTCTTTTAAATTTAAATTCTATTTCATTAAATTGCCCTCCAATTCAATTATAAATTTTGATCAAATAACTTGAATGTTCAAGAATATGCAAAGAGAATATTCATTAAATAAACCATCAACGGTAGTAGAGGAGTAGTACTAACCACTATATATGGAGGGAAGCAATGCCATCAAAATCGTGAACTACTCCATTCCTTTCTAGTCTTACCAACTGCTCATCGGCAGCACTTAAACAGTAGTGGCTTCTGAGGAAGAAACAATATAAGAAGTTAATTAACTGGGAAGAACAATTCTAAAAAATAATTCAATCGACTATGTTGAGTGAATTTTTTATTTTGTAGTTGACGGGGGGATTCATTGCCAACATAGGAAGAAAGAGGAGGAAACGTTGCTCCTTATTATGCTATCATTTGTTTCGTAGTTGACGATGGGATTCCTGAAACCATACGTCGCTAGTGGAGGTGGTGAGTGAGACCTTGTGCCACTATTGTTTCAGCAATTTCAGAAGCTTCTAGGCCATGTTGTTTTCCGGAATTCACTTTTCGGGAAACCACTTTCCAAACTTTCCTGTGTTTGTTTGCCATTAGGAAAGTTGGTCAACGGAGAACACTTTCCAGTCAACGGAAAACACTTTCCGGTCAACGAAAAACACTTTCGAGTCAAAGAAAAATTTGGTTTAGTTTCCAGGAAAGTGTTTTCCCTTTGTGCTTCCTATTTGAATTTTTAGTGTGTGTTTTAAATTATTGTTAGAATTTGAATTTTTGGGGGTTTGTAAACATAAATGATATTTGGGTGTGCTAGTAATAAGTGAAAAAAAGATGTGTGTGTGTTAACATTTTATTTTATTTTGTGTTTAATAATTATTAAAAAAAAAACGAAAAAGAAAAAATTAATTATTCCAATGTTTTAATTGCATATGATAAAAAAATAATTTTTGCTTGTTGCATATAGCCCAATCTTTACAAAAACAAAATTGCATTTTATTTATAAAAAAGAGAGAAAAATATTTTAGCATTCTTTTAGAAAATGTTTTGTATTTCTTTGCATTTTTTGTGAAATTTATAACAAGTTTTTAAAATTCCTTAAGGATTTCGCTAATATTTTAATAACCTTAAGTTTTCTTCTTTTTTTTCTTTATCTGAAAATTCATGGTGAACATTCTGGTATAAATGTTGGACCTCAAGTAGACTTGTATTTAAATATCAGTTGTTGAGTGCTTGGACTGATAGTTGTTAGTATACGTAACATCCCGCTACCTACTAAGCCCCTATATTACCTTTATTGGGGTAATCACTAGGACAATAAGAGATCCTTTTGAGACCACATAATGCTTACCTCAATGTCTCATATAAGAAGATATAAAATCAGCCTATAGGATATATGTTTCACAATTAAACATTGTTGTATTAAGATATGCTCAACCCCAAAAAGTATCTTGAATTACATGACTTAAGGCTGATAAAATGGCCACTATTAAAAAGATGACCTTTATTGAATACGCGTTGGATTCTTAATCCCTACAGTTGTTAGATTAGGATTTTTTGAGACTGTACGGTAGTAAATTGCCATCTCACACATGAAAGCATCCGTGGGGATGGATTTTTGAAGAAATATAGGAGAATAGTGAAAATAAAAAAGGTGTCTGTGCAAAATTCAACAATTAAAGCTTCGATATATTTTTTAGGACCCCGAGTACCAGTGCTTCACTTTAGGAATGTAGGCATGTGTCCTGCTTTGAAAAAGTATGGTTTACTGGCTGAATTCCCTCGAAATCTATACAAAGTCTACTTCCATCAAAGGTGCCCCAAAGTGCTAACTGAATTGGTCAAATTGATCAAAGTTTCATATCTCCATAAGGTATTGGAGAAAAATGTTATTAGCCTAAAGTGAAAGATGATCGAAGAGGTATTTGAATAGATGAAGAACGACTCTAGATTTATTAAAGAAAAAAGGAAAAATACTTGCTTTTGAAATCTTTAATTTGGTGTTATTTCCAAACCTCACTGGAATAATCGGTTTAGAGGTGGTTGCATCTTTTCTTTCATATAAAAACACTCAAATAAATCTCACTATGGCGATACTAGCATAAACTATTTTGACACTCAACCATTGTAAGAGGGTTGGCAAAGGATCAATGAGATGTTATAAGCGGATGTTGTACGTATGGCTGATTAATCATATAGAAACCAAAAATACGATATTTAAGAACTTCTAATGGTTTCGTCAAAGACTATTGGAGATAGTTAAAAAAGAGGAGTGGAAGGATCTGAGTGAGGAAAACTTGAAAGTAAATTTGTAAGGAATCCTACAAGGAGAAGTGAAGTGGAAAGCCTCATGGATAAAAGCAATAGATTGCTTGATGAGTTATAGGTAAAGACGATGGGTGCTTTTGATGGGAGTGACTAAATATGTAATCTACGAACCTGCATTGGTTGTCAAACAACTTAAAGGTGTAAGGCATGTGCAAAGGAAAACCTTGTTATCTCAATTCTCTAGGTTATTCAAGGATTAATCTGCTTTAGAAGTTATGGAGAACATCAAACAAGACTAGAAGCTTCTGGTATTTGTCAAGAAAGAATCAAATGGTTTTAGAGATCTAGTTACTAGTGAAAAGTATCTAAAATGGAGAAATTTATCATTAATCACCATCCTAATGGCTCTTGGATTTGAAGTCGAGACTTCACAAGTTATTAAAGCAACTAAAATAAAAAGGATTAGCAACAAGGAAGAGTTGAGAGGAGAACAACAAGAAAAGCTCTAAATGGAAGTGGTTACCAGTAAGGCCCTCAGGATATCCCCCGAGGAGCAACTCTCACCAAAGAGAAATTGAGAAAGTTTGTAAAGCAATAACTAGAGGAAAGGGACAAGAAAATCATGTTCTTGGAGGAGCAATTAAAAGAAAAAAAGGCGGCTAAAAACCAAGCTTAGAAAGAACAAGGAGAATTGGAAACATATTAGATGCAAACCAGTGCTGAGCTAGAGGCTTTAAAATCTGATTTCAATGATTGCCAAGAAAGGGCTCATATATCTTCAAAGACCCAAACTGAGTCATTAGAAAGCCGGATTGAGCAATATTAAAAGCTATACAAGAAGCATGTGATGCTGGAAAGTGAGCTAGTTAGAGCAAAAGCCAAAGGAAAAGTTATTGGGATCTTCAAAATTGATTTGGATTATAAGAAATATAAGATCAACTTGTTAGAGAAGAAACTCGACAAAGAAACGGCCAAAGCAAAATGGAATGAGACCATCGATATATACCGACTGAATTACAGACGGAATAGTGTCTGTCAATAATTATCACCGCAATTTACCGACCAAATTATTCCGTCGGTAATTCTGTTGGTTTTAGGTGAATTTCTGGTAGTGATTTCAAGCATTGGTGTAGTGAGGAAGCTACTACTCCAACTACATGGATTTATGGTCTCCCCAACAATATGCTGTAAGTGGATGAATGTCCATTACCTACAATGTTATCAGGAACATTTGTGTTCTTACATACAATTCCACCTTTAAGGTCTCAACTATTTTTCTTGGCGAGCCGTCGTATGCTTTTTCCATCATAGTACTGGGTTTCATGTGCAACTTATCAATGAGCATTTCTTTCAATATGTGCCTTAGCAACACATTTAGTGCAGAACCATTGTCAACCAGTACCTTCCCAATCAAAATGTCTTTGAATCACATTGTGAAGTACAATGGCTTCGTTTGCCTAGTACTGTTAGGACTCAGCTCATCTTCGATGAAGTATAAATAATTTTAGGCCAGGATTCTTCCCACTAAATGCTTCATGGTTTCATGGTTAATGTCTTAAGGCATATATGCCTCATTTAGAACCTTTTGCAAAGCCTTTATTTGTGGCTCGAAGCTTAGAATCAATGACAACAATAATATTCTAGCACAAGTTTTCTTAAGCTACTCAAGAACACAGTATTCACTATGTTTTATCAGCTTTAAGAACTCATTAGTTTCTTCTTCAGTAGTAGGTTTGTTTACTTCCTCCGTGAGATCGACCACTTCCTTAACCTTAACTACGTGCTCTAAAAGGAGTACTCGTAGTTATGAGTGTAATCTCCCTTATGTGTCACTATTGGTTTGGATAGGATTAGTTTGGGAAACCTGTCTGCAGTAAATTGCACCCAACACATTTCTTTGCTTTTATACATCCATCATGGATACCTCTCTATTTTGTTGCGTTGTCGCAGTCACAAAAATTAATTACCCTAACTTAAATAAACAAGATATTATAGAGCAAGTAAAGGGTCAATCCCACGAGAAAGGTTTAGTTCAGATTTTTATGTTATATGATATGTAATTGGGGGATTTTAAGATTATCTAAGCTATAGCAGAATAAAACAATCAAGCTAAATTAAATAAATCAGAAAACTATCAAGTGAATAAACCTTGGTTTCAAGTAGATGTCCACCTACATAAATCAAAACTGATCATTGAAATGAAAAACCAATTTATATTCTGAATCTTTATCTTTTCTTAACATTAGTTAGTTAACCGATTCGCAATATAACTAACTCTAACAAGTAAACAACCACAGTGTCCATACTAGTAATTTTATTAAATAACAGCCTTAAAAACTAGATAAATTAATTAATCTAGACAACATAACTATCTGCAATTCATATTTGATTTGTTCGAATGTTCTCTCTAAGATTAATAACGTAGATCCGCCACAATTATTAAACTCAGTTGCTTCAAAAGTTTATATACCACAACTCCGGTTTTGATATCAAACTTAGCAATATATTTTCTACAATAATATCTTAGAGTCCTGTTGCGATGTCGCGGTCACACAAATTAATTACCCTAGCTTAAAACACAACACACAAGATAGTATAGAGTAAACAAAGGGTCGATCCCACGATGAAGGTTCAAGTTAGATTTTTATGCTAGATGATATGCAATTTGGGGGGGTCTGGATTATCTAGACTATGACAGAATCAAACAATCAAGCAAAAATTAAATAAAACAAAAATTTATCAAGAAAATAAACCTTGGTCGTAAGTAAACATCCACCTATAAAAATCAGAACTGATCATAAAATGAGACGTCAATTTATACTCTAAATATCTATCTTTTCTTATGTTGATTAGTTAATAAATCCGTTGTATAACTAATCCTAACCATCAAATAATCACAATGTCCGCACTAATAATTTCATTCAATGGCAGCCTTAAGAATTAGATGAGTTGATTAATCTAGACAACATAATTGTCCGCAGTCCATGTTTGATTTGATCAATCAAATATTCTTTCTAAGATTACTAATATGGATCTGCCACAATTATTAATCTTAGTTGTTTCACAAGTTTATATACCACAACTCTAGTTTTGATAGCAAACTTAGCAATAGATTGTTCACAATAATAACTTAGAATCCACTCTAGCAATTAAAATAAACAATCATAGAAAATAAGCATAGGAGAACAAACATATTCTTTCATTATATAAACTTAAAAGAAAAGGTAAAATAGATCTCATAGTTATTGAAATCCAAAGGTTTCTGTGTCCTTGCAACCAAGAAAAAAAGTTTAGCCTTACATGTTTGTTGAACAACTAATCAAAAAGAAATAGGAAAACATGATTTCGGGTTTATGGAGGAGAAGGGGCATTTTTTATCTCTTGGATGGCTCTCCTCCCTTCTCTTCTCTCATTCTTTTTATATCCTAGGAAACCCTAGTCACTATTATACAAATAGTCCTCCCCTAAATACACAGTTTACATTTAAGTACTTTAACAAATATTTTCATAAAAATAAGAAATAGCCTTACATGAAATCTTCAAGTTTTGACTTAGAGGAGCAAAATTGCTAAAATAAAAACTTGGATGTTTGTTTGGATGCTTCGGGATGTAATTTGGACTCGTTTCTTCACAAAACCTGTTTGTTGGTAGAATTTATTTGTCATCTTAGAAAAATTATATCCCCTTCATATGAGATCATTTTTTGCTTCAATTTGGTATGTGGATAGGTCTTTGAGTAAGGAATCCAACAAAATTAAGTTGGTATCAAATGGACTTCTGTAGCTCCAGATATTCAAGTCGGAATAGTCAAAGGTCAACATTGACAGATTGTAAGATTTGACTTTAAAGCTGTGATTTCCATGCTCTTCCTTATTTTATTTTCTTGCCCTAGATTTCCAAAAAGGTATGGATGTTATATTTTTAATGCCACTGGAATCACTTTATTTTGACCTCTGGAGCTTATACTCTGCACAAAACATCGACTGAAGGTCAATTCTACCAATGACCTCCAATTTACTCCTTTTTACATCTTTCATCCAAAAATGCCTTCAAAATATAACAAAGAATATCAAGGCATTTTATATATAAAACATAGGCAAAACAATAGTTAAATGTGGGTGAAACTATCAAATAATATGGTTGTATCAAGTCCGCTCTAACAATTAAAATAAACAGTCATAAGAAATAAGTATAGGAAAACAAACATATTCATCATAAAGTGAAAAGAAAAGGTAAAATAAATCTAACAGTTCTTGAAATTCAAAGGTTTCTATGTCTTTGGAACCAAGAAAAAGAGCTTAGCATTGCATGTCTATTGAACAACTAATCGAAAGGAAAGAAGAATGCATGATTTCAGGTTATTAGAGGAAAGGGTGTGTTTTTCTTCTCTTCTAGTCGCCTCACTCTTTTCCTTTCTCTATTTTTTTTTATTTGATACGAAACCATAATCTCTCTTTCCTAAATAAGGAGAAATAGCCTTGCATAAAATCCTCAAGTTTTGACTTTGGACTTAGAATAGTTAGATTGCTTAAATAAAGACTTGGATGTTGGTTTGGATACTTTGGGAAGAAATTTGGACTTGTTCTTCACAAAACCTGTCTACTTGCAGAATTCATATGTCATTTTAGAAAAATCATATCTCGTTCATATGAGCTCATTTTATGCTAAATTTTGGTAGGAGAATCCAACAAAATTTTGGTAAGCTCAAGATATTCAAGTCGGAATGGTCGAAGGTCAACATTGGCAGAATGCAAGATTTGTCTTTGAAGGCTGTGATTTTCATGCTCTTTTTTTTCTTCTTGCCATATATGTATAGAAAAATATGGATGTTAGCTTTCTAATGCCCTTGTAATCACTTCATTTTGACTTCTAGAGCTCAAGCTCTGCACAAAACATCGATCGGAGGTCAAATTTACCAATTATCTCCAATTTACTTCTATTTGAATCTTACATTTAAAAGTGCTTTCAAAACATAAAACAAATAATATCAAGGCATTTTATATATAAAACATAGGCAAAATACTAGATAAATGTGGGTAAAACTATCAAATAATATGGTTGCATCACATTCATCCCTTTTTTATTCGAAGAATTCCTCAAATCATCATTTGTATCACCTTGTCACGGAAGCCTTCACATTGGTTATTCACGTGGCCTTCTTCACCGTGATACTTACAGAAGTTCATGTTACTTTCTTTGTACCTACTTTTATCATCATCTAATAAATTCTATCCATTAACACTTTCAAACACCATAGGTATTCCACCTCTATTGCATTTACCAATCCACTACCCGAAGATGGGTGAATAAAATTTGAAAAAATTCCAAACATGAGTACAAATCCCCTGCCCAATCTCTCTTCGAGCTGAGTTGTCACATGAGTTTGAACAAAGGTAGTGAGTCAATTGGAAGGATATTCACCAGAGGCATTTCTAAGTGCTTGCTTAAGTAAGCTAGTGATGCAAGCCATGCTAACCTTCCGAGAATCCAATTCTTCTTGGAAATGAGTATCACGGTAAGCACGCTCTTCATCTTTCATATTTCATATTATGAGTTAACTGTTGTAGACTTTATGGATTAGAGCTCTTTGGGGACCTATATTTCAACCTGGAAAGAGCTAATCCATGAATATATGTCATTATATGGATGCAAATACATGCACATGCATATTGGGTATGGATTAACCTATTTAAAAAGCTAATTTGTGACTTCCTTATAAAATATAGGAAGAATTCATAGTTTAATGGATTTGGAGTTTTTTCCAAGTCCTTAAATCGATTAAATCTCATACACATTAGAAAGTACCATAAAAGTAGGTCTGAGCCCTTTTTCATTCATCAAAGCTAAGTAGTTCAAACAAGGAGTTTTTCTATGTTTCTACTCAAATGGCATTCCTTTATTAGCTACATTCTTGATAAAAGCTGAAACTTCACTTAAATACTCTTTGTATTTATGAATGTTCTTGCCAATGTTTTCACTCACAACTTATTTTCCTTTTGGGTCATCATATCAATCAGTCTGTCGATTTTTTCAATCTTAAAGCAATGTTCCATTACTTGCAGCTAACGATTCGTTGTTCCTATCCAGTATCTAAATTATCTTCTCTAACTGTTGGATCTAGTTTTATCCCTTTGAAGTTCTTCATTCTCTATATCAAGTTCAGCTATCTTTGTATTTAGTTGTGCATTGAAACTGTTGATGTAGTCCTAGCACTCCTTGAATTACTCTTTCATTTTCTTTACCTTTTCTTCTCAAAATTCAAGTTTAGATTGGATTGTAGAGACTCAGTCTCACAAGGCATTTGCTCTACTCAAGTATTCCCTCATATTTGACTTAATTACCTTTTAATTTGCTTCTCCTTCATTATCAGTTTGGACCTTGTATTGAGCTCTTAAGCTTCTTTCTTTTTCAATAATAAGATTAACCAATTTGTTCTTTTTTTTTTTACCTCTAGCTTCATTCTATTATGATCCCTCTCTTTTTTCAAAGCGGCTATTGACTTCTTGTTAGCACGCCTTTTGCTTTCAGAGGTCTTTTTCAGAGTCATCAACTCTTTTTCTAGCATTACATGTTTATTTACCATGTCATCATATTTGACAATTCTTTCTTCCAACTGTTCCTGGATTCCACACACAATTTCCTCAGAAAAGAAGTGTTTTTCTTGCACTAAATCTTAAATCAATTCAACTATCTGCTCATCCTATTATTTCAACTATTGGTTCAGAAAGGTCTTCATCTTTTTTTCTTGCAAAAACTGGTTTTCTAAAAATTGTTGTTCACTATTGTAGTTGCTTAGTTCAATCCTCAGCCTATCCAACCCATCTTGTAATTTTTCTTCATTATTTACCCTTTTCCTCTTAGGTTTTGTAGTGGTGAATGATTCCTCCTTGCCGATTGAATTTTGGCTTTGCATTACCATACTTTTGAGTGCCCTGGATAATACCACTTCTTTATATTAAGTAATTAGGGCTAGTTGAAGATTGTTTTTACTGCTCCTTTCTGTAGACTAAAACAAGTTACCCCCAATCACATTTGATGGCGTCTAGCTTGACTAAAGAGTTAGCTTTTTTTTAACAAAGCAGTAAACTCGGCTAATCCCTAGGTTCTCGGTACGTACTATGTTCCTCTAAAATGCCTAACTAGCAGCAAGGGTGAGTAAATGATATAACCAATCAAACCAATTTGTGAGACCCATGCTTTGTCACCATAACTCATAAGATAAGATGAACTCCCACCCAAAGAGCTTTCCACCTGAAAGTACTTTAAGGGAGTGCTTGGTATTTTTTTCACTCATGCCTTTTAATCTAGGTTGTTCTATTCTTTGCTTAAAACAACCCAAGGGGTCTCATGTTGAACCATAAAAAATTATTAAAAACTTCTCTTGATGTCTCTAAGTGATTGACTATCCACATAAATAACAGGGGAACACAATACCGTATCGCTCCTTTTTCATGCAATCTATAATGATTTAAAGACAAGAAAATTTCAGCCAAGATAGTCGAGGTTAAACAAAACTAACCTGAAGATGGAAAAAGCAAGTGTCTGGTATCTATCTTCACCTAGCTTTCCCCTTTCTTTATAGGTCTTCAGCTTATTCTCAATCAACTTCCACTTAAATCCTTCATTAGATGTTTTGTATTGATTAATTTGGTCTAGATGTAGTTTCGTGACCTCAACAGTTGTGTCTTCAATTCTTTGTTTGAAATATACTTTATGAAGGTCATTTGGGAAATTTAAAATCTGTGCATACTCTTCAATGGTAGGGTTCATGTCAATGTCTCCAAAGGTGAAACATCTATAACCCGGATTTTGAAAATGCCTTAAAGCCTTGACTACTGAAATTTGAATTGGGATCCTTATTAGGTGGGCAATTCTCCTATATTTTCTCGCAAATCAAGCTTCATCCATATACCCCAAGAATGACACAAGCTTTTTTATGTGGTCTGCGAAGTAATGTACTTTGGTCATGTGCGGTAATTCCTCAACCTTGGTCCTTGGGTAATCCCCTCCAACTAATTACTGTAGAGTTCAGGATTTTAATCAGGTTTGCAAAAATGAATTATTAAGGAGCTTATACCCTAAGACAAGGTTCTAGGCTATTATATGAGGGGTAAGCTTTCCACCTAGTCTCAAAAGGGTCTATAATCTGCCTAATGACTACCTTTCACGAAGCCAGTATAAATGCTTACAAAGAACGGTTGGGGTATAGTGTGACCGCCATTACTAAGTAAATGCTCAACTCATAGTTGGATGTTTCACGACTCTGAACCCCTACTAGAAGTCATGTGGTGGACCGTTACTCCCCATTTAACCTAGAATTGGGTTTATCCCCAAAAATTTAAATGCATGAAGGCATTAATGCATACCTGATGTACTTATACATGAGCAGTATGTAAAATGCATGTTATAGTAAAGCAAAATATGCTAAAATTAAACATACCAAAATAAACTGGAAAACAATCTAACAAGCAAAGCTTAGTCCAACTAGACAAGTCCCTAGTAGATCGTCATCGTGATGTGATGTGCACAACATTGAATGGCGAAGCTACCTCCTGGAAGTAAAAGGGGGGTTTGGGGGTTTAATTATAAAATTATAAATATAGGATTTAGGAGTCGCTATCTAGTATTATAGTTACTAAGAAACCTAACGATCTGCGAGAGTCTAGGTAAGGGAACTAGGTACATAAGGGAAGATGCATCACCCCTAGTACACCCTACCTAAGGTAAACTGCATTGCTTGTTGATTGTTTTTATAAGTTATGTCTCTATGCGTTGGTCTCGTCTAAGGTTCAAGATAGATCTCTCTTCATAAGGAAATTTCTACCTTATTGGATTAAGTCCTAACCATTCTAAGGTTTATATTTAACATCAAATTTATATTAGAAACTAATTATTATGGAATTTTTGGTATTTTAAGCCAATCTTAATGGATGATCATAAACCGTTTATGATATCCATTTCGCATTTACAACATGATTTTGTAATTTTATCCATGATTTCAATCAATTGACTTTATAAAAATTAAGTTTGGTCCTCTAAAATTCTAATGTTCTTGATTAAGCTCAAATTGGGCTCCCAAACTTAATTTTTCACCAATTAAGTCCCTAATAAAATTAATTTGACTCATTAAAAGTATAATTAACTCCTTGCACCAAATTAATTTTTTTAATTCTATTCAAATTAATTCTTAAACATAATTAAACTTTTAATTTGGCCTATGATTAAATCAAATTGGCTTGTTAAAAATCTAATCAAGTCTCTGAACTTTATTTTTATACAGATCCTTCCAATAATCATTTAACTTGACATTTAATATATATTGTCTCTTTAGTCTTGGGTACAATATGTTATGATTAGGCTCATAATTCCATCCAAAATTACAGCTTGATCTTTTTTTTTTAATTTCTGTAACCTTCATAACCTGTTTTTACCAAATTGCCAGTGTTCTTGCTATTATTGCTTTTGTTTTTTATTTTTATTTTGAAAGGAAAAAGGTAAATTTGGCATCCCCTTTGGTTTGTCACCAATCCTAGTCCGTATTTTCACCAACAACAAATTTATTCATATGTTTGACATCCAATCCAAGTTGAACAAGTTTGTCATTAATCCACACAATATCTTGTTGCTTATTTGTTCACAACTTGTCAACAACATCAATCTTTTATTCATATTTACTAGTAAAACTATCAAACTTGTTTGATAGTACTTGTAATTGTTCAATTATAAGAGGGACTAAGAAGTTGGTTTGGGGAGTTTTAGGCTGAAAGGAGGTAAACTCTTTAGGATGTAACCTCTTTTTATTGATCACAACTTTAGATTTTACAATAATTACAGCTGAGATCTTTCTGTAAATATTGATCGTTGGCTTAGTGTCATGTGAAGGTACTTTGACCATGATTTAATCCCTAGATATCAACCCACTAAAAGGAAGACTCACCTCCTTCCCAGTTGTAACTTTTGTACGACATCAATAAAGTGAGTGTCTAGGTCAATAGGAACATTAATAGCAATAACATATATGAACCGAGCTTTCTCAATTATAAGCTCAATATGTCTTCCAATGGACTAGAGATTTGTTAGCATAATTTTTTCTAACAGTTGGTGAGATGGTAGCATAGTGTTCATAGGCAGTCTATGTGCTTTGGCAAACCATTTTGATCCTTTGGGGTCAACAATCAGATTACTCATTTAAGTCTTTGAAGGGCCTCCTAAGCCCTTATAAGGAAAACCAAAATATGTGATTTCAGGTAGCTCATATAACTTCCTAATAATAGTAGGAGATAACTCAAGGGTTGGATCTTTAATAATGGATGTAATGGAGTAGTCATAAAGATTGAAAGGCTCATAATTTGCATAGAACTTCTTAACTACTTCAACTTATGGAACATACGCTCCTTTAGTTAATTTACCCCATTGTCTTTTCTTAAAGATGTCTTCTATGAATGCAAATGTAGGGTTAGAAAAATCACTTACAAAAACTTATCTTTTATCTAATATGTTTTTCTTAGAGAAGTTGTCTTTATAAGCCATATGTGCACTAAATGAAGTGAACCGATCAATTTTTCCATACTATATTGCACATTTAAAGGAACTAGCCACTTATTTGCCATTTTTCTTATGTCTTTTAAATCTTATAGTGATGGACTGAAGTCTTTTTAAGGGATGAGGTCTCCGGTTTTTCATCATTGGAAAAATTTGAAACATGGGTATCAGATTTCTTCTTAGCTCATACATTATAATGTCCCTTTAAAAAAAATGTATTAGCCTTTTTAAGAAATGATAAATCAAAATAAATATGTTTTGTAAGTGTAGAGCACAAAAGATTGTAAAAATAAAACTATTTTTAATAATCTTTTCTAAGAAATTTTAGATTAAGATAGGATATCCTTACTATTTTAACAGAAATGTTATGAAAGATAGAGAGGATGAGTAGATGCTTTATCTCATAAATTGGTTTTGTAATTATCAAAAAATGTCAAATAAAGATGAAAAGAATTTATGGGAAAATTATGAGACGAGTAGCTTCAAACAAGAAACAAAAAGAGAGAAAATGATGATTGTGTGTTTTGATAAACAAGGCTAATAGCTCAACTCTAAAAAATCTATTTTTCTCTTGTTCTCGCTCATATCAAACTTCATGATCTGCACCTATTATCCCTCTTAAGATCACATGTCGATGTTATAAAAAGATTGACTCTTTAGACTAACCATTTCTCTTTTTGTTTTATAAATCAGTTAGGCCACATCATTTTCATATGTATATTTTTAATTGTACACTTACATAAAGATATGAACACAGATAAAGTAACCCAATTTTCTAACCTAAAAATACTCACAATTGATAGATTGGAAGGAGATACTTATCTTATTGGTTAATCTTCATTCATAAATGCATTTTTTTTTTATTTGAAGTGTTTGAGTGAGAAAAACAATAGTTCTATTTTAAAATATCTTTCTCCATCTTAGTCTCTTTTTATATGAGATATATTAGCAAGGAGTAAGCATACCTTGAAAGTTAAACTTTATGCTAGAGCCTAGATACAAAATATTTTCACTCATCACATAAGATTTGATGAACTCCATTTTCATTAGGTAATTGCTTGTCTGTTTCTATAATGAGCAATTGATTTTTTCTTCAAAGAATTGGAAAGTAGAAAGGATCCATACTGAAGTGTTCATCTACTTCCACAATGATGTGAACATTTGACTTTATTTTAAGGATCTTTTAAAAGAAGTGTCATAACTGCTTGTGTACTAGGTTTAACTAGTTTTAGTCAATTTAAGGTTACTCCCCCTTAAGTATTAACATACTTGTATTTAAATCAATTTTACTTTTCTAACAATTAGTAAAATAACTTGAATTCCTCATGGTGTGTAAGATGATACCTTTAGTTAGTCTTCCAAAAGAATAACGTTTCAATAGTGAAGACCATACCAAATAAAATTTGTCTCGATCCCATCAAAATAAAATTTGTGAGGTTTAAAGGCACATATTAGGTATACTTACAAGATTTGCTTATATGCTTCAATGTTATCAACATGTCACTTGTGTGAAAAAAACATATAAAAACACATAAAAACTTAGTGCACATATTCTTTTTACAAAATTTATCTCTTTTAAGAATTAGGTCATGTCACATACACAAATGGCTTTCCTAAGAAATTCAAATCTTA
>Ga0325402_1002887_pt1 | contig 15290 bp, 14 predicted proteins | sample PopdelMetagenome_22_FD_207212 | JGI IMG/M metagenome (GOLD analysis project Ga0325402, IMG submission 207212) | Populus deltoides microbial communities from Bellville, Georgia, United States - Xylem-PdKOR-R3 | ecosystem: Host-associated > Plants > Phyllosphere > Stem > Wood/Secondary xylem... | reverse complement strand
ATACCTACACTCTTTGGGTTCCCATAATACTTACTAATGATAATATTGGAATCAAAGACTAATTTTTGAAGATACTGTAGTGATCGGACCCTACAGCAGAAACAATGGCATATGCAAATACAGAAGGCATATCCCATTCACTACTGAAGAGAGTTAGGAACCTTTTCTTATCTAGCTCAAGAATATTTAAGGCTTCGTTGAGCTCTCTCTCAAAAAGAAATTGGGAACAACAATGGATTTGGACTGACAAATATAGCATTTAAACTTTGAGTCCCTGTCTCTCTTGCGTTGCAAGAATACTGTTGAATCGCAAGCTTTTATGTGTATATGTAAAGAAAAACGTTACACATGGCTAAAAGAAATTGTTAGGTACTCCTAAATCAGTACTCTCCCAATCATGTAAAGTGAACTCTTTTAAGGTGACCTAGTCTAGTTTTATCTGAATTTGACCAAGCCTTGGTCACCATGTTTGATCGGAGTCAACTCTCAACTTAGCTCGAAAGCAAACCTGATGCGAAATAGGATCCAAGATGACAAGTTACTGGACCGACCTGCTAAACCGGTTTGATAAATACGTGAAAAAACACTACTCCAAAGTATCTAATACGATAAACAGGTATCATTTTCAAACTGGGGAACTCTAAGCTAGGACTCATGCACAACCCTCGTCCAAGTGGAACTTTGTACATCTAGCACCAAAGGAAGGAATCCCCCGTCGCAAGGCAAAATCTTGTTTCTGTTGCTCACCAACACTATGCTTAATAAAAATTCTTGAAACCTCACCAAAGTTAAGCCATGCTTCCAAGCAACTTCCCAGAATCTGCAAAATCCACCGGCTGCTCGATGATACATTAATCTTCTTCAGCCAACACAAGAATCCTTAAAAGTACTCACTACCTTCTTTGACTTCTGAGAATACAAGTCAGTAAATTATACCCTGGCGGATCATTCATCAACAGCCATTCATACAGGCAATGATTTATTGCTCAATCTTTAGCAGCAATGCATGGCTGTGGAGGTTGAAATGTTATGATGCTAGGTACAAAATTCATTCAATAATAAGGCATATAACATAAAGAAAACAAACAGAGAAGTGCATAAACCAATTCCATATACTTGTCATTACTAGGTATAATGTTTGTATGTCTGAGTTTCTCTCTTTTTTACAGGAAAAAAATAGGGTGGAGAGAGAGAGAGCAATGCCTCAACCACCAACCAAAGACACTGCTTGCCCTAATGAATTCTCTATGAATTTTTGCTGCCTAAAAAATGACCAATGAATGCACACTCACTGAACAAGAAGATATATCCTTGCCCCTTCGATAGCCAAAAAGGATTTTACAACTTCGAATCTCAAAGAAACAAATAAATAAATAGGAATATTCTACAAAGGAGCAGGGATGCAGAAAAAGCGTGTAAACCACCAAAAAAGGGGGTAAATTTACAACCAAGTAACACTACTGACCAAAGAGCAAGATTCCTTGCCTACTTCGCACCAAAAAAAATAAGAAGAGCATGCTTGAGCCTCTTTATCTTTACTCGTGTAAGAATTGGAAGGCTGGGTTCTCGAGTAGTTCCTCTGCCGGCTGAACATCCATGAAATCTTTCTCTTGCAGTGAATTAGAAAGGTCATCCACAGAGAAGGGAATGCTGTATTAAGAATAATCAGTTTGATCATATTGAAAGAGTGAACGTAAAGACATTTGTTTTAGTTGTTGTGAAAAGACCACTTCATAGAAAAGCAATCATAGCACTGTTGCTGTCAAATTACATGCTGCTGTGAAATTACACGTCTTATTAATAACCATACAAGTGCTTTCTCTATGGAGCAACTCCTTGAACCCCGAGTGTAATGCTTAGATTTTCTACCCATGGAGTGCAATCAATTTTTTGTACTTCATCTTATAGATGTAAAAAAAATCATATAAATCTTCAAAGAACATGCGCTTTCCTACTTCTACAGGATAGGAAGAAGCTTTTCACATTTAATGTTCTGCATATCCAAATATGTAAGAGAGGATTTTTTTTTTTAATAAAGCTTCTTCTGAAATCTGAATCTACTTTGTATAGTACTAAATCGCAAGTATGTGAAATTGAAGAAACTCTTACCCAGAATTGTCATCCAACAAAAAGGAATTGCTAACAGCACTGTTGGAGTCTTCTGTCATCAGTACCCTCATGCTAGAAATGACCTGAAGAGAAATCATGGGTGAAGTCATTGATCATTCAAATCCAGTTGATAAGGTATATAAATCCAAAAACACCATTATTAAAAAATTTAGATATAAGAACTTACACCAGGTGACACGCTCCGAGTATTATAATTGTCGTCCCAATATAGTGTACATATTCTATATAGTTGCTGAACACTCAAGATCTGAGCAATCAAAGCATTGATGTGAGAGAATTGCATGAAACAAAGAACAAAACAAATTGCCCAAACATAAATATAAAACTGAAAGGTGGGGTATGCAGAGAAATAAAAACACAGCCTGAATAAAAATAAAAATAGGGCTGGGTGCACAAATCAAGTTTCTCAAAACTGCTGTACCGAACCATGCAAGCAGATATACATGTGTACATGCACAGAGAGACTTACAGGGCACAGATCATTTGTGATTTCATCGTAGGATATTCTGTACTTCTGATGTATGACCTGCGAACCAAAATTATTAATAAAAGATTCAGTGAAAAACATGGCAAGAGATTTAGTGGTTTAAGACTCAGAAGAGAAGCATTCTTCTAGCATACCAAAAATCCAACAGCCTGTCTTATGTGCTTGAGTTCATCCCAAGATGAACCTGCATACTGCAATCAAAGGAGGTGAAAGCATGAGAATCAGGGAAATTTACACACATGAAAGACAAGGAATCTACATCGCAGAAAAGTAAATAAGCATCACAAGATAAGCATAGTGACAGTAAACTGACAAGTAAAGGCATATCAGATTACCTCTTCTTTTGCTTGGGCACTCCATAGCTCTAGCTCAGCTAACCCAGATTTTACATATTCACCATTGCTAAATGTGCAACACTCACGACGTAGGAGAAGACTGGATATCACAAGGGATTCCCATATAAGAAAACCTTTCAGCAAAAAAATGATAAAATCAAAGGACCGAAATGACTAAATACCTGTTAAACAATTGCACATTGATATATGAGAAAGTTTGAGTAAAGATCTTCTGGATAAGAACTGGAGGCACCTGAAACACCAATAACTGTAAGAACATCTGCATTTTAAAAGAATATTAACAGAGAAACCGATAAAGATCGTACAAAATTTTGCTTCAATGTACTCAGGAGAGTGTTTAGACTATCAACAATGCTCTGCCAGTGACTTAAAGGAGAATCTTTCCCAAAGGACCGTCCAGATCTTAGTACACTTCCCTTGGAAGTCCTGGGTGCCTAAATTCAGCATAAAAACAACTTGACTTAAAAAAATATTGCTTCAAAATATGAAGGGAAATGAGACTGAAATTGGCTCCAAAGCAATTGCAAATGAGAGTGGTGAATCAAACAGAATACCTGAATGCATAAGGAAAGCAAAGATGCCAACTCCTTCTTCAAGTTGTCTCGAATAATTCCATAAATTTTCTCTACATATGCTGCAAGTTGTTGCTTGAAAAGCAAGGCTGGATATTTTGCCTCTACTTGGCGCACGACAGCCAGTGCAGCAGCAGCAGCAAGGTTGGAAGAAGATGGTGATGAGCGAAAACCCTGGGATTGACACAGAAGCCAATTTAGAGAAAGAAATCCACCTTTTGAAAGAGGAAACTTAACAAAAATTCTGATACCATTGTCATCCGCCCAAACAAGGATGTTGCCGAGGGAGGTTTCCGTTGCGGAGTTGCACTAGCACCAGCTGCCTTTATACTTCGTTGCAGTAAAAACAATAAAGTAGATGTATTTGATAACCAGTAAGCCATATGTTCATTGTTTTCTTCATTCTGCAATCAAGAATATGGTTATGGTACTTATGCTGTTTGATCATTGTTGAGTGGAAGTTGTAAGAGCTCCAACAGTTCAACTTATGTATCTCCATCCATGATATTCCTTGTTTAATTAATCATTTCCCTCCAATTCAAGAATGCCTTTTAAGGAACAACCATCATAATATACCCGGTTACCTCAATTGCTGAACCAATCATTTGAATGAGACGATCAAACACACTAGTCCTTTCCGCTTCGAAAGATTTCCATTGGAGAAGACATCTGTAAATGGTAAGCGCAGCAACAGGCTTTCCATGGCTGAACCCGATGTTATTTGTTACACAGTTAATAAGCGCATCAATATTCTCCTGCAGCAAGAACAAGACTCAAAATGTTGAAATTACATTAGCCGATGCTCTGCATAAGAACAAACGCAACAGATGAAGCACATCCCAGTCTTTGAAAGCACATACATGTTGACGCTCAATGTGGGATCTCCTAAACTTGCTGTCTGACTCTGTGCCATACGTCTTAACCGGTGTTGCACTCTGTGGCTCCTGCAAAAATAACTCAAACAATTATTAAATAACACAAGCACAGTTACAGTAAGTAGATGGTCAAAGAAAAGAAAATCATTACATTGGCTTTATTCTCGTCGTTCAGATGGTGGCCATTTTCCAAACCCTGCAATTAAAATAAAAACAAATGAGAGAAAAGAAAGGAGAGGGAGAGTAAACCAAAACAAGCTTGCAGAAAACATTCACCTGAGTTGGTGGAATTGGAGGACGCTCTGACAGCTTCTTTGCAGGTGTTTGTAACAGCCCTTGCTGCCGAAGAACTTGGTTCTCCGTTTCAATGTCAGAAAACTTTTCTTCAAGCCTAACAAGTCAAAAGGGAAAACAGAGAGCATGAGTATCAAGGGATTGCTATGAACACAGAATAGTCCAATTCCCACATTGTGCTAATCAATGATCATAAAAATCCCTGCCCCCTCTCACAAACACAGCTTAACCATGAAAAATACCTATGCATAGCAGTCTTCAATTCAACTATTTTTGATTCTGCCTCCAACGCTTGCTTCAATCTTTCCTCACTTATTCTGCTTGTCTCTTCGAATTTTTTCTCTGTTTCATCAATTTTCTTTTCCAGTGATGTTACCAGAGCCTGAAATTAATCACATAAAAATAATCTAATTAGCAAAAACAAATTCACAAGTAATTCACCCCAATATTGGAGAGAACTTCTGAGAAGCCTTTACTTCATGCAGTGATATAAATGTTGGCATCATCAAGCAAAATAGAGATCCTTGACTATCAACCCTCCTTACCTTGAGTTTCTCATTTTCTATAGTAAGCTTCTCCAGGGCCACATGGTCTACTACTGGAACCTCCTGTATAACAGGTACTTTCTCTGTCACCTTTATGGCAGCCTCACGTTCCTTTACTAGCATTTCTTTAGTTTCTTTGAACTGAAGTTGCATTTCTTGCAGAGCAGATTGTAGCTTTGCATTTTCTTGTGTTTTGGCCTCTTCCGCGTCAGCCTACATATTACATGTGAAACATAAAGTTATAGGATGAGATATTCAAGATTTATTTAGTTTTATATTTTGCCAAAGTATATTCAGCAGTTAAGTGTATCAGATATACAAAAAGCATTCACGTTGGATAGTCACAAGAGAAGCAGATAGCTTAAGCAGAAGTTATAGGCATCAGTGTTAAAAAGCATTAGCATACAGGAGCTTTGTCCATGCACGTTTTTGGAGTTCTATTTTTTGTTGAAGCTACATGTCCAACAGTTAAGTCCTGTACGTGGTCTTAATAGAGCAAACAAGCTGCAGAAAACAGGAACAAAATGGAAGTTTTTAAAACAATAACTGCACACTTATTCTTACGCTTGTTTCAGCAATCACTTTGCCCAAATTCTAGAGTGCTATAAAAAACAATTGAAAAGCGTGGACATAACTAAAAGAAAAATGACTAGAGACAACAATTAAAAATTGATGGAATTTGGTCCCATTTTTAGACGGATACAAATAAAGCTCATTTAATAAGTTTATTGGTGTGTTATCATACATACCCTCATGCGTTTCTCCAGCTGAAGTCTCCATGTTAATTCTTCAACTTGCTTTTCCAACTTATTCTTGGCAGCCTGAAGAGCTCCAGTTTCTCTTGCAGCCTGAAAAAAAAGAAGAACAGGAAGAATTCATGTAGAAGAACCTCTAACTATACATAAAATAAAAGAACAGAACAGCATGAGCACCTGCTTTGAGAGAACCAAATAATTTTTAAATACAAAACTAGAAAACATAATAACACAGGCACAAAGTCCAAACTCCAGACAGCTTGAAGAAATCCAGGAACAAGAAAAAATAATTCTCTATATTTTATTTCCAAATGCAGTGGAGTGTGGTTAGTTCTTTCACAAAATACAGATTAAGCATTAAAAAAAACTAACAGTCGCATGCAACCTTCCTAGCAGTGCAGGACACAGTACACTGACCGGAGAAAACCATGTAATAGTCTTTTCATAGCACAAGATCTGATGGAACAAAAGAGAAGAAAATACAGCTTCCATCCTCAGCTGTTGCCCAAACCATGCACCATAAGATCCAATGGAAAAAAAAGAAAAATAAGGGAAACTGACCATCTTAAGATTTCGCAGTTCTTTACGAGCAACTCTTCCTCTCCATGCACATTGCGTTGTGATTGCTGCTTTCTTTAACTTTTTATAATGTAATCGGGCCAGGTATTTGCGACATTGACTCTGGGTCACAGAAACAAATTGAACAAATTCAAATCAGCAACACAAAGCAGAAAAGGGAAATCAAATCATTGCTACATGAACAGAATATTATTACCAAAAACTGCTGGAGAAAATTTTTGAGCTTGATGATTGATTTCTCAAGAATATCTTACCTGGATCATAATCGCCGCTCTAGTCTGCCTTCTGAAGCGTAAATCATCCCGAGCAGCCATCCCACGCATGCCTGTTTGAATCGATATAGCAGAATAACACAAATCTTTATAAGCTTTCCTAGCAATATACATGCGTAAATCTCTTTGGATTCTCAGAGAAGCAGCCTCCCTGCGCATGTTCTCATAGACATGGCGAGCAATTTGTCCTGCATCAAGTACAGATAAACTCAAGACAATTAGAAATGAGAATACATGCACCAATACAGCTTTTAACACCATATGTTACCTCTGCATGCAGATTGAATCTGTATCGCAGACCGACGGAGTGTAATAAAGCTTCTGCGAGACAAATATGACCGGACTTTCCTCTGAATAATGCTAGCTGATCTTCCTAAGACCTCACTCCTACGAGCATCCAATTCTGCCATTTGACCAGCCCTAAGAAATACCTTGGTTTTACCAATCTGCAAAGGAAAATGGAATGTCATGGTAGCTCAAAAACCTTCTCAGAAGATCACTGCAAGCCCACATGAGAATGCATGCACAATTTCAAAAGAAGCTTTATTATTAGAGCAACCATTAAAAGGTGTTAAAATTCACAGCAGCTGAGGAAGGGCACACAACTCTAAAAAAGAAGAATGCTGCGAGAAGAGGGTTTCTCACTTGTCAAATAATTACCTGATAGCCCGTGAGCCCAACCTTCTCAAGGAGCCTCTTGCAAGCAGTGACTTCATCCGAACTAACATAAAGTATATGATGAAAAAGTCAGGATCTTCAATGCTTGGGAAGAACATCTTATGAAAGAGAAACAATCATATACCTCCCATCCAAAACTTCAGGTGCGAGAAGGCCAAATCGATCTACAAATTCATCAAATGTCTTTCTAGTAGGAAATCCAGCACAACTAATTCTAATTGCCTCCATGACTCCCTGAGATGAGACACGCAATCCGTATTGGATTGTAAACATTCAGGCAACTCTAATTACAACAATAAAAAATTCACGGACAGAGAGTAATAGACAGTAACAATCTCACCCCACATCGCAGTTGTTGAAGAGCATTCTTATTCTCAAAGATCGCTGGCTTAAGAAGATTATTGGGCTTTACACATCGAATGTAATGTGGCTCAGTTGCACTGAGAGTTTCAAGTAATGCTTGCAGTTGTTGCTGTGGAAAGTACAAATCAGAACTTCATGCCCAAAAGGCAGACAAAGCACATCATAATGAAAAAAAATAGACCATCACACCTTAAACCGAGAACCTATTGAAGAGAACTTTGATTGTTTGGAAGATTCTTCTGCTAAAGGTGGAAATAAACCCGACACAAAGGAACATTTGGAAGCGCCCATGAGTGCCTGATGTTCAGCAACAACATAATCTTTGTTCTTGTCCAGGAATAATTCTGTTTGATATGTGACCTGATAATTATCTCAAGTTACTTGCCAATGTTTCAAAATTTAAAGTTCCTTATTTTGTTACAACATTCAGTGTATGCCATAAGCAGTCAGCCAGAGACTTACATCACCAGCATAATGGCAAATTGTGAAATCACTTCGGGCTAATTTTGGCTTGGCAAACCGCTTGTGGTTTTTAAATGTCTGGTATAACTTTTGGGCGAATGTTTCATGTGTTGATCTTGGAAACATGCTACAAAGTACAAAAGACATGAATCAGCTATCCTACAATAAGAAAAAGTCAAAGACTGATTCAGGGAGAAAAGGTAATGTTTGCCAGAACTTTTAAGTCACTGGTTTTATTGTGTGCTAGAAGAGAATGCATACAGCAACTTTGCTAGCATACTTACCAAGCTTCATCCAGAAGAGCAATTATACCACCAGGTTTCTGAAAATTCATTAGAAACAGTGAATATTGACAAAAAGGTAACCCGTGAATGAAATTAAAGATTTCATTGATGCCTTTTCAGTTTCAAAAAGAAATGGTGAGCATTTGACTGTTAACACAGAAGAGTAAAATTAACATAAGTTCCAAGACAGTAAGAAAAGAATCAGTGTGGCACCAAAAGTAGTGTCACATTTGTGGCATATCTGGTTGGAGAGAGATGCTAGAATTTTTGAGAACCAGTACATAGACAAGGTTGTAGGATTCAATAGTTTTCACCTCTTCTTTTGATGTAAGGTTATAAATGCTCTAGGGCTGTACTTAGCTGATATTCAGCAGGACTGGACTGCTCTTCTATGATAGTTCTTTGTTTTTCTTTCACATTAGAAGACGACTTATTCTCCATCGCAATTTCATAATTCTTTTCAGTCAGTTAAATATAATCTTCTCTTAAACTTTTTTTTAAAAAAAAAAAACCCTCTTTATCGAGATAGTGAGATGAAAGTTAACAAAAATCACTGCATCAATATCTGTCACGGATGCTACACCATCCATTTGAAATCCACTTAATAATGAAAGAAATTAATTGCATAGCATGCAGCAGACTCAAATATCATTTACCACGATTAGAAAAAAAAATTAAGAGTGTTACAGCCAATTAAGCCATGCCAGCAAAAACTTATGTAGAGGTTAGAAAACCTTTTCAATGAGATCCAGAATATCTTGATTATCAACGAACTCAATGTAGCTCCAATCGATTTCTTCTTTTGTATATTCTTCTTGCTCCATTTTGAAAACATGCTGCACAAAAGAAGGATTTGCATCATAAATTATACAATATAATGAGAAAAAACAAGGGCCTCCTTGTATGGAATAGAAAACTTCCGTAAATGTACCTGATTGAAATGCTGCTGAAGCTTCTCATTTGTCAAATTGATGCAAAATTGCTCAAAACTGCAGGAACCAAATGATACCAAGCATCAGATGAAAGAATCAAATAGGCATCTACAAAAGGTCATCACACAAGGTGATTGGTTCAACTATCATTGACGTCTTTGCTCTGCCCTCTATGAAAGCAGAGCTAGTGGCTATTCTATATTGAAAACATCCCCAGAACAGCACACGCCATCATATAATCCAGCACATCCCAAAGTGATAAGAACATTGACTGGGCATGAGCTCCTCTCTCAATGCCCGCACGAGGCAAGTACAGTGCTCCAACAATGATGGGTGAAGGAAGCTTGGTGGAGTTTCTTGAACCAGTGTGATTACAAATGCAGAAACATTAAAGCTGGAAGACAGTGATTGGCCTAACAATCTTAGTTTCTTTCTCAACTAATCTACACAGCCTAACCATACTCTACACCCTAGCATCCACTCCTACATAGCATAGATTCTATTGCCTCAAGACATGATGCCGGACTTGTCTTGAGAGGCACAAGTATAACTTGTACCGGTTCTCTTAAAGAACTAATCAATTATAAAACAGAAAGGCATACCAGTTAAGCACCTGTTTGTCTTGAAACTCTCAAATCCATAAATATCCAGCACACCAATTAAGTACTTTGAGTGAGGGTCTTGACCAATTGAACTATTAATCTTATCAACAAGCCTGCAGAAAAAAAAAGGGAAACTATTAGATAAGATGAGGATCCCAAACAGCGGAGTCAATGCTCTGAAGAAGTCAGCATAATTTAACACTGTAACCATTAATTAATGTGCAAGGAACATCCTGAAATAACTTTCTAAGAGTATGAGAATGAAACTTACCAATCAAACAGCCTTGAATACACAACTTTTGCCAACGCGTCTCTACTAACTGCGGCAGATTCAGGATCCAGCCACTTTGTAATGGTTTCATCACGGGTAACAATTACACGTTTGCAGAGAGAGTCTTCCAATGCTTTTGAATCACACCTAAAGAAAATCATGATTTCAGAAGCTGCACTTCTTATGATGGCATATAAAGTGTATGTGTTGTTAGAATAGCATGGCTTTTAGAGTGTACGCATGTGGTTAATGAAATTGATTCTTTACATTAAAAGCTCAGCCACAGTTCTTAAATGAAACCAAGACTTTTCATCTTTAGGCACTGATGAGTCCATTTCCTTCCCTTTTGCAAACTCAATGTTTCCAAGATGGAGGACTGCAGCCACAACTCGAAATATGGCATCCTGAAAAGCATAACAGAAAGATGACAATTAACATTTAATGAGATTTCTATCCTTTAAAGACACTGTATTTGAGAAATAGTTCCATATACCTGCTCTTCAGCACTTATTCCAACAATCTCCATTGCTCTTCTTGTGGCAATGTATTCCTTGGAATCATCCACAACGTCCAATTCATAGCAATTTGATTGATTAAGATAATGGAATGTTCTTGGATTCCCTAATTTGTACTTTTGAACATCCTTCAGCATAAGGAAAAGAATTTACACTAAACATTAGAAAGTAAGAAATTCAACATTTGAATGTTTATGAGTAATTTTTAGAACTGTGGCTATAATTAAAGTCCACCAAGCAGAAAGGAGACAAATACTAGTATATTGATTAAACAATAACTTTGGAGGCATTAGTTTTCAAATGAATTTTGGTTTATATATATCACAGTTTGATTTCATGAGACAAAATACAGTAAAAATTTCAAAAAAGTGAATCTTTCACGAGTATAAATTAAGCTGATAAAAGCGATATTTGCACTCCATGAAATTTATCACCAAAGTACCCAAAAAATGAATACAAGTTGGAAAGAGAAAACAAAACTCTTACAGAAGGGGCAGGATCTATATCTATTGTCTTAAATTTTGCGAGAAGCAACAATCTGTAAAGCAATCTAGACAAATTACCTCAGGTGGTGCAGCGCAAAGCATGTAAAAACAGTGGTAATTTCTCTCAGGATCAGAAAGCTGACAAACACGTGACCTTTCTAGCAAATAAGTTCTGATAGCAGCTCCTGAAATCCGTCCCCCCTGATCAAACTGAATCTCCACGAACTTACCAAAACGACTACAGCATTCACAGCATGCAAATAAGAACAGAGCCTAATCAAGCTGACGAAATAGCAAAGTATTAACAACATATACATTAAGTTTTATGATAGGTCATCCCACCTTGAATTATTGTTTCTAACAGTCTTTGCATTACCAAATGCTTCCAGAACAGGATTAGACTGCGAAATGGATGAAATACAACAAAAGCAAGCATGTCATGGATTATCTAATGGCAGAAACAGCAAATTTCTCAAAACTTCCAAATAAAACTGAAATTGTGAGACCATATCACCTCCAGGACTTGCTGCTCAACAGTCCTCCCCTCAGTTGCAGCTCTCCCCCCCATGTAAGCAAGGTAGCGCATAAGCAATTTTGTGCTTTCCGTTTTACCAGCTCCACTCTCACCACTAACTAAAATTGACTGGCTTATTCCTTCATTCATCATTAGTCTGCATCAGCAGCAATAGGCTTTTCATCGTCTAACAAGAAAAGTTATAAGTACACAAACTGTCAATTACTAACAATTTAGTACCTGTATGAAGCATCTGCAACAGCAAAAGGGTGTGGGCTCAGCTCACCAAAGCTTGCCCCTTTATATTGGGCCATCATGTGACTATTATACAGATGTGGTAGCCTCGTAAAAGGGTTCACGGCAATCAATATATTCCCAACGTAAGTCTGGGGACACCATTACAGTATCAGTGTCAATAGATTAGAAAGTGGATAAGAGCATGCACCAGTTCGACTTAGCTACCCGACACCAACCCTCATAAAAAGAAAATGCAACCTTTTGCTTTTGAATACTCACATAAATTTCGTTCATGTCATATCTCGATCTCAAATTCTGTAGGACACCTGGTTCATGCAGATAAGCCAGTTTTGTCATGTCATCCACTCCACATGGAGGGGCTTCAGCATCCTTAGGGTATGTTTTGGAAGCCTTGACAGTGACCTGTAGTTTTCCAAGATTACAGAAAAAAGAAACCCAAATTCAGCACATCTCCTTTCTCATTTCCATGCATTCTCAGTAATATAATTAAAAATTATATATATGATCAAATTTCATGCAATGAAACACAGAACTTCAGTGGGATATATGCTGATGACAAAAACAAACCAACTAGGCATGGCAAAAGAACGGAAGTAAATAATAAGTCCGAATTAAAGTTTGGGCACATCAAACATGGGCATTGTGGAGTCTTAATAAAAGCACTCACCGTCTTTCCAGACGTGCAGAGGACCTTAATGTCTTCTTTGTTTATCTCCACAACTTCGCCATCTATCCAAGCTTCATCAGGGTCTTCCAGCCAAACAAGAGATCCAACCACCAGACTGGCAGCAGAGGCCTACAAAGCCAAAAGTGTCAATGTTTTGCCTCTTAAATATATCAAGTCATACTATGCCACCCAAATAAGATACAAGCATCAGATATGGTATTGTTATAGTAAATGAGCACTTTTGACTGTATATACCCATCGATGATTGTCGAAATGGTGACCAAGAATTTTCAATCTCCATGAATCGACTGAGAAATAATTTCTACATTTAATTCCATAAGTATACTAAATACACCGAACAATAGATACAGACTACAGGAACATTTCAGCTGTCATTGTTTCATCATTCGAGTTGCTCATGCAGAAAATACAATCTCCCTCCATCATTTACACCCATATTCTATATGGTGAGATTGCAGTGTTGATTGATATATTTGTTTGATTGGCTCCACTTGATACTCAAAATGTCAATCCCATAGTGGAAACAACAGCCCTCATAGAAAATTAAAGCAAATGTTGGAGAGTACTGGGCAAGTGCTTATTGCTTAACCTTTTTTCTTAGGGGGCTTGGAGGGTAGCGGGCAAGAGATTGTTGCAAAGCCTCTTTTCTTAGGGGCCATGTGTGGGTTGCATGAAGTTATTAACAAATAATAAAACTGAAACTGAGGCCATTAAATCCAATTACATGCCCCCAAGTCTTCTTCATACAGATACATTACATCCACAAAATGAACGAAACTGAAATGATTCATGTGGCCTGCCACATTTTGCAGGAAGGAGGCCTTAATAGAGTTGAATTAAGTACGGCCATTGATGAAAAATGCATCAAATAAGGGCCTCCAGTTCCATTTCAAGGTTCCAGCAACAAAAAACTAATTAAAATATGGTGTTTCACAAAGCTTTAATCATGCAGGGACGACTAAACCATACATAAAGTATTGAAAAGGACGCCAGAGCAGAGTCCCCTGTAATCCCTAGCCCACGAGTTCAAAATGGGTTGACTTGAGGTGAGCTACTAAAGATGAACAAATACAAATTGCAAAAATGGAATGCAGCCTCCATTTCCAATTCATGTAACATCTAACGAGAACACAACATCTAATGGTGTTGCTAAAATTATATAAAAAAAGGACTCGTTCGTTCATTATTTTGATACCAAAACTTGAGTCAGTTATCATCACTAATCCACAACAGCAATCCAAGTATACTCAATTATCGCATCAAACTGTGCATCTCATCTATGCTAATCGATTCAATTAAAACCTAAACTACATTAATCAATTTATAAATAGCTTTGTCAACATGGTAAACCTAAAAGTCCAAAACCCCTTAGTATTACTTCTTGAACTAAAATGGGCACTTAAAAAAAATAAAAAATAAAAACATCTTCGTTGCACATATCTCAATAAGATCAAATCATCACCAAAAAAAAGGAAAAAAACATTCGAGCAAAATGGGGGTGCAGGATATGCTAATATCATCAAACAGATAACATCTTCAACTTTAATTTAAGCACAGATCAGTCCACCAGCAAGCAAAAGAAAAGCCATCCATTAAAGCATCCACAGCTTGAAATTGCAACAACAAAAAAAAAACTTGAAAAAAAAAAAAGATAAGCAGCAAGTACCATTTTAACCGGGACTGATCAGATCAGAAACTTGGGTTCGCTCCTCGATCTACTACTATAGATAAAACCAAACCAAAACAAAAAAATCTTTCACTTCTGTTTCCACTTCTGATTGCTCCCACAATGGATTTACACCAAAAAAAACCAATAACAATACAAAGAATTTGATTTTAAAAAATATAAAAAAGAGAAGCTTAAACCCTTCAACAAGGCCAAAATTTTATGAAGAAGAGAATAAGCTCCTCTCTCCTTTCTCTTTCCCTGTCTCTGCTGTCAAAGCAAGGAACTTTTCTTGTTTAATGTTTTCTTCCCCTTCTTTAACGTCTGTCTCTGTATGTTTTTTTTTCCTCTCTTCTTGTTTTTTCTTGATTTATAATAATAACTATTATTATTATAAGCTTCATTAGCAAGGTAATTAATGTTTGTTGATTAAGAAAAGGGCAACGTTTAATGGAGTAATCACAACTCGATATTCCGATGCTGCCCTCGAATATGGGCTGAAATTACTAACTTTTTGATTGACAACTAACGACATGGTCAGATTCAAGTCCACTAAGGTTTGTCTTGCTGTCTGAATCTTACAAAATTGAAGTGTCAAGGCGCTAAATGAGGGAGTGCTCTGTGCTTGTAAAGAGGCTAATGTTCGAACAGGGAAAATTATAAGTGCAAAGATTTTGCATGCAATCGTAGAGTTGCTCTCATAAACT
>Ga0325402_1002886_pt1 | contig 15292 bp, 9 predicted proteins | sample PopdelMetagenome_22_FD_207212 | JGI IMG/M metagenome (GOLD analysis project Ga0325402, IMG submission 207212) | Populus deltoides microbial communities from Bellville, Georgia, United States - Xylem-PdKOR-R3 | ecosystem: Host-associated > Plants > Phyllosphere > Stem > Wood/Secondary xylem... | reverse complement strand
TCATTAATTGCTTCGAAAAGTATCATATTTATAAAATTTAATCTAGAACTTATCTTGATTGGGTTTTATTGGAAATCATTTTTTTTTTATAAAAACAATTTTATTTTAGTTTTAATTTTTTTTAAATAATAACCCAGATTGACCCGTTAACCTATGAATCAACCCATTTAATTTATAATATATGTTTGAAACCGAGTCATTCTTGAATCAAGTTTTATAGCTAAACAAGTATATATTAATAGAAAAACTCATTCCAAGGTGATGACCCGGAGGACAACGATTTGGTGAGGTAAGAAATTTATCAAGGAATCAATTTGCTCCTGCCATTCAGGGCAAAAGGTTGAAAATGCTTCAACCATCACATGCACCTTCCACCTTTGCATGATTACAAGAAACTTTTATATATCAGAGCCAACCACTACGATTAATTGTTGCATTCCCCTCTTCTTCTTCTTTTTAACTTATACCATGAATTGTTTTTTAATAAGCTTGGCATACCAAGAACGAAGTCTCTACTTGTTCAATCCTTAATCCAATTATTCATGTTGTATATAAGATTGATGCATTAACTAGAAACGTTTTTTAATCTTGATTGATGACTGGGTACGTAATAAGCTCAGTACTTGCCATCCAAACAAAGCCTCCCTACCCTCTATGAGTTTGAGGACATAGATAAAGAGGAAATTTGAAAATATTGTAATGGTTGTTTTTCAAAGTGTTTTTATTAGAAAATATATTAAAATAATATTTTTTTATTTTTTAAAAATTATTTTTAATATCATTAAAAAAAATTTACTATTTTTCAAAGCTTTGATGTCTTCTTAAATTTTTTTTTCTCTTTCATCTCTCATCTTTTCTTTGTGTTTAGTATCTTTTTAAAAGATATTGTTATTGTTAAGTTGTGTTTTCTAGTCATGATATGATATGTAAAAACTATATTCTTTTACTATTTTTTTAATTGTGCTATTCTCCATTATTTTTAATTAATTATGCTAACTTAAAAAAAAATGAAAACTATTTCTCTGTATAGTAATTTAAATTTTACATGCCAAATATCACTTAAGACTCTCCTTCTCTTTTACATACCAATTACCTTCGTACAACTTTTTAAAGATAATTTTTAATTTGAGTCAAATAAAATTAATATTATGTAATCATATTATCACAAATACAAAATATTAAGATTGCGATTATAAATTATAGTTTTGAATTTGTTTTATGAAAAATAGTTATAATATTAATGTATTTCTTATTTTTTTGGTGAAAAAATACATTTTTATTTTTAACACGTGATAATATTTTTTATTTGTTTTTTTGGTATGGGCTAAAACCCAGCCCAACAATATTATAATAATATATAATATAATATTATATATTATTTTAAAATAAAACAATTTCAAAAAAGAGTTCAAAAATCTTTTTCAAAAATAGTTTGCTATCTGATGTTTTCATTACATGGTTATTTATGAACTGGTTGTAATGTTTAAATCGAGTAACCCAAACCAAACCAAACCAAACTTTATATAAGCCTTATATAAAGGAGGTTTTTGCCATATGAGCCGGTATCAGCCCATTTTATTTGGGCCTTCACTCTCTGAGTCTTCGTCGTGTCAGGAAGACAGGAAGGACCAAATGTCTTTTGATCGTAAGCTTTCTGTAAGCGTTGATCATGACCGAGTGCGTTTCTCCTTACTGTAATTGTTGTGTTTTGCCTTGGAAACTTCAAGTGAAGGCTCCTTACATTTTGTTTTCCTTTTTTTATTCTTTATTTTGGATCGTCTGCGTCGCATTTAGAATGGGCTCATCACGTACGTAGACGAGCTTGACTTGGTAAGTGGAAGCATAAAGAGGTCTTCCGCTTCTTTTGTGGAACTCTTCATGTAATTTCCTAATGCTTTGTCTGTGGGACAGTGACCATGCAACAATTCGAAGACTTTAAAACCATGAAAACTAGGGTAATATTTTAAAAATATTAAAAAATATTTTGTTTTTTTTTAATATCTAGCATTATAAATTTATATATAAGATGTATTTATAATATTAAAAAGTTAGTTTTTTTATATGTTGACGTTAGAACGCTTGGATTATACCCAATAAAATAAGAATCTTTTTATCGAGGAGGACTTTTCTTAAACTTTAAACAGATCAATAATTAAAAAACATGGCAATACCTTAGCTTTTTATCAATCAATCAAACTATGCAGCTTATCTTAGCTAAGACATGTTTGGGGTGCTAATACATTCTCTTTATGAAACCAGTCCTCGTACCCAATCTCTGAGACCAGTTAGCGTTTCTGGTAATCAAAATACTACGTAACGACTCTCATTCCTTCTTTCCACTGAAAAAAACAAGAATTTATTGTCTATCCCATTTCCTGAAGGTCTTTCTTCCTACCTACTTTCCAGGCAATCCATATCAATAAAAGAAGAAAGAAAGCATTCCTAGGGCTAGGAAGCAATCCATGCTTGGACTTCAATTGTACTTAAACCAAAAAGAGTAAACGATCGCCGCAACGCCGCACACGTGTAACAATTATTATCATTATCATCATCATCATCATCATCATTGAAAAAATAAAAACCATGAACTTGATTTGAATGACATAATTGAAAATTATAAAAACTTTGACAAAAAAACCAAGGAAAAAATTAAAAATTAAAAGAAAAATGACCAAAATGAAATCATTATTATTATCATTGAAAAAACTAAAATCTTAAACCTGATTTAAAGGATAAAATTGAAAGTCATGAAAACTTTGTCAAAAGAGCAAAGAGGAAAAAAATATGAAATTAAAAGTAGAAGGACCAAATAAAAAATCATTATATATACCAATTAGAAACCAAGGGTTTAATTGAAAACTCATAAAACTTTAACAAAAGGAAAAATGATAAAAATATAAAAATAAAACTAAAATGATTGAATATAAAATACCAATAACACTAAGGACTATAATGTATTTATCAGAGTAGGAGAGAGAAATGAAGAGAAAAAAAGGATCATCGGGGATAAACCGAGAATATTTGGACTACACGCACCACCTAGAATGGAAGAAGAGACTATAAGGGAATCAAACTATAAGATGAAATTATATTTTTGACCGCCAGGACATGCTGTAAGCGCCACCCAAAAGATGCGGCGTCTCCCACTCATGCCAACAATTTTTCTAATAAAATATATTATTTTAATGGTAAATTAAGACACTGCCCCTATACAAACCAATAATTAACAAAAAAGGAGAACCAAAAGACTCTAATACCCTGACCCTAATGCATTAAATTTCTTGGATCCAGGGGTACATTTATAATTTAATTGTATATAAAAAAACAAAAAAGACCTAAATACCCCTACCTGAAACAATTGATTTTTTTTACTCTAGGGGTATATTTGTTATTTTATTATTTATAAAATATTGTATAAACAAAAATACTCTCAAACAAATTAATAAGAACTTTTAATTTTATACTTAATACTTAATTTTTAATTAATAAGAACCAAATTAAAAAAATTAAAATTAAAATGCAAAAAAAAAATATTATTATAATCAACAATGCTAATAGACATGGGAAACAATCTCTTTTCTTTTACTTTAATGTTTTCCCCTGTATGTTTTAGCTTTATACTTAAATATAGAACGAGACTTCGTTGTGTCGGCAACCCGACATTAAAGCAAAAGAAAAGAGAGGAAAATGTGCTTTATACTTAAATATAGAACGAGAGTTGATCCTGACCAAATGTGGACCACATATTTTTCCTTACTTTTTCTCCGAGTCTTCGTGGTGTCAGCAACACGGCATTGAAGAAAAGAAAAGACAGAAGGACCATATGCCTTTTGATCGCAAGCTTTCTGTAAGCGTTGATCATGACCGAGTGCGTTTCTCCTTACTGTAATTGTTGTGTTTTGCCTTGGAAACTTCAAGTGAAGGCTCCTTACATTTTGTTTTCCTTTTTTTCTTCTCTATTTTGGATCGTCTGCGTCGCATTTAGAATGGGCTCATGATGTACGTTGACGAGCTTGACTTACTAAGTGGAAGCCATGAATTAGAGGTCTTCCGCTTCTTTTGTGGGAACTCTTCATGTAGTTTCCTAATGCTTTATCTGTGGGACAGTGACCATGCAATAATTCGAAGACTTTAATTTGTGGCCATTGATTTCCTTTCATATTGATCAAGATGGTAGTCGATGTCTGTATATATATCCTATAAACCTTTTCAGCAAAGTTTAACAAACCCAATATTTTATTTCCCTGAAGTTTTTCTCTCTCAATTAATGTTCGGAGGAATATTCAGGCACCTCTTTGGTGGTGCGTATGCAGCCCTTCTTTTGCTAGTGATCCTATCCACCCACCATGGTTGCAGTGCTAGAAAGAACAACAATTACTGCGCTCCTTCTTCTTGCGGCAATATCCATAATATTAGCTACCCTTTTCGATTAAATACCGATCCTGAAAGCTGCGGCATCAAAACTTATGAACTTGCTTGTGAAAACAACGTACGTCCAGCTTTATACTTGAACATGGTAAAATATTATGTTCAGGCAATCAATTACAGTGACTTCACAATTCGACTTGTGGAAGCTGGTGTTCAGCAGGATGATTGCTTCTCCATCCCTCATCATTCTATTATGCCATATATTTCGCCCTCGGCGTATTATGATCGACGTTATATTGGATATCAAGTAATAACTTTTATATGTTGCGAAAATCAAATACTGCATCCTCCATATCATTTTTTGGACACTTCTTCTTGCAAAAATGGCAGTAGTACTGCATATAATTCTTATTCGTTTAGCAGTATCTCTTCTCCCAGCTGCATCAAGGAAGGTTATTCCTATGTCATTACTGGTGATGCGCACTTTAAAGATATACCGGACTTATGCCGTATAAATTTGATTTATACTGTGCCTGGATTTCTTCTGCCAGAAAATTGGACCAATATGTCCTACATAGATGTCCATGATGTTTTGGTACAGGGGTTCGAGCTTTCATGGTTGTCGGCCTGTTGTCATTCTGTCAAGAAAAACCACTGCGAACTTAATGAATCCACCAGGAAAAACTATTGTAGAAATGGTACGTACTCTCTCTCTCTCTCTCTCTGCTTACCTCAAGTACTGTATTGTGATTATCGATACCGTATTTGCTTTATTTTCTATTGATAAAAACTCGCAAGAAATCTTCTACAAGTCAATATTAATGATTTCTATTGTGATGATAGAGAAATAAAAATTAATAATGCTCCAATATTGCTTGGTTTCCGTTTATGTGTTAAGGGTTTAAAATTCTGCCTGTCTGCATGCTAATTAATCTCTTAAGAAGATTTAAATCAATTATTTTAATTTGACTTCTTTTTTTTTCTTAATAAACAGCCGGCGTCCTTAGACGTGCAGCAGGTAAGAAGCTCCTTCACATTGCTGTTATTCTTTACATGGAAAATTAACATATATTATCCAATATATGTTTATTGATATTCTATTTAACTAACTAGCTCCAAAGGTAACAAACAAACAGTATGCTTTCTCTGCTCCAAAAATTTAAAACAGAGTTTTCATAGGCATTTTCTTTTTCCAGATAACCTCTCTCTCTTATGTTTTTTAAATATATATAGATATAGACATTTGGTGAAATTAAAAAGCAAATATTATTGTTTTAATTATTACAGAGAGGTTACAAATTACTCCCGTACGTAGTTGTTGTTTTAAACACCCCTCCCAGTATATCTTTTTGTTTCTCTCTCAAATGTAATAATTTTGTGCCTTTCACTTACCCACTTGGATCAAAGTTTTTGAGTTTATTTTATTAAAATCTTTCTCATGGTACCTCTGATATCATAGCTTCGATGCGTTCTCAAGATTGTTTTTTTCCTCTTTCCTCTTTTCTTTCCATTTAGTATCTTTTTAAAAGATATTGTTATTCAAGTTATAAAAATTATGTTTTCTAATCATGATATATAAAAACTATATTATTTCATTATTTTTTTAAATTATGCTATTCCGCCAATATTTTTAATTAATTATGCTAACTTAAAAATAAATCTTTTAAAACTATTTCTCTGCATGTATAGTAATTTAAATTTTACATGCTAAATATCACTTAAGACTCTCCTTCTCTTTTACATACCAATTACCTTGGCACAACTTTTTAAGGATAATTTTTAATTTGAGTCAAATAAAATTAATATTCTATAATTATATTATTACAAATACAAAATATTAAGATCACGAATATAAATTATACTTTTGAGTTTTTTTTATGAAAAATAGTTATAATATTGATGTATTTCTTATTTTTTGGTGAAAAAGTACATCTTAATTTGTTTTGAACACATGATAATATTCTTTAATTTTTTATTAAAAAAGAAAACTGGAAAAGAAAAGAAAAACTAAAAATTAATGAAAAAGAAAAATAATGTTCTGTTTCTAAAACACACTCTAGTCTCTTTAACAATTGTTTATATATATATATTGCAGTTTTTCTGGCAAGATGTATACTCGTTTACCTTGGTAAGAATTTTTCTCTCTCCAAATTAACAAGGTGCATATTAGATTAGACGTGTGGATTAATTACTTTGGGATATAACATTTCTATTTCTATAGATTGTGAAAATGAAACTAAAAAGGATGTAAAACATCAAAGTTTGTGGAATATTAGAGATAAACAGATCTTCGAGGCTTTGCTTTCCAAGAATATTATGTGAACTCTCTAACTTCTAGCTAGCTAGTTAGGATCCTAAGAAACTGCATGTAAGATAACAGTAAGCTAAGTATGAAGTGGATACTTTAATTTTCTGGAAAATTGAAGTTAAAAAAACCATAAACCAGTTTTAAAAATTTGTACTGAGTTTGAAAAACAGATTTTAGAGGTTATCTATAGTTTTTATTTACAAGGTTTTCAATTATTTTTCAAATAAAAAAAGACAAACAATACAGTTTTTGTCTTTTATACACAAGAATATTTTTTTAGCAAAGTGAAATATTAAAACTATTTTTTTTTCATTTTCATATTTAATTAGTGTAGCGAACTTATTTTTTATTGTAAGACTAATATAAAAACTTTTTTGAGTCCAAGATACGGCTTTTTACAAATGATTTTTTTAACAAAGTGAAATATTAAAAAATACATATTTGTTTTTAGCAAATGAATAACATATTTTATAATTTTTTTATTAGAAAATAAAATTGGAAAAGAAAAGAAAAACTAAAAATGAAAAAGAAAAATAGTTTCATGTTTCTAAAACACACTCCTAGTCTCTTTAACAATTGTTTTTTTTTTTCAGGTTATGTGGGATATTTTATAGAAGAAGAATTCCTTGGTAAGAATTTTTCTCTCTCCAAACAAGGTGCATATTAGATTAGAAGTGTGGATTAATTACTTTGGGATATATAGATCATTAGCTTGCATATTAAACTTAACAGCTATTTATTAATAACATTTATATTTCTATAGATTGTTAAATTATTTTTTATGGTAAAATTATATAGTTGCATGTATTCAACATAAAATCTTAATTAATGTGTGTTAGCCTTAATTAATCTATCTCTTATTTGTGCATAAATGAGCTATTGTAAGGTTTAATATTAACTAGTTTGGCTCCAAGTAGTAGAGAAATATGAAAGGTGTTGGTTTTGCAAATAATAAATCATATTCTTCAAATAATACTTTACTTGTGAGTTTTGCACTGTTTGTTTGGTTTCTTTTTATATACTTTCATGGGAAAAAAAATTATCCCACAAAACCATACACCAAATTGCAAATAATAAATCAAATTTTGCTTGACTTCATCAAAATAAAATTATTATTAAAAAAGAAACCCATGCTTTTATCCTACACTATTACACTTCTCCACCACATCATCTATATTACCAAACATCCTGCAAATGGTCCTTGTAAATTCCTCCCAGTTGGTTACTTATTGCATAAGCTGCTTCTGATCTTGCTGTTCATTTCTTGATGTCCTTCTTATTGCTAACCAAGCCAATGATTGCGTAGTTTTATAAAACTATAGAACTTTAAGAGATTGAAAGATTGCACATACATGGGCAATTTCTCTCGGATTTGTTTAAATTTCTATCTTCTTAGTTAGTTTTTTTTTTTTTTTTGGTATTTTTCTTTTCAAAGACTAGTGAAATATTCACGGATTAACTTTTATAAACTATTTGCTAGGAGGAATTGGAGGAATGATGGATGAGAGGGAAATGATTAGGATAGAGGGATTGAATGTATCTTTCATTTAGCAAGCAGGATCACAAGGATCTAATTAGAAAGGATTGGATATTATTTTTAAGCCTTCTGATTTAGATGGAGTGTCTCCTCTCCTTCAAATCATTTGTAATTCATTCATTTTATTTTTTATTTGGATGAATTATTGATCTTCATCCTTTTGCTCACTTATCAGGCAACATGAGATGAATGGTAAGTTACATCTCTCATCTTCATCATTCTTCTAATTCATCCCTCCTAATAAGGGGAATGATGGATTGGATAAATTGAGTAAGAATTAATGTTTAATTATTTCTCTATATATTGATTAAGAGAGAGAGTGGACATAACTGGATTTTTGAAACTTATGTGGCTAATTGAGTTGGGCAGTGTCTAACACAGTTGTCCGAAGCAACTCCAACTATCCTTAACATTACTATTATATAATTAATATTTTGTGTTGTTTCTCCTCTTGTTTTTATTTGGCAGGCTTTATTAATGTGAACATCTCTTCAAATCGATTAGAAGATGTCGTAGCTGTGCTCACTGCGCTACTTGCCCCCATTGGTAAGTATTTTACTTTGCTTATTTGGACTAACTGTGATGCACATAAATGTATGTATATCAGACGCACAACAAACTCACCTTAAGACAAGCACTATTCATGACCAAGAAATGAAAAAAGAGAGAAAATTAAGTGCTAGAAATTATCTCCAAGTTTTGATACTTTATTATGGTTTTATCCCTTAGAATTAGCTTTTGCTTATTCCCATCAGTTTAGTTGTTGAAAATAAGTCCTTCAAATCGAAAATATTTCTTATCTAATTCTTGACAATTTCATTTTTTTAACGGCAAATCAAATTTATACTATTTTTGCCTCAAATTAATTATGTATATTAATATTTTTATAGTTTTTTATTTCAATTATAAATAATGATTTCAGTACTACAATGCAAAGAAAATCTTTTAATCATATAATAGCCCGAGAATTTTAAAATTTTATATTATTCCCTTTATTGTTTGTATCATAGAATTGCATAAATGCTATTATGTTTGCATCTTCAAAAAATATTTATTAGAGCGTTTTTCAGAAGGTATTTATTAATTAGAGCTTTGAGGGAGTCGGTTTTTAAAATTGAAGAAATAGAATGCAGTTACACAAATTTAGAAGTTAAAATATTCATATTAAGGACTTTTACTGATGAAAAAAAGTATAAAAGCTAATGGATAAAATAAAAAATTTAAAGAAAAACATGGGCCAAATTATGTGCATGCTCACACACATATACACACCCTAGAATAAATGAAATACTTGTACATATGTTTTTTTTATGATAAGAATTTGTTTGTTTGAGAAAATATGCTTTCATGGATACACTGTTAAATTGGAAAGGACTCTACAACATAATGAAAGTCACATTTCTATTCAGATAAAAAGAAAGATATGGAAATCTAATAACAAAAAATATGTATGTTAACAACATTGATTGTCCTTGTGATGTATTTATGCAGCGGCATATCGTGTACTGTTATTTTTGTGTGGGCTTCCATGTCTTATAATTTTGCTGGTCTACAAATGGCGAAGAAGACATTTATCCATGTATGACAACATTGAAAAGTTCTTGCAAAGTCATGATAATGATCTTATGCCAGTAAGGTACTCTTACTCGGATATTAAGAAGATAACCAACGGTTTTAAAAACAAGTTAGGTGAAGGAGGTTTCGGCTTAGTATATAAGGGAAAGCTTCGTAGTGGCGGTTTTGCGGCTGTAAAAATTTTGACCAAGTCAAACACCAATGGACAAGATTTTATCAACGAAGTTGCCACCATTGGAAGAATTTACCATGTCAATGTCGTGCGACTCATTGGCTTCACTGTCGAGGGTTCGAAGCGTGCTCTTATATACGAGTTCATGCCTAATGGGTCTCTTGATAAGTACATTGTTTCTCGACAAGGTAGCATCTCATTGAGCAATGAGAAAATGTACGAGATTTCTCTTGGGGTGGCTCGTGGAATTGAATATCTACATCAAGGTTGTGATATTCAAATTTTGCATTTTGATATCAAGCCTCACAATATTCTTCTTGATGAAAAATTTATTCCAAAACTTTCAGATTTTGGACTAGCAAAATTATACCCGACAGATAATAGTATTGTGTCCCTTACTGCGGCTAGAGGAACGATAGGATATATGGCTCCTGAATTGTTTTACAAAAATATTGGAGGCGTCTCTCACAAATCTGATGTCTATAGTTTTGGGATGCTATTAATGGAAATGATTGGAAGAAGGAAGAACTTGAATGCATTGGCAGATCATTCAAGTCAAATTTACTTCCCTTCCTGGATTTATGACCAAGTTAGTGAAGGAAAGGATGTTGAACTAGGAGATCATGTCACGGAGCAGGGAAAAGAAACAACAAAGAAGATGATTATAGTGGCATTATGGTGCATACAATTGAGGCCGAATGATCGTCCGTCGATGCATAATGTTGTGAAGATGCTTGAATCAGATGTTGAATCTCTACAAATGCCTCCTAAGCCTTTTTTAACTCCACATCATATGCCAAAAGATGAACAGCCAATCCAATAAAGTTATCTGATCCACCCGGTGATTGTATCGACTCTTCATATCAGTTTGGTCGTTAATGATGAAAATATAGTAGTTAGTGTGTTTATTAATTTTGATATAAGGATTAACTATGTGCATTGTGTAAGTGTTTAAACTTTATTGATTGTATCTATGGGTTTTTGAATAATATCTCTCAATGCCTTAAGTGTTGAATTCCATCTACAACGAGTAAAGAAGCACCCAATAGATTTGTGTTCCAGAAACATGTAGTTGAGGACACCATTCAATGACTAGGTCCTTCTCTGATGTCTCCCTTACAAAGTCTTTTGGAAGCTTGGCCTCTTCTAATTCTCTTACAACCCATAGGAAGTAATTATTGCTTCCTCTACGACCGCCCGCCAGTTATGCCATTTGCTCTTCTCCAAGGGCATCCAGGCTTCCAAATGATACACACACGACTGGACTTGGATCCACTCTCCATGCACATAGATTCTTACCCACTGGGCGGGCTCGTTTAGTTATGACATGTTTGCTTTCGTTTCTTTATTTGAAAGCTTGGGCTTGGAAGATCTTGAAATGCTATTTCTACTTCTTTTTTTAGTGCACAAAACAAGTAATGGGATTGATCTCGTCTCTATTTATTATTGGGTTGGATTTCATGTACTACTAATATGTATTGGTTATTAGTATGTACATAGGTTATTTTAAAAAAATACAAAACAATGTTATTTGGGTTTTTTTTTAAATAAAACAATATTATTCTGATAGATCAAAATTAGCCTGTTCAACCCATATTCCAAATTAGGTTTAAATTAGGATGGTCTTGAAGCAACCTCCATTCTTGCAAATAAATATGAAATTAAGTCCCATTAAGAACAAAACTGATGAAATAAATTACCTCTCTAGTACAAGTTATATATATAAAGAAGAGGTCTTTGTACTAATGTTAGTTGAGCTAGTCAAGAGAAATAAAATTACTAGAAACCGAAATGGTGATTAATTTGATAGAGAAAGGATCCTGAAATGGATGATTTCGTAGTTTAGATTCTGTAATTTTCTAAAAGATAAAGTGCAACTCCTCCATTTAAAAAAAATATAATTATACTCGATCTTTATTTGAATTTTTCATTTATCAAAATTAATCTCTTCCTCTCTCCATCTTTTATAGAAGAAAAAGGTGCAAATTCTCTAGGTTGGTTTGGTGATTAAAGATGTTCTGTTCTTCATTTTTTTTTAATTTAAACTTGGAGGTAGAAGAATGTATTAAATTATAAATTCTTTTTAATTTAAATTTTTTTATGCGACAGGATTAATTAAATGGAAGGTGAGGCTCTACTGTGATTTTTTATTACTTAGGATTTTTCACTTCTCCTTGTGTCGATTTTCTTTTTAAATTGAATCTAAAAAGCAATTAATAAAATCTTATTAATTACTCCTCCTGTATTATATATTTTTTTTCTTAAATTACAAGATGGATTGACTAATAAATCTAAGGACTGAAGTGAAATGTGTACAAATTGACTTTTGATAGTGTGATCATATCCACTGTAAGAAAAGCACTTTGCCATGAGTCATAACTGTTGCAGTTGAAACAATCAATTAGCAAAATAGACGCCTGATTTCCTGGTGATCATTAATTGCTTCGAAAAGTATCATATTTATAAAATTTAATCTAGAACTTATCTTGATTGGGTTTTATTGGAAACCATTTTTTTATTTATCAAAACAATTTTATTTTAGTTTTAATTTTTTTTAAATCATAACCCAGATCGACCCGTTAACCTATGAATCAACCCATTTAATTTATAATATATGTTTCAAACCGGGTCATTCTTGAATCAAGTTTTATAGCTAAACAACTATATATTAATAGAAAAACTCATTCCAAGGAGATGACCCGGAGGACAACGATTTGGCGAGGTAAGAAATTTATTAAGGAATCAATCTGCTCCTGCCATTAAGGGCAAAAGGTTGAAAATGCTTCAACCATCACATGCACCTTCCACCTTTGAATGATTACAAGAAACTTTTATATATCAGAGCCAACCACTACGATTAATTGTTGCATTCCCCTCTTCTTCTTCCTTTTAACTTACACCATTTTTTTTTTTTAATAAGCTTGGCATACCAAGAACGAAGCCTCTACTTGTTCAATCCTTAATCCAATTATTCATTTTGTATATAAGATTGATGCATTAACTAGAAACGTTTTTTAATCTTGATTGATGACTGGGTACGTAATAAGCTCAGTACTTGCAATCCAAACAAAGCCTCCCTACCCTCTATGAGTTTGAGGACATAGATAAACGCGATGCCAAAGGAGCAAAGACAAGCTCAAGATATCTGTTCCTTTGTTAACGGGTTGTCTAGACGAGGGCTTGCCTGTTTACTTACCATTGTTGCAAGTCACCTATTCTCTCTTCTTCCACACGTTGCTACTTGACCTATCTTCCAAGGAAATTTTATATAACAATATGCTTATGTAATTATGTTTCTGATGAATCTTTTGTGCATGAATTAACATGGATAGTCAAAGATCTTGAAAGAGAAGAATTGTAATCCAAAAGGGAGAAAAATGATGAAAAGGTATCACATGCTTGCTTTTACTGCAGGGAACAACCATCATTTACTTTCACACTTTTTTATCATTTCTTTATTTTACTGCCTTTATGCTACAATCCAAGTCAATACTTGGGATCACAATCCAATTGATGCCAAATTCAGTAGATTTGTGGAGGTTTTTTTTTTATCCAAATGTATACTAACTCAATTATCAGGAATTAGACCTCTAAAGCTCAATTATCAGGAATCATGGAGCCAATAACGGCAGCAACCTCATCATTCATGTTCTTGATAGTAGAATTATTCTTCTAAAAGGATATAAAAATAATAGTTCCTTTAACAACAAGGAAATAAAACTATTTCATGGGATCAATCTAAGGTTTTGAACTGGGGAGGGGTGGCAGTCAGAAAGAGAAAGATGGAAAAGAACTAGAAAGTAAATTGAACTCTAAGTGATAACTATGCTACGGCAATTAAGAAATGATTCTCTGCCATTACTTCCTTGGGGAAGGAACAAAATACATTATTAAGTCTGTTAACCTAACACTTTTATCTATTATAGCAAAGGAATAAAGGGAAAGAAACAAAAGGAGAAATGTAGTTAGTCATCATCAAAAAGTAGACAAATGGTGAAGGGGAATTATGTAAACATGCAAGCCACTGTCCACCACAAGGAAATAATAAGAAATGAAGAATCTCACCAAGTCACCTACCGCTCTTCCTCCTCCTCAATAGACCTTCTGATCTTTTATATAAGAACTTTCTTCAACTGTCAAAACCCACAAAACTAGAGATTAGAGAGCTTCTTTTTTCTTTTTTCTTTTTTCAAAGAACAGAATGCATAAGAAGCTTTGGCAATGGCATGTTCTCTTTCTTTCTCTGTTTTGTTCGTCTTCTTTGGCCTCTTCACGGAGCCAAGATAACCTATTCAACCAAGCCAAGAACTATGAGGGCTCCTCTGATTTAGTAGACCTTCAGTACCACATGGGACCTGTTCTGGCTGGACCTGTCAACTTGTACATTATCTGGTATGGTCGATGGAACCGAAACCACCAAGCTACTATTAGAGATTTCATCTATTCCCTCTCTTATTCATCTCCTTACCCTTCTGTTTCTGATTGGTGGAGGACAGTCCGTCTTTATACAGACCAAACAGGATCGAATGTCACTGGAAACATTGTCCTGTCAGGGGAGTTCTATGACTATAGATACTCTCATGGTCGTTATCTAAGTCGTTTGGCGATGCAATCCATCATCAAATCTGCAGTCACTGCCCATCCAAGAGCTTTACCTCTCAATCCTCACAATGGTCTCTACTTAGTGCTGACTTCTGGTGATGTTCAAGTTCAAGATTTCTGTAGAGCAGTTTGTGGTTTTCACTACTTCACATTTCCGACCATAGTTGGTGTCACTGTGCCTTATGCCTGGGTTGGTTATAGCGGAACTCAATGTCCTGGTATGTGTGCTTATCCATTTGCATGGCCTAAGTATTCAGGGAAGCCACCGCCAAGCACTAACGGAGGCAACAACATAATGAGAGCCCCAAACGGGGATCCTGGTGTAGACGGAATGATCAGTGTGCTTGCTCATGAGTTAGCAGAAGTGTCAAGTAATCCATTTATCAATGCATGGTATGCAGGAGATGACCCTACCTCGCCAACCGAGATAGCAGATTTATGCCTGGGCGTGTATGGGACTGGTGGGGGTGGAGGTTTTGTGGGGAAAGTGAATAAAGATTCTTGGGGAGATGGGTACAATGTGAACGGAGTGAAAGGGAGGAGGTTCCTGGTGCAATGGGTATGGAACCCTGTGAAAAGGAGATGCTTTGGGCCCAATGCCATTGATTAGAAGTGTGCTAAATGTCCATGATTTCCAATAATTTCCAGCTCTTCCCCTTGCTTTTGACATCTGGAAAGGCAGGATAAGGCTTTGAGTGCAGAGCATGCACGGGAATCTGACGAGCAAGCA
>Ga0325402_1002885_pt1 | contig 15292 bp, 7 predicted proteins | sample PopdelMetagenome_22_FD_207212 | JGI IMG/M metagenome (GOLD analysis project Ga0325402, IMG submission 207212) | Populus deltoides microbial communities from Bellville, Georgia, United States - Xylem-PdKOR-R3 | ecosystem: Host-associated > Plants > Phyllosphere > Stem > Wood/Secondary xylem... | reverse complement strand
TTTTTTAAAAATTATTTTTGACATCAGCACATCAAAACGATCCAAAACATACAAACCATATTCAATTTTAATAAAAAAAAATTTCAAAATTTTTAAAAACACAGCTACAGCCGCGTTTCTAAAGATAATCTTACTCTTTTAGCTTTAGTTGTAGCTTTAGTTTTAACGAGGTTGTTGGTCGCAATATAATGAAGATACTATAACGATGGTATGATCAATATTTTTTTGAACGTGAAAAACATTGTGCATATACACACACTCATATTATGCAGGAGGAGGATTATTGAAGCTTGTTGAACTCCTTTTTTTTAACTTTTATTATTTTATTTTAAAAGCTTATTCACTTCACCCTAAAAAAAATTATGAGGTGTAATTAACACCTTTTCAGATGGAAAAAAAACATATTTTTATTTAAAAGATCAAAATAACATTAAATATTCTAAAATTAACTACTCTTGATTATTTTATTCAAAATATATTAGCTCACAACAATATTAATTAAATTATTCAATAATTCTATACCAAAAAAACTATATGTTTGTTAGAAAAATAATTTTTTATTAAAAATATTATGTAATATTTTTATTATTGTTCCTTCTTTACTTTTATTTTTTATAATAGTTGTGTGCTTTACAAAAACAATCAATTTGCTTACTGTTTTTAGGAAACAAAAAAAATAAATTGTGTAGATATTGATCTGATATGACCTGGTAACTTGGTAAGTCTAAAGACAACCTGAACAAAAAAAAATATTTTGACTAAAACAAATCTTAAAAAGACATCTTTGTTTTAAAATATTGAGACAACAACATATTGGATTGAACAGATCAACCCAAGTTAACATATAAAATTCACGAGCATGATAACCTTGTAGAAAGAAAATCAAAAAACATATTGAAGCTCAATTCCCAATCAATCCAATGTTAAGGACTGAAATCGAAAAAAATCAATTAAAAAAACAACAAAAAAAACCCCGAGTTAATTTAGGTTAACCTGTCAAACCTAGATTATAAGACCGAGATAACTCACTAGAAAGTAAATCAAAACAAATTATAAAGCTCAATTCCTAGTCAATCCAACATTGAATAATGAAATCAAAGAAAAAAAATTAAAAAAAGAATAAAAAAATCAGAGTCAACCCAATTTAACTTTCAAAACCCTTGACTCAGATCATGAGACTGATCATAGAAAGCAAACCAAAACAAATTATGAAACTTAATTCTCAATCAACTCAAATATTGAATGGTGAAATTGAAAAAAAAAATCAATTACAAAAAAGAACCCAAAAACACCCGAGTCAACTAGGTTAACCTGTAAAATCATGCAACTCAGATTATGAGATTAGGATAACCTTATAGAATGCAAGCCAAAATAAATTATGAAGCTCGATTACTAATAAATCTAATGTTGAATGATGAAATTGAAAAATAAAACAAAACAAAACAAAATTGAAAAAAAAAAGTATTATTCTAATAAATAGTGATTTATATAAAGAGAAAAATGATTTCCCCTCCTCAATGAATTCTTATTAATGATACGATGTGTTGAGTCAAATCTCTATTTCTTTAATATGTATGGATAGTAAAATTGATGGAATATTATAAAACAATTTCATTTTAGTTTAACTTTTTAAAACTAAGAAAGCAAGCATTACCTTTTCAAGTTCTTTTATTATTATTACCAATATTATGACACTCACATCTTTTTTAGTGTGTGTTTGTCTTTGAAATTGCAACACGGATTTTAAAATAAAAAAGCATAAATGATATTTTTCATTTTTAAACCTTAGATTGTGCCACATATACAACTTTAAAGGCAAACAATCCCTTGACTTTTGTTTCAGTTTCTCATCGTAATAGTTATTTTCTCACTCAAAACATAACATAATCTTATTGTGAAATCCAAAAATACATGCAAAAATATATAACTATTTTTTGATTTTTTTTTGTACTTTCAAGGAATGCTAAAATCATGAATTGTATTATTTATTTATTTATTTTACTTTAGAGACTTGGTCATATATAATAAAAATATTTAAATGCATTTTTTAAAATAAAAATTTGTTGTTTTTATGAAAGAAAACATGTTTATTTAATATTAAAAAACACCTCGTGTATATGTTATAGTTTCAAATATTAAATAATAAAAAGCAAAATACGAGAGACATAAAAAAATTATTGCAAATTAAATCCCTTGAAGTCATAAAATTGAATTAATTAAAAAAAGCAAGGGTTGTATTAAGAAAACATTAAAAAATAAAATGAAAAAATGCTAGAAAAGAATCAGTATAGAGTGTTTGTCAAACACGTCCTCGACTAAAAATTATATGCTTAAAAGTTACATTAAAACCGTGTTTGACAAACTCATTTTAAGGACAAAAAATAGCATTTTTTCCTTTGAAAATTTTAGATTAGCCAAACATGTCTTTAACACTGATGGACTCATCCCACTTAAGTGGGATGGGCTTCCCTGTCCAAGCCCAAATGCCTAAAAACATGACCCATCCTTAGATTTACAAGAATGAAAATTAAAGAAGAGTTTTGTTTAAATCTTGCCAGAAACATGAAGAACTAGGAAAGAATCCAGAAACTAAGTTACAAATTTAAGTCAAATCATATCCAATCAAAGGCACAAAAACACAAAGTATGGAATATTAAAGTATAATGATGCATTGGATAAGAAAAATAAACCAAGAATGGCTTGAAATCAAACCCGATAACCAAAAACACAAACTTAGGCATTCAAATTTTTAAGGATCGATTGATCCAAGATAAGTAACTAATGGAGAAAACAATGGAAGAGAATCATTATATATAGGTCTAAGATTTGATTGAATTACATAAAACGGGCTAAAATAACTATTTATGATAAATCAAATTTAACAGCTATGAACATTCAAACTGAAATTCTAGGAAAACCTAGAAAATGCATAAACCTAGAAACTGAGTTAAAAAATCCAGAAAAAAACCTTAAACCAATCAAAATTGCTTCAAATGTGCTTATATTGACCTACCAAAACTCTCATGAACATAAAAGAAAGCAAATGGAAACATAAAACAATGATTTAGCCATACAATCCATAAACAAATCAAAAGGCATATCTTTAATTACAAACATTGTTTTATTGATTCTAACATCTATTCTTGACTAACATTATCATGAACTTAGCTTCATCAACCTAATATTTCATCAAGAACAACACAATTATATTTTGTTAAGAAACAAAAAGAATCAAAATAGATTTTTCCATTAAACTAGACATCTAAACATGCAGGAATAACTCTTAAACGACATTAATAATATCAAATTTCAGCCATAAAACTACAAACTATGCATCAAATTCTATCTTAAACGTGCATATGCATATTAGTTCAAACATGAGTAAATGCATTTAAACACAAGCATTAGCAACTAAAATATAATGTACGAATAATAAACAATCATACAAAAAGTTTAAAAGGCATTAAAAAAAAAAGGGAGTGTGACCATTAAGCTAAAACCTCTCATCTAAGGTAGGTGCACACCTTGTAAATGCAATGTTTTTTCTGTCCCTCATGTCCTCTTTTTTGTAGTTTCTTGCTTCTTTAGTTTCTAGCTCCTCTGTTCCTTGATTTTCTGTGCCTTTCTTTTTCCTTTATTTTGAACAATGTTTCTTTGGAGTTTTCTCTCAATAACTCAAGAACTTCTTTCAAAATTTTCTTTATCTTTTCTTTCTATTTTCTCAGTGATTTCATTTTGTGTTTCACCTATCTATTTTCTCTTTATTTCTTTAATCCTCTACTTAAGAGCATCTACCCTTTAATAAGCAAACCAAAACAGGCAATTGCAAAACAATAATGGTTTTATCAAGAGATTTTATGAAAGATTCTTATTCTTTCTCTTCCAAAACCTATCTAGTCTCCTCTTTTTCTTTTTTCTTTTTTAAATTGAATCCAAGCATGAGGAACACTTTGAAGTCTTTTCTTTCATCGGTGAATTTGTTCTTCAATCATAGCTGACTGGGTTAGGTATTTTATCGAGATCATTGTGGAGATTAAGACATAATCACACCATTTATGGACTTGAATCTTATAGAAATGATGTAGATCTACCATTGAGAACAAACCATACTTGATTTGAAGGTCTGAGACTCCACATTCATTGATTGGAAAGTTGGCTCTCGATCATCTTGAATCTACCAATGCAGTGGAACTGAGTAGGACAAGATATTGTCAAGTTCATCATGTTCAATGAGGTACGTACAAACATTTAATGAGGATACTTTATCCTTGTAAAGAAAGTTTTTCTTGTTTGATTGGTGCTGATTAGAGCCTCTGAGATGATCGGAGATGCCGATTTTATTCGTTTAAAAATGACCTCCTAATCAACCCTTTTGGCTAAAGAATAAGAAGGCACAATGACTAAACGACATGTCATTCATTCTCTTTATTAAAACCTGAGTGACATGTCATTTGTCTAAACCCTAAAAATTAGAGTTTTCAAATAAATTTTAGGAAATTTCAATACAGTCCCTTTTCTTCTAATTTCAACATATGCAACCTTAATTGACCCAAAAACTTTCCATTTTCAATTGCATCCTTAGAAACATTGATTAAGATCCTTTAATTTACATGTCTTTTTCAAATTAGTCTTTGGTTTCTAGATTATGCAATTTAACTCCTATTTCTCATCAAACTTTCAATGTAACTCAAATTGACCCTTGATTTGAACAATTTTAGTTCTTGCATTTCCGCACTTTTTGCACCTTAGACCTTGGTTGAAGTTTCACAAATAACTCCTTAATTATCCTTGAAATTTTGATATCTAAAGGTTTGCACGTTAAATGAGTTTTTCTTTTATGACATTCTGAAAGTTGTTGATCTCACGGACATCATTTCAGATGATTATGAACAGAATGAATTAGTCATCAACACATCTATAGTACACATTGATGATGTGGCTAGGGCACATATTTTCATCCTTGAATATCCTAAAGCAAAAGGGAGATAAATTTGTTCTTCAGACATAATAACAATTGAAGACAATTGAAGAGATGTCTAAAATTCTTGTGCCAAGTACCCTGAGCACTCAATACCAACATTAGAGTGGGTAATCTCTATTCTTTTTTGCAAAATTCTTCATTTAATCTTCAAAATTGAAAATTAACCAAGTGCTCCTGTTTCTTTTTAGGCAGACATTTAAAGGATGTTGTGTTAAAGAACCATTTTAAACCAAAAGCTTAAGCTATTAGGTAAGGTTCCAATATATGATTTATATTACTCTCTAACACACACCCCTCAAGTAAAAGCCCTTTGGGCTTGAAATTTGCACAGGTCCACATTACCTTGTGTTTAATTTTTATCAAATAAACGGGGATGGTGAGATTCGAACTCGTGACCGCTTGGTCATCAAGGCTCTAATAACATATTAAAGAACCATCTTAACCTAAAAGCTTAAGCTATTAAATAAAATTCCAATATATGATTTATATTATTCTCTAACATGTCGTAGGCTTTAAAATCCCTGGTGTGCCCTCAAAGAAACTACTGCATTCTGGTTTCAAATTTAGGTATGGACTTGACGAAATGTTTGATGGAGCCATTCAATGCTACAAAGAAAACGGTATTCTCTAGTTCAATTTAGGACAAATTACTCTTGGTAACTGGGTTCGAATAGAACTAGAACAGTGGTAACTCCTGTCATGGATTGTATTTGCGCGCGTGTTTTTGTAATTGTTGTATCAGAATGTAAGAGTGCAGAATCATTCTTATTTTGCTTTTATAGTTTAAAGGTTTGCAGTGAATACAAGAATAAACTGCAGCGTAAGAGGTAACGACAAATGTAAATTACTTTGCTTCCGGTTCTTCGTTTGACAAATGGTATGCCATCTCATGCCGAAATGGTTGTCTAGACACTCTGTTGCGCAATTACAGTTTTTCCTGTTCTTGAAGTTGTTCCTGTTCAACATGTGATGAAGTATGGTTAGAATCACAGCACAGAAAATAAAAAAGTAGCTACCCGGATACTTGTTTCATTGCTTGGTATCCAAGATGGTCGACTCAATCTCCGCATCTTACGAATCAAATCAATACCTGTTGGTTGTTATTTGTTCATTAACTCTTTGGTGCTTCCTAGCTTTAGTTGATTGATTTCTCAATGGGCAAAGGAAAAAAAAACTTAAAATTTTTATGGCATCACTCCACAACTCCCTGGAAATCCTTCCTATCTCTCATCGAAAACAACTTCCAGTGCAAGGAAGTTCAGAAATGAATCGAGTATGGAGGATTCAAATTACACAAAGTCCGGAAGCAACCAAGATTACGCTCACCTCTGAAACAAAGAAGGCATGGAACCCATATGGAACTCTGTGTGGTAACTCAACAACTGCAACAGGATTGGCTGACATTGTTTTTGCATCAATTACATTCACTGATGATTTTCTGCATATTAAAGATGGAAAGTTAATTTCTAAATAAACCATGAATTAAGCTTAAACCTTAAATGAACCTGCAAACCACCTCGTCCTTATGTCCCTCAGAAAGAATAACAGAAACAGAAAAGTCAAAGGGAAAGTGAAAGCCAGATCTTCCTTGGTGGAGCAGTCAAACCCACTTATTAAGTTGGATCCTTGGATGGAATTAAAAAGACAAAGCAATAATCGTTGACAGATTTACAAATTGAGATAAGAAGGAAGCTTTAGTTAAAAGGGAAGCAATTACCCAGTATTTTCATCATGTGCAAAGAATATCAGATAGCCATCATCTTCCTCGGAAGTGGTGCCTGGCTCACGAGGGATAAAGACAGCCTCTGAACCAAATCTACCAGGACCAAGGTCAAAGATGCCTTTGACGTTTCCTCCAACTTCAATCTTTCCTTTTCCTGGCTCAGGCTCTGAATGTAGATCAAATTTGACAATCCCTGTGACCTTTGCAATGTTGTCCAGAAGGGTTCCGTATACATATCTTTGTTTCCTGAATTCACACAAGACAATCATTAGATAAAAATGATAGGAAAAGGACTTGATTCACTCAACACCACATGTAAAATATGAAACAGTAAAATGTACTCAAACCAAAGAATAGCACTTCATTGACAAAAATGTTGCACAGAGTAGATGTAAACCTGCCAGTGTAACTCTCATTCACCCTGGGAAAATCAACAGCAGATTCTGATAGTTTCTTTTGTGAAGCTACACCAGTTTTCATATTGAATCTCATCTCATACCTGCTCAGAAAGAAAAAAAGGTTATCGGAAACACTTCAAAATCAAACTCCTAAAAATTTCACAGCAATATTTCATATTTCTCATACAGTTCATTTGTGAAATTCTCAAGCTTTTCTTTGACAGCCCCATTAACCATGTCCAAATCTGGATTTTGAAGGCGGCAGGTGATTAAAACAATTTCATCCTCCTCCTCCCAGGCATTGGCTAGCATAAGCCAACAAATAAAGTTAGAACAGACTCATGAAGACAAGAAAAAATGGAGTGTTTTATTCATTAGCCAAAAAAAGCCTTTGTATATTTGAAATTCCACTAATATATATCAGCGACATATGACAACGGATAATTTCACTTCCAAAAATAAATTCACCTTTTTCACAGTACACATATCTGAAGAGAAACAAGACTATAAATTTAGGAACATGTATCTAACATCCCAAAGACTTTTCAAGGTTAAAGAGGAACCTAAAAGACAGTTCACTGCAGTTTTTATATACTTGTGTACATCGCTTCAACTTATTAATTTATGTCTTCTAAATTTGATTGTCAACATTACGCATGTTAAGGATGCCTCTATGTTGATTGAATTTAATTGACAAGAAGATTTGGCTAGGTAGTCCCAGCAAATCAGACAATGAAGCTTGATGTAAGCTAAAGACACAAATGATCAAATTCCTAGCCAGTGATAAAAACTAGGTAAAGCACAATAACCTAAAGACTTGCGGCTAAGTGTGTTCATATTACATACTTATCAACTCAGGAGGCTAATGTTTTTGGAATTTAAAACATGTGAAAGAAAGGAGCTCACCGTTGTGGAATATGAAGCAATTTGGAAGCTCAAACCATTTGATTAAGAGGTCATCCTTAGCATATCGTGGAAGGACACCAAAACGAGCTGTTTTTGTTGCATCAAATGTGAATATGAACTTCTTATCTTTCACCATTTCCTGAAAAGTTGTCAAGGAAAATATTTAAGGCTCATTGTTTCTTTACATTTCATACCACGAATGAAATCTATTACAAAAACTCAACCAAAGTGACTTTTCATGCAAGTTACATAAGGATGCTTTTAGCTGTCCAAAAAGTTCTGTTAGAATTAAAATCTGGGAGAAAGTGAAAAGCATACCGACAGTAAAGGAAACTGGTATTCTTGCATATTTGGTTGAGAACTTAGAATAAAAGTTTGCAGAAAACAACCAAACTTTCTTATGGTTGGACGAGATTTGAGAGGCATTTTATAATTAACCCATGCATAGCATTATGCAGTGCTTTTGCTTAGACTAGGTTACAATTAACAGAAACTAACACATGGAACTTGACTTGTTCAGTTTTTTTTTCTGAAATTACTGGCCTGATATTCCTTCTATTTAGAACATATTTAAAGACCCGGCCCGGCCTAGGTCTAAGTTGGAGTTGCGGGCTAGGAGAACTGATCAGAGTGCTTTGACTTTTATTTAAAAAAAAAACTAAAACATGTCATATTGGTACAAAAAAGAAAAAACTAAAAAAACAAGTGCTTTTCCATTGACCCAGTATGGGTTAGGCTCCGGATTGACCCGCCGGCCATGCTAAGTCTTTTAATAATGATTTAAAGCAATTTATCTTTAAATTGAGGATCGAAGAAACTTTACCTGATTGGATTGCGAAAAAATATACACGTATATGCTGGCAAAGCAGTCAAATAATTCACAATCTCAAAATCAATGATTCCTGTTTTCCAGATTCTGATCATGAATTTAATTATAGTTTTATGAGTTGACACTCCCCACCCCCCCTCTAGACTGTTGTTTTCTTAGGAGAAATGTAGTATACAAGCAGAAAACGTAAAATAAGAACCTTTAAATGTCAAGTTCATATTTACCTTTCACTTCCATAGATACTCATCAAAGACATACTCATATGCATGCGTGATGTATCATGCTGAACCTTGTAAACCGTTCATTCATTTGTTTTGTAAGTATTATGAACTGTGTCCACAAACTGCAATAACTGAGATATTGTACCTTTGGTCGGAAGTACAAAGGAAGATCCAAAAAAACTGCATAGTTCTCTGTAATCGCAAAGTCATGCATCATGATGGGGTCTGATATTGTTATTGGTACAGGGTCATGCATGACACCATCCTTTGAAATAACTCTGTATGTCACATATGGTGGTTCATGTGAATACCCAAAGGTAAACATCTCTCCTGCAAGAAGGGATTTTTTAATGTCAGTGCTCCACTTCAGTAAAACTAGTTGCTAAATTTCTTTTCACGCAGTTGGACATTACCAGTGAATGGATCCACCTTTGGATGAGCAGTGAAAGAATGTTTTAGTCTTTTGTCGTAATCCAACAGGCCAAGAGTTTGCAGGTCTCCATCTTCCATAACTTTAACTACATCTGCGAGATTCAAAGGGCATCACTCCAGTTCTCCACAAAAGGACAGCAAAAGAGCACCGCACAGCTTTCTCACTCGGGAAATTCTATGATCTTCACAGAAGTAAATTAGAGAGAGAAGATGAGCTTACAGGGTTTATCAGCCTCTTGAAGTGCTAAAAGTTTTCCATTGTGATAAATGAGATTTGTATTGCCTGGAAGAGGATTGCAGACAATAAGTTTCTTCTAACACTCAATTTTATGAGGGTGTTTGATATGTATAATGGCATCTCTGGACCAAACTTCATAGCCAGCCAAAAAAAACCCAACTTACCGGTCCCAATTCCATATGAGTTGTCCAATACTTTTGATTTCAGTCGAAGTATTTGCATATTAACCATAAGTAATCCAAACAGCCCCTTGAGGTCTCCAATCTGCCAATGAAAGACAATTATTCAAGTGAAAATATGCAGCAAATGGTTCATATACTCTTGATTGCCGAGCAAAACAACAAGAGGTATGAGACTATTCAAGCCTGAGAGCATCAAGTAATGTTAAAGATTCAAATTTAACTCAAGGCTCCTAACTTTGCAGCGAGAATACAATATGTACCTTATAAAATTCAAACCTGCTGTTTCCCAGGAATGATTCATAAATGAATATAGCCAAATTACTATCTTATGTATAAAGACAAGGCAAAGGAAAAAAATCATATAATCGCATGTGTAGGTCACACTCCATAGGTGAGTGTTCCATCCAGCCATGTAGCTTTCTTTAGAGTAAATTCATCAAATATCAACCCCTTTAATTGGAGATTCTTCCCAGTCAAAGTTTTAGGTGGTTGAATGGGACTGAATTGTGTTTAAAAGAAAACCTGAGAGCATGGTGCTTAATTAAAGAAGACCTATTTCTTTTAGACTGGTCAAAGAAATATAAACTCGGCTATTTCTTATACTTAAAGCGTATAGAGACAAAACCGGAATTTATAAACAAGAATACTGTTAGAGAACTCCGATTGCGGCAGATGGGGCATTACTTGCAATATTTATGTAACGATTAACATGTTACTCAGAGAACAGGCAGGGCATCACATACTTCCACATCCTTACTGTTACACGTCTGAAATCATTCTCCTTAATATCACAACAGATATTTGAATTTTTATAGTTGGATAATGAGAACATCGTAGCTTAGTAAGTAAACTCCCCAGAAATGTCACAAAATAATTCCATTTTAAATGAAACCCTTTTCAGGTGGTTTAGGACTGTACCTTCATAAACTTGGCACCTCCGAAAAACTCTTCTTGTTTAAGTCGTGATGTCCTTACAAATCGACGGACATATGCTGCCTTTCCATCTTTAATACGCATGCCATGAATCATTCTATAAATTCATTTGACAAAATAAATTAACATATTTAAAGACATTATTGACTTGGTAAGAGATAACAATAATCCTGATGGAATGAAAGCAACACATAACACTCGGAATATAAACATTTATAAAGGAAGAAAAGGTTCCTAGAGGAAATTGGAATAACCACATACATATAATGCAAAAGAAAACAGGATATCATGAATTTTTACACAAGGACATTATGTTTATGCATGGAAATTCCAATAGTCGGCTCCAAAATCACACACAACAGATCTACCATATATAACCATCTTCAAATAATTGTTGCACTATAAGTTGATGCGTCCGTGACAGGAACGGCGATCAGGCTCTGTGAAGAGTTCTTGCATAGAAAACCTTTTTTTTTTCTTTCTTGTATATGCATCAGAAGAAGATAAATATACTTGCAAACCATCATGAATGAATCAAACTCTCTGGTAAATGAGGACTTTGTTCTCAAATGCAAAATTTTGCCTGTGTGTCCTGCCTAAAGAGACTCCTGTAATTATTTCTAAGGTTGTGCAGAATTTTTTAGTTCAATATTATTGTGATGCTTATCTTTGAATATACTCTGTATCCATTTCCAATATTTACCTACCAGATCGAATTGGCATAACTTATATGTATCTGTTAAACAAACATAAAAGGAGCAATTACGAATAAAAATAATGCAATACTCACTTTAGGTGAGTGACTCGATTAAGCTTGATATTCTCTGAACGTTGACTCTGACAACTTCAATGTTTCATGACAAGACACGCACATAAAATTCAACCATATCCATGAGTGATCCTAGTGAAACTATTCCAAGTAAAACTAGATAAACTATTATCGACAAGCCTGGACAGAGAAAAAACCTTAAAAAGGAAAACACCAGGCACTTCATTCAGTCCACTACAACCAGCAGAAAATTATGGAACAGGCATGCATTTGATTGATTGGGCTTAACATTATAAAGAGCATTTGGACACAGAACATAAGATGTTAGGTGAACAAAAACCATCACATCATATGAACTGGAACGTTCATGTGTGTGTGTGTGTGTGTGTGTCTCTATATATATATGCAGAGAGGAGTAGAGGAAAAACCAAAATCAGCAATGTATTAGTGCAACATACCCGTCTCCATCAAACCTGCACAAGCAGCCAAAAAAGGATTTAGAACAAATGTTCAACTGAACAACCACTTCATTTTCATTTACAATGACAAACAAGCATCGACTTACCAATGGTATCCAGCCACAGGTGCAAACTTCGGGTTAGGACCCACCCTCACAAACTCCCCATTCATGCATTCCTAAATAAAGAAAGATTAGTCAAGTTTCACATTTCATGTCATTTCATCTTTATTGGTTAGGACCCACCCTCACAAACTCCCCATTCATGCATTCCTATATAAAGAAAGATTAGTCAAGTTTCACATTTCATGTCATTTCATCTTTATTGTCTGGTCTTTTTTTTTTAATTTGATTTAAGATTAGTATATTACCGTTAATAATTCTCAATATTTGTTAAATTTGAAGATTTTCATGACTGATTATTTATGTTGTCCTGCTGTACTAATTCCTAGTATGACCAGCCATCACAACTCCAAGGAGTTGGCCCCGCGGAGAAGTGCTGGACTTGGCAGTGTGTTTTGTCCAAGATCCCAGGTTCGACTCTTGCCACTGGACTTGGTTAAAGCTCATGAATTAACCGTGTGTTCTTGCTGGAAACTCTTTCCCGAGGGCCTGGCCATGCCAGGATACATGGTGCTAATCCAAAAAAAAATGAATAGCCATCACAGTCTAATTTTCTATTAGAATTTACTTACTAGTCAACTACAATGATCACGGAATTTCGAACTACACGTGATGAATGGTTTTATAAACTTCACACATGGACATAACGGAGACAAATTGTTGACTAAGGAATATATGAATCAATTATTAATCATCTCTGAAATTATCACTATAATTTTATCAAATGAAACAATGTAAACAGTACTTACAGGGAGGTGCCCTTTGACAGGAAGGTCCTTAACGGGAGCAGTTTCGTCGAGAACCGGAGCGAAGTTACCAGAGAGATAATGGTGAGATTGAGAGGTATCGTGCATTAAGTTCACGATCAGCTTTTCCAAGTAGTCGAGGAGTTTTGAAGTCAGTCCTTTTTGCGGCTCCGGATTCACTTCCACTATTGGGTTTCCTGCTCCGGCGCCGTTCTCTTGATTTTTCTCCACCTCTGATTTCTCCGCCATTTTGGTCTCTCTTGCATCCAGTGGAGTTGGCACTAGCGATAGTAATAGCAAGAATATGGGCGCGGCTGTTCGTTTTATAGAGGAGGGGTTGTGTGTTTTTAATAATTGGTGCTCTGCAGAACACGTGTTTGTGTATGGGAGGTGCGAGCACTTGAGGTGGAAATTTTTGCTTGTTTTGTCGAAAATTGATGCCTCAGCCTGACGGAGAAATTTTCAAGACGTACGTGCCGGGATGATTGCCGTCCTTGACATTATTATTATTATTATTATTCGAGTAGATTAAATATATGCTTGGCACTGTCGTAGAAATTATTTTTAAAATAATTTTTTATTTGAAAATATATTATAATAATATTTTAAAATTTATTTTTAATATTAATATATTAAAATATCTAAAAATATGTGTTAGTTTCTTGAAAATTATTAACTTAATTGGTAAGTGAACTTCCCGCTGCTTATGTTACTTGAGAAATTTTATATTATTTAAATTGTAGCCGGTAAATACTTATAAGTTATAGTTTGATTTTATTAAAATATGTGTTATATCATTAAATAATTAAATAAAAAAAACATACTCTCTTTTAACTGCCCTTAATTTTCTCTCTTTTTTGATACATTTTTTCTCACTAATATATAGTTTCAGGGAGAGTGAAATCTCTTTCACTGGATCATATTGAAATACTAAATAGTCGTGAAAACACACTAATTCTTGCAAATGAATTAGAGAGATAAATAATTATAATATATATAAATAAAATATTCTTACAATAAGAAATAAAATAAAATGTGAGAGTGCGTCCATCAAATCCTGGTGAAATAATCTTTCTTCTTTCAAGGATCAATAGCCATGCATTAATCAAAGATTATCTTATCTTAATTATAAACAAAAATGTGAAATAATGCGCACGCACACGTTTATAATCTTTTAGGACTGGACAGCAGAAGTAATGGCTAGGCTATATATATTATTATGGTCGTCGATATTTTTTTTTTATGTAATGTCAGGATCAAGTTGTTTGTCGAATTAAAAAATAATGGGGCTCTCAATTGAATATCTTAAGCAATAAATGTCATGTTCAATCAATCTTTTTGAAGTCTGTCGGTGTTCTAGGTGTAGGCTCTCTCTCTCTCTCTCTCTCTCTCGTCATCACTCATCACTCATCAGTGCATAAAAAGCATGACTCCTCGTAGTTATATATATATTAAACTAATAATACATTTTTATTTTTTAAATTAATTTTTTAACTTTAATATATAAAAAAATCAAAAATTATATTAAAAAAATTGAAATAAAAAAAATCAAAATTTTTTTTTAATTTAAACCCAAAAACAAATTAACTAATATACTAAATGGTGTGGGGGAGTTACTGTTCCCCCACACACATTTCACTGTGGATTACAATAGTAATCTGCAGTGATTCTTTCTTTTTTTTTTTTACTTTTCCTTTTTTTTTGTTTTTTTAATTTTTTTAAATTATTTTTTTTTTGAACTTTCCTAATTTTTCTTTTTTTCTTTTGTTTTTTTTAAAATTATTTTTATTGATTTTACTTTTTAAATATTGACCTGGTTAAAATTTTTGCTTTGTAATTTTTTTCTTGAAAATACTATGAATTGCTGCAATGTTTTTCCACATAGTTTTTCTATTTTATTTCTTTATTTTTTAAAATTGTATTTCTCGATTTTTTTTAACTGTTCCCCCACACACATTTCACTGTGGATTACAACAATAATCCACAGTGATTCTTCCCCACTTCTTTTTTTTTTCAAATTTTTTTTTCAAAATTACTTTTTTTTTCAACTTTCCTAATTTTTCTTTTTTTATTTATTTTTTCTTTTGTTTTTTTCAAAATTATTTTTGTTTATTTTACTTTATAAATATTGACCTGGTTAAAATTTTTGCTTTGTAGTATTTTTCTTTAAAATTTTGTGGATTGCTGCGGTGTTTTTCCACATAGTTTTTCTATTTTATTTCTTTATTTTTTAAAATTATATTTTTTGATTTTTTTTTTAATATGAAGCTGATTGAGAATTTAGTTTTGTAATTTTTTTTCTTTAAAACATTGTTTATTGCTACAGTGTTTCTCCGCATGGTTTTTTTTTTGAT
>Ga0325402_1002882_pt1 | contig 15297 bp, 9 predicted proteins | sample PopdelMetagenome_22_FD_207212 | JGI IMG/M metagenome (GOLD analysis project Ga0325402, IMG submission 207212) | Populus deltoides microbial communities from Bellville, Georgia, United States - Xylem-PdKOR-R3 | ecosystem: Host-associated > Plants > Phyllosphere > Stem > Wood/Secondary xylem... | reverse complement strand
ATGAGCTGGCTAAAAAGACTTCACGTTGCGAAATGAAAATAGTTTCATGTATTAAAAATATGCTAAAAAATATTAATTGAATTACACGAATAATTAAATTTTGATATAAAATTGGTAAAAGCTCTCTCTCTTTTTTTTTTTTTGTAACCCGGGGTGTCCGGGCTAGCTTACGCGCACCACAACTAATCCCCGAAGCCACTGAACACCCTGCAAGCCCAGCAGGTAGGTAAAACACCGCGGGGGTGACAGGTGTGCACGCTAGGGCTCGAACCCAGGTGACAGAGCCAAGGAAACCTTGCCTCTGCCGCTGGGCTACAAGCCCTGGTGCATTGGTAAAAGCTCTCTTGATATGTGCTTTAGGTGGACAAATTCTCTAATTAAGAGTCATATCTGAATATTATAACCTTCCATGCTTGATCTTGAACTTATTTTGGAGGGATATATTTTTATATGAGCTTGAAAGAGATTTTATTTGTTTTGATTTCATTGATAAGGACTTTGATTCTATCCTTTCTTGATAGACTTTAACTTCTATTTCAAAGGAATTCCAATTATTTGTATTTTATTTTTTAATTATAGGTTCTCTTACTATTTATAAACATGTGAAATGTAATTTATCCTAAAGGTTCTTAACTTAAAAAGCATTTTAGAAAATCAATATAAAAATTAGTTGAAATACAGGATTTTTAAAATCAAAATTGCAATTGAGAACTTGATTGAACAAATCACAAATTGAGGACTGATGCGGACTCTAACCCGATTTTGCCGCCATTTCTTTTTAAATGAAACATGTGTTTTGTCTAAAACGACACCATTTCATCCACTGTTTATAAAAAAAAACCCAAACAGTGTCGTTTTGAACGACATTATGCAGGGTCTTCTTCTTCCCCTGAACGAGCGAGGCAGGGGAAGAAGAAGAAGACTCTCCCTTGTTTTTTTTCCCTCCTTTTTTTCTCTGAACCCGCAAAATTATTAGCAAATAACATGCAAAACAAGCCAGACATCTAGAAACTAAAATAGCCAGCTGACATTCATAAAATAGCCTTTTATTTCCTTGCTTATCTTGATTTATACGCACACAAAAAACAAATAGTGAAATCTGGTTTTATCATTGATCAAAAAAAATTTATCGGGGGTTTCATATATAAAAATTATTATTATTATATATAAAAGCACTAACTATGTGTAGAAACATTTTATATGATAAAAATCCTTAAGTTCTACTAATCATTACATGTATTGAAAAAATTAAAATTTTAATTATTAAATATATTATCTTTCCTTCAAAAATTATACATGTCAAATTAAAAAGACTTAGTTCATATAAGAATTTTTTTTTTTTTTTGTATATGATAGTGCAAAATATATGTCAATACTAAGATATAAAAAACATTATTTCAAATTAGAAAAAAGACTAAAATATTAATACAATTCCTAAAAAAATAAGTGAATACAGTTTTTCTAATAAATGCGTATGACAACGACTATAAATATATATAAATGTGAACATAAATGCATATGGTAATGACTGTAAATATATAAAAGTGAAAATGACCTACTCGTTTACTGATGACACATGAGCTGACGATTTACTGATGACACAGAAGAAAACTCATGCACGTTTTCCTACCACTATATAATCTAGAGGTCGCGCAACCATTTGGGTAGACAAGGCAGGAGACTTACAGAGAGAGAGAGAGAGAGGGGAGCTGCAATCTATAGGAAAGAGGCTCGCAGCTTGGGACCATATCTATACAGAGAGTGTCCACTGATCTCCCTCAGGTCAGCACTATCTAGTTTTGTTCTTTGAAAATTTACGTACGATGTTTTGGATTTGGTTTGAGCTCTTCAGACATTAGATGGTTCAATATATGTATAAGCATTCTATATATCCATAAAGTTTACCTTTTCCCTATAAAGGTGCATGGTGTGTAGTTCCATTTTTGTTTTCCATTTTTTTTAAAGAACTAAACATTTGAATAAGAAGATTGTTAACGAGTCAGAAGAAGACAAGTAGAGAAGGAGACAATGTGTTATAGTGATAGTGAAAGAGGGAGATGAAAGTTGAGTGTTGGATAGAGAGGTTATTAGTAAACTGTAAATGAAAGGAAAAACTTGAACTCTAGATTGTAAATGGTGTAATATTTTTAAAATTCTGAGTTAAAGCCTCGAAAACGCAAAAACAAATAACCAGGGGTGAGCCGAAACAAATACAATACATCGAAAAAAACAACATGAAGCAAGCAAAAAGAGACCCTAGAAAACACAAATACAATAATAAAAAAACTCCAGCCCTAGCTGATCATTTTTGAGGTGAAGGAATCGATGGATTTGGGTCATCAACCTAATCTATATAAATATTAATTATATTAATAAAGTATATTTATGCAATGAATAAAGAACATGGTTTTTTTATTATTTAATATGATTATATATTTTCTTCTTTCTGTTATTTCTTTTCCAACACCATTTTTTTTTATAGTAACAAACGGAATAAAAGAAACTGAATAAAAGAAAAGCTTATTGTTTTTTCCAACATGTCTCTGACTTTCCAGTCCATAGCAGTAGTCATTTCAAGGAGCAGCTACAAAACACTAAAGAGATTTATTAAAAGCCAACTACGTAAGTTTGTCTTTTCTTTCAAACCATTATTTATTAATTTCCTCTCTCTTTTTGTTACACCTAATATAGGTCCCACCAACATGGATCATCCATTTCCTTTTCAATTATATCAATTTAACATTTATCGTATCCCAGTACCCAAATTCTACACACTTAAACCAATCTATTGTATTGCACCTTTAATATTTCAATACTTAACATTTAATTACTCACCACCTAATCGATGTTTTTAACTTCAAACGACACACAACCTTGTGGCACTAATTTGTTGTGATAAATAAATTAATAGCCTTTGTGTGATGCAACTGGATGGAATTTAGTAGATTGAACTGCATCATCCATAAAAAGAAATTGGATAACGTAACTTATTAGTTGATTAGGAGGATTTCATGCATGGATTTAACATATGTTCCTTCTAGATCATGACTTTTTTTCCTTTTCTTTTTTATAATGATTAGATAATTTTATTGAAAAATAGTTATTAACTATTTAGTAAAGGATTAAACAACTGATAATAAAAGTTTTTTTTGGATAATAATCAAGAATATATTGAAAATGTCATAAAGCTAATAGTCAAAGCAAAATACAGAAATATAACAAAAAAAAAAAATTTAATGAAAAAAAAACTAATCTGCTACAACAAAGACAAAGAAACTATCTAAGATTTTTTATTATATTATAATTTAATGTCATAAAAAAATCTTAAGAGGTCATTTCCTATTAAATAAAATTTGAATCTAGAATATATAACCAAACAACAACCAAATAAAAATATAAAAAAAAATCAAACAAGTTTATAGTTTTTTTCTAAAAAACAATAATATTGTTCCTCAACTAAATAGTCAGGATTTAAAATTTTGAAAATTAATTACTATGCATACAAACAAATTATATTAAATTTTTATATAAATTCACGTCTTAAGTGATAATTACTAAATCGATTGAGTACATTTTCAAACGGAGTTATTATTACAGTTCATATGAAATTTTCTTATAGCACTGCTCTAAAAATTTACATGGACAAATGCAGTCATGTAATTATATTGGAAAAAGTGCTTTAATTTTGTGAAATGACATAGAAATTTCTATGTTAGAATGGTAAAATATATCTAAAAAACTGCCTTATTCTAAGGGGAAAAAACTAAAAATTAAACTCTATATATATATATATATATATATATATATATATATATATATATATATATATATATATATATATGTATATGCCTTCCATAATTCATTCTTGGTTTGTTTCACCGAATTTGCAGACTGGAAAAGGATAAATTTATTGCAAGTGCTTCAAACATGGGAAGCGATATTGAACAGGGAACTAAGCCAAGTGCTTCAGAAAATAAGATGACTGGAAAACTTTTTGCACAGCTGGATACTAAGCTGAAACGGTTGTCCTCTCAAGAGGACTGTTTTGATTGCTGTATCTACAGGGTGTCCAAACGGGTTCAAAAAGTACATTGGCAAGCCTACTGGCCACTACTGATTTCAATAGGTCCTCTTCACCGCGACGATACAAAACGACAGGTCATGGAAAACGAGAAATTGAGATATTACAAAAAGTTTACTGGACGGGCTGGGATGGATAAGGACAAAATAAGAGATATTGTGAGCAGCATTCAGAATCAAGAAGAGCGTCTCCGAGACTGTTATTCAGAGGAATTCATACGAACGAAGAAAAGTGATTTCATAGAGATGGTCCTGCTGGATGCTGTCTTCATCATTGAGTTTATGAAGGAATATTCGAATAATGATGAAGGTCATCACAGGTTTGAGCCTAGGACGATATTGGACATACGAGAAGACTTGATACTACTTGAAAACCAACTACCTTTCTTCATTATTCAGAAAATATATGACGAGTACAATCGTGCTCGCCAAGATCCAACAGCCATTCCTTTTTTCGATCTTGTTACCTCTCATTCTAAAAATTACACGTTTTTAAAAGAGGTAGAAACCAACCAGAGTGTAAAGAAAAGCAGACATTTCACTGATTTACTAAGAAATTTTATGTTGAATGGAGCCAGGAAGCTGAATGAAGCCAGGAAGCCGAATGAAGCCAGTAAGCCTATCATGCTGAAATATAGTGCTGCCAGGCTTCTCGCGGCAGGAGTCAAGTTTGAGGTCACCGAAGACAAATGTTTGCTTAACATAACATTTGAGAAAGGAGTGTTGAAAATACCACGCTTGGAAGTTGATTACCACTTCGAACGTGCTGTACGAAATATCATGGCCTTGGAGCAGTGCTTGTACCAGAATGAAGCTTACATATGCAGTTACATTAAGTTTATGGACCAACTTATCGACAGTGCAGAAGACGTGGGTTTGCTAGTCGGAAAGGAAATCATTACCCACAGGCTAGGTAATGATGCCGCAGTTTCAGATATGATTAACAAGCTTTGCGAAAATATTAGTGACCCTTATACTTATTATGGTGATACGTGTACAAACATGAATGACCACTACAAGAGCCGCTTTAACCGTGCGAAAGCAACCTTGAAACTTGTATATTTCCCCAATGTTTGGAGAGGTACGGGAACTGTTGCAGCTGCTATCCTCCTGATCCTCACTTTGATACAGACTATAACTTCCGTAAAATCGGTATTCTAGGATTTTATCTTGTTTAGTTTTATTATCCCTTCGTAATGCTGGATTGGATTATTATTGTTAAAATTGCAGTTAAACTTTGGGTTTGTGTAGTTCTGAACTAATAATATTGTATCAATTTCTTGTTGTGTTGTCCTAAAATTGAGTTTGTACTTGTGTGTCCTCAAATTGAGTTTGTACTTGTGCCCTATGTGATGTCCTTTCCCCTCAATATTTTCTTCTTTTAAGATCATCTTCTTATTACACTACCAAAAAACCGATAAATACAAATGGAAATATTGAGGGAATATTTCCGTCGGTAAATTTCCGAGGGATTTTACCGATGGACATATTCCCTCGGTATATACCGAGGGAATTATGGAGGGATAAAAAAATTAAAACAAAACAAAAAAAATAATGACGTGTCGGTAAATCCGTCGGTAACCTTGTTTACACTGTTCATCATGTCAATTACAAAGGGAATCACAGACGGACACAATCCATCAGTATTTTCCAGAGAGCTCCAGAACTGTTCACTTTTCAATTGCACTATTAATTGTTGTTCTTTACGGACAAAATCACCGACGAATTGAAAAGTCGTCGGTGTTATTTGGCGGTTTTATGAAAAAATTCAATTGATTTAAAATTTTCATTTAAATATTACAGACGGAATCACCGACGGACTGAAAAATCGTCGGTAATTGTTGGCGGTTTCTGAAAACTTTGTACGAAATTGAAAATTTAAATTAAATATTACCGATGGAATAATTAAAAAATATTAATATTCAATTATCCGTCGGTAAATCCGTCGCTAACACGCCCTAATATAAAGCTCGAATCCCTTATTTCACAAGAGACAGACTTATTTCTTCTTCTTCTTCTTCTTCTTCTTCTTCTTCTTCTTCTACTTCTTCTTCTTATTCTTCTACTTCTACTTCTTCTTCTTCTTCACTATATGTAAAAAACATCAATATCTATTTCTTTCTCTTCTTTTCTCTCCTCATCTCCTTCTCTTTTTCTTCATGCTCGGGTATGTCTTCTTCTTTTTTCTTCTTTTATCCTCTTAGTTTTTTTTAATTAATATGCTTTACGAAATGTTTTTCTCTCCTTAGCTTCACTTGCAACTACATTAAGGTAAGATTTTTCTTCTTTTTTCATGATTTTTTTCACTATATTTGTTTTTTATTTTATTTTTAATTGTTTTTGTTCTTAATAATTGTATAAATGTTGTTGTGAGATTTGTTTTTTCATATGAGATTAATTTTTAGTTGATTTATTTATAGGATTTTTAAATTTTTAGCAATTGCAACTTCATCTTTTTCATATGAATTTTTTTAGTTGAATTTATTTTTTCATTTTATTTATTTGTTGCAAATTTGTTTGAGTTGATTTTCTTTTTTTTTTCAAGCATTTTGAGTATATATTATACAGTGTTGATTTATGTTAATTTAATTATTTTCTAAAATGAATTTTTTTTTAATTTTTTTAAAATAATTACCGATGGAATTTCCATCGGTAAATCCGTTGATAATAAAAAAATATTATTACCGAGGGATATACCGACGAAATGAAGCGGGTAATTTTATTTTTTTATTTTCGACGGATTTACCGACGGATAAAAAATTACCAATAAAGGATTCACCGACGGAGAATTTTCGTCGGTGATGTTGTCGGTAAATTAATTACCGACGGAATATATGTCTTACACCGACGGAAAAATTCCGTCGGTAAAACTGTTAAATCTTTTAGTGTTAAATGAAGCTGGAAAATTAAAGCATGATCTCCGTTTCAATATCCCCAGTGTCACGCGTGTACAACATCACGGTGATTCTCCACACTCATAGGGCACTCACTTGTGCCCTATGTGATGTTTCTCTCTTCTTTTTTTTTTTAATGACTTTCTCTCTCTTCTATCAACTTGTAAGGACCAAAACAGAAAAAACTGAAAAAGCTAGGAAAATAAAGTTTAGGACTAAAATGTCAACATAAAAAAGAATAGAGACAAAAAAAGATAAAATTTAAGATCGTGAGAAAATGAAATTTAGGAATGAGATGTTAACATGAAAATAATAGGGATCGAAAAGTAGAAAAACTTAAAAAGTGCAAGGACTAAAATGTACATTAGCTCATCTTAGGAATAGTAGCATTAACACAGTACCAATCCACGATGCAAATGCGAGTTCAAAAACAACAAAAAAATAAATAGCAAAGACAGAAGCCTTTTAGTTTCTTTTGCAATGATGTTTAGTTATAACACGACTTGATTATAGGTATCAATATCCATAGCATTCACTTTACCCTTTTAGGAGACAAAATTTTGATAGAATCTTATGTAGTCGTGAAAAATCTCAGATTTAATTTGGGCTTTTCAAGGTTATATGAGCTTTCCTGTAAAAACAAGTTTTTTGCTAGCATAGAAAATACTCTGATGCATGAGTTAATAAAATGTAGGAGAAGAAAATAATATACAGAAAAATAAATCTAAACTAAACTATGGTGTGTAGTTCCTATAAAGGTGCATGGTGTGTAGTTCCATTTTTGTTTTCCATTTTTTTTAAAGAACTAAACTAGGTCCGGTCTGGTTTTTTAATACAATTTAAGCATTTGAATAAGAAGATTGTTAACGAGTCAGAAGAAGACAAGTAGAGAAGGAGACAATGTGTTATAGTGATAGTGAAAGAGGGAGATGAAAGTTGAGTGTTGGATAGAGAGGTTATTAGTAGACTGTAAATGAAAGGAAAAACTCTTGAACTCTAGATTGTAAATGGTGTAACTTGAATATTTTAAAATTCCGAGTTAAAGCCTCGAAAAGGCAAAAACAATAACCAGGAGTTAGCCGAAACAAATACAATACATCGAAAAAAACAACATGAAGCAAGCAAAAAGAGACCCTAGAAAACACAAATACAATAATAAAAAAACTCGAGCCCTAGCTGATCATTTTTCAGGTGAAGGAATCGATGGATTTGGGTCATCAACCTAATCTATATATAAATATTAATTATATTAATAAATAAGAAAAAAAGAGTTAATAAAGTATATTTAGGCAATGAATAAAGAACATGGTTTTTTTATTTATTTAATATGATTACAATCATACAAGGTTTTTAAAAAATGATTATATATTTTCTTCTTTCTGTTATTTCTTTTCCAGCACCATTTTTTTTATAGTAACAAACTGAATAAAAGAAAAGCTTATTGTTTTTTCCAACATGTCTCTGACTTCTAGTCCATAGCAGTAGTCATTTCAAGGAGCAGCTACAAAACACCCAAGAGATTTATAAAAAGCCAACTACATAAGTTTGTCTTTCCTTTCAAACCATTATTTATTAATTTCCTCTCTCTTTTTATTACACCTAATATTGGTCCCACCAACATGGATCATCCATTTCCTTTTCAATTACATCAATTTAACATTTATCGTATCCTTACCCAAATTCTACACACTTAGACCAATCATTAACACTTCACTCATAAATTTAGGGGTTTAATTACATAAATATTAAAATTTAAAGATATAAAAAATTTAATTAAATATTAAAATTTAAAAAATTTTAAAAATACAAAAATTAAAATTTGACCATATATTTTTTTACTGATGAGAGCTTTGTTGACAAAGAAAATTCAATTTGAGAAAGAAAAGTACAAAATCAGATGTTTATGGACTCAATTAGATTTTGTTGAAAGATTTATTGAGTTTATGAAAGGTTTGATTGCAAGATAAATTATTTTTTAAGTCAATTTAGGCTTTATTTGGAAAGAATTAAAGTTTGGGGATCGAATTATAATTTTCAAGAGTTAATTTGGTCAAATCAGGAGTTTAATTGCATAAATATTAAAGTTTGAAGGCTAATTAAAGACTTGATTAAAAAAATCCAAAATCAATGACCAAACTGGAAAATGTGCGTAATATAGGGGTTGGAATTGACATAATCAAGGATTAAATTGAAGAAATTTAAAGTTTATTGATCAATTCAGGGTCAAAATGCATAAATTCAGAACCAATTATCAAAGTGAAAAAGACAGTCAACTTCAAGGCTGACATTTGAATTTAACAAGGATGCAATTGAATTGATTTTTTTAGAATCAATTGAGGACTTGGTTAAACAAATAAAAAATTAAAGACTGATTTGAAAATAAATTTTTTAGCGCCATTTTCTTTAAATAAAACATTGGGTTTTGTATAAAACGATACTGTTTTATACACTGTTTATTAAAAAACAAAGAGCTCAAAATAGTGTCTTTTTGAACGACACCATGTATCTTTTGTTTTCCCCCGAAGCGCAACTACAGGGAAAGAAGATTTTTCTTCCCCTCCTTTGGACCGTCTCTCCCTTTCTCTTCCTCTCACTTGTCCAAAAACCCTCACTTACTGTTTTTTCCAACACCAGAACAGAACAGGCCCACCAACATTATACTTTATAAAAAGCCAACTACATAAGTTTGTCTTTCCTTTCAAACCATTATTTATTAATTTCTTCTCTTTTTATTACATCTAATGTCGATACACGATATCGGACGACGGTTCCTACTTTTTTATTTATTTAATAAAAAAAAATTTTTAATTGGAGAAAATAAAAATTTTATTGGAATCGCTATCTAGTAATTTGAGAGAACTAGAAATTTCAAATTAGACACTGGTCCCAGAGATTCGGGTACAGGGTTAGTTATGATTAAAGGAAGGTAGACACCACCCTTAAAACATCCTTTCAATAGAAAGGTTACCCTTACTTGTGTGTTTTTTATTTGATTCAAATGCTATTATATTTTGGGCTTATTGGTAAATTTTTTTTAAATGGTTAACGTCGGTCCCTAAAATAGAAGACACGTTAAAAATGACACCAATCCCTAAAAATTAGGAGACTCGTCTAAAAAATGACGTTTTAACTCTAAAAAGGAGAATTACGTCTGGGTTACCAAAAGAAATAATGGACATAATCCATATTTGATATTTAATTTTTTTGACATCGGTCCTTTTTTAAAAAAAAGACGTGTCGACTTTGGTTTTTTGTGTTTTTTACGACATGCAAGAAAATTTACAAGCATTTATATATACAAAAAAATATCAAAAATAAAATCAGGAACCCCAAAAAACTTACCTGAGTGTCACTGAATAGAAAAAATACTGAAATACCCTTGAAATTCTCCAAAATTTACGAAAATGCCACTGGCGGCGCTTGTGGCCCACGCGCGGTTACTGTTGGAGCGGTTGAATTTTCTGGCGAGATTTCCGGCCAAAAAATGGTTGATTCTGGTAGATATGGGGGCTATGATTCTGATGGAGGTGGTATCGACGGCCGTTGATGGCTGACGAGGGAGAATCGTCGGTTTGAAGCTTCGGTGGCCGACGACAATCGCGGCCCTTTTCCGGCCATATGGGGAGGCGAAAACGCTGAAAACGGCCGGGGTTTTGCTTTATAGGAGGCTAGAAACCTTTCTGTGGTGGTTCGGAAGCTTCACACGGCCGGAAAAGGGAGATCGGATGAGAGAAAGAGAATCGCCGGTGAGAGGAGAGAGAGACTCTGAGATTTGCTACGGTACGAACGCGCGAATTGTGCACCGGTGCCGCTGAAGTCGGTGAACCGTGGGATCTCGGATGAACTGATCATGCGGTTGTGATTTGCTTGATCTGCAAGTTGATCGGACGGTCCGGATGGGCTGAGGTGTGATCAGGTGTGTCGCGGTGACCTAAACCTTGGTACAGCGGGTGACGTGGCGCCACAGGATCTAAGGGAAAATTGTTTTAAGGGCTGAGATGGATTTGGGTTTTTATCTAGTGTGGTAAGACCTATTGTATTCTATTAAATCAACGATTCAGATCTAAACACTATTAAATCTAACGGTTAGGATATATTTGGTATTTTCATATTGTTTTTTTTTTAAATCAATATTTTACTCGCATGAAGAAATATTTCTTTCTCTTCCTTCTTCCCCTCCTTCTCTGGAGAACTATCACTGGCTATTTATAGCCAATGACAGGGGACATAAATCTAATGCAGCTGGCATGAATCTGCTTTAAAGAAAAATTTCATCGTCGCAGCTTCTCCGCCTACTATCAGCGCCTAGTATGACAAATTTTGTATTATTAATTTTGTTTTATTATATATAATAATAAATATTTATATAGATAAAATTAAAAACTCAAATCAGTATTAGAAAAATCCGGTTTCAACCGTTAAAAATCAATTTTAATGACCGAAAATAACAGTTTTGACCCAAAATAACTTGAAACTCATTTTTTACCCCGGTTGACATGGTTGGACCTGTATTGACTCGATGGACTCGGTTTTGACCGAATATGATGGTTTTGACCCGAAAAGGCCTGAAACTCATTTTTTACCCTGGTCGACATGGTTTGACCCGTATTGACTCGGTGGACTCGGTTTTGACCGAAAATGACAGTTTTGACCCAAAACGGCTTGAAATTCAATTTTTATCCTGGTCGACATGGTTTGACCCGTATCGACTCGGTGGACTTGGTTTTGATCGAAAATGACGGTTTTGACCGAAAACTCATTTTTTACCTTGGTCGACATGGTTTGACCTGTATTGACCCGGTGGAATCAGTTCTTATGGAAAGATGTGGTTGACTCGAGCAAAATATTTTTTTTGAATTTTAAACTTTTTCTTAATTTTTTTGGATTTTTATAAATAATACTAGAAATAAAATAACATTCAAGAAAATCTTGGTGAATCCAAAATTGGGTTATAACACCTAATATTGGTCCCACCAACATGGATCATCCATTTCCTTTTCAATTATATCAATTTAAGACTTATATATCGTATCCCATCACCCAAATTCTACACCCTTAAACCAATCATCCATAAAAAGAAATTGGATAACGTAACTTATTAGTTGATTAGGTCATGACTTTTAACATATGTTCCTTCTAGATCATGACTTTTATTTTATAATGATTCGATAATTTTATTGAAAAGTAGTTATTAACCATTTAGTAAAGGATTAAACAACTGATAATAAAAATTATTGCAGAAGAAATAATATAAAGGAAAACAAAAATTTGGAGAAGGAGAAAGTGCGGGATTTAAAAATTTAAAAATTAATTACTAAATCGATCGAGTGTACATTTTCAAAAGGAGTAATTATTACAGTTCATATGAAATTTTCTTATAGCATTGCTCTAAAAATTTACATGGACAAATATAGTCATCTAATTGTATGGAAAAAAGTGCTTTAATTTTGTGAAATAACATTGAAATTTCTATGTTAGTTTGGTAAAATATATCTCAAAAACTGCCTTATTCTATGGGGAAAAAACTAAAAATTAAACTATATATATACCTTCCATTGATTCCTGGTTTGTTTCACCGAATTTGCAGACTGGAAAAGGATAAATTTATTGCAAAAAGCGATATTGAACAGGCAAGAGCATTAAATATGGAAGAGGATAAGCCAAGTTCTTCAAACAAGGGTAAAGGTATTGACGAGGGAAGTGCTTCAGAAACTAAGACGATTGGAAAACTTTATGCACAGCTGGAAATTGATGTGGGAAGTGCTTCAGAAAATAAGATGACTGGAGAACTTTTTGAACATCTGGATAAAAAGTTGAAAGGGTTGCCCTCTCAACAGGACTGTTTTGAGTGCTGTATCTACAGGGTGTCCAAACGGGTTCAAAGCGTACACTACTGATTTCAATAGGTCCTCTTCACCGCAAAAATAAAAAAACTTCAGGCCATGGAAAACGAGAAATTGAGATATTACAAAAAGTTTACTGAAGGGATTGGGATGGATATGGAGAAAATAAGAGATATCATAAGGAGCATTCAGAATCAAGAAGAGCGTCTCCGAGACTGTTATTCAGAGGAATTCAAACTAACGAAGAAAAGTGATTTCATAGAGATGGTCATGCTGGCTGCTGTCTTCATCATTGAGTTTATGAAGGAATATTCGAATAATGATGAAGGTCCTAACAGGTTCGAGCCTAGGACGATATTGGACATACGAGAAGACTTGATACTACTTGAAAACCAACTACCTTTCTTCATTATTCAGAAAATATATGACAAGTACAATCGTGCTCGCCAAGATCCAACAGCCATTCCTTTTTTCAATCTTGTTACCTCTCATTCTAAAAATTACACGTTTTTAAAAAAGGTAGAAACCAACCAGAGTGTGAAGAAAAGCAGACATTTCACTGATTTACTAAGAAATTTTATGTTGAATGGAGCCAGGAAGCTTAATGGATCCAGTAATCCTATCATGCTGAGGCATAGTGCTGTCAAGCTTCGCGCGGCAGGAGTCGAGTTTGAGGTCGCCAAAGACAAATGTTTGCTTAACATAACATTTGAGAAAGGAGTGTTGAAAATACCACTCTTGGAAGTTGATTACCACTTCGAACGTGCTGTACGAAATATCATGGCCTTGGAGCAGTGCTTGTACCAGAATGAAGCTTACGTATGCAGTTACATTAAGTTTATGGACCATCTTATCGACAGTGCAGAAGACGTGGGTTTGCTAGTCGGAAAGAAAATCATTACCCACAGGCTAGGTGACGATGCCGCAGTTTCAGTTATGATTAACAAGCTTTGCGAAAATATTAATGACCCTTACACTTATTATGATGATATATGTGAAAAGATGAATGACCACTGTGATAGCCCCTTTAACCGTATGAAGGCAACCTTGGAACTTGTATATTTCAACCATGTTTGGAGAGGCACGGGAACTGTTGCAGCTGCTATCCTCCTGATGCTCACTTTGATACAGACTATAACTTCCGTAAAATCATTATTCTAGGATTTTATCTTGCTTAGTTTTATTATTCCTTCGTAATGATGGATTGGATTATTATTGTTAAATTGCAGTTAAACTTTGGGTTTGTGTAGTTCTGAACTAATAATATTGTATCAATTCCTTGCTGTGTTGTCCTAAAATTGAGTTTGTACTTGTGCCCTATGTGATGTCCTTTCCCCCTCAATATTTTCTTCTTTTAAGATCATCTTCTGATTAAATGAAGCTGGAAAATTAAAGCATGATCTCCATTTCAATATCCCCAGTTTAACTAACAATGAATTAGACAAAAACATGAAAATCAAAGAAATGAACAACGACAGATAAGAGGCAGGAAGTGATCTTAGAAGGTAGAAAAAGAACCAATTTTTTTATTGTCTCACGGCGGGCCTCTATTCTACATATATGATCCCCTCATCATGCCAATAAATTGGCTTACTGATCATAGAAGGTAGAAAAAGAAAAAAGTCCAAACCTTTCTTCCTCTTCTTGTCTATATATATATATCTTCATCACATATTCTAGTAGTTTCTCACTACCAGAAAACCGGAGAAAAGCAACGGAATTACCGACGGAAAAATTCCGTCAGTAATTTATACCGACGGACATAATTCCGTCTCAAAATCTGTCGGTATATACCGACGAAATAATTCCATCGGTACTGCCGTCGGTATATTCCGTCGGTTTCGTTTGGAAATACGCAACGACATGGTGACGTCAGGCGATTTTACCGACGGAAAGTACCGAGGGATTCAAACTGTGATAGCCGTACAGTGACATGGCGCTGTCACCGACGGAATCACCGACGGAAGGAATCCGTTGGTGATTCTGTCGGAAAAAACCATTATATGCACCCATCTGCCGACACTCTCATCCTCTGTTTCTCCTTCTTCTTCTTTCCCATCCCACCTCTCCCCTCCCAAACTCCTCCCAAACTGCGGCCAAACACCCATCCCAAACTCTCCACTATTCTCAACACGAGCACTCAAATTTCTTATATCTTGTACGTGGTCACAATATTCGTTTCTTGTAGATTTTATCATTTTTTTTGTAAGTAAATCTATCCTTTTTAGTTTTAATATTTAATTGTGAATTTTATTGTTTTAGTATATGTATTTTGTTAACGTTTGTACTTGTTTAATTGTTATTTGTCAAAGAAACTTGTAGTATGAATGTATAATTTTGTAGTTGTTATAGGTTGTTTTAGATTTTGTCAAATTATATTTGTTTGTAAATTGTTGAAATTTTGTTTGAATTACACCGAATTAAATGTGTCGTTGTGATGAAATAAATAATTAATAGCTTGTTTAAGTGTCTTGTTTAAT
>Ga0325402_1002881_pt1 | contig 15297 bp, 16 predicted proteins | sample PopdelMetagenome_22_FD_207212 | JGI IMG/M metagenome (GOLD analysis project Ga0325402, IMG submission 207212) | Populus deltoides microbial communities from Bellville, Georgia, United States - Xylem-PdKOR-R3 | ecosystem: Host-associated > Plants > Phyllosphere > Stem > Wood/Secondary xylem... | reverse complement strand
TCGATAGAAGTCATGGATGATCGTTCATGGATGTATCGAGACTCACCCCAAGGATTGCGGAGGATGGATTATTATAATAGGGTTCAGGGTTTTATTAATTTCGCAACATCTATTCTGAGGAATTTTACTGATGACGGTATTGGTGTCCATACAGGAAGTGTAAAAATAAAATGTTTTTGCAGCAAGATCTTCTAACCAAAGGGTTCATGGAGGATTCCCTGTGTTGGTATGCACACGGAGAACTATTTGTTCCTAATAAGAGCACGGTAGAAAGGGTGGTTGGGTCAACTTCTAGTACTAGTAACGTGTATGAAGTTGTAAATGACAATAGTAATCCTTAAATGAATATGGTTATGGATGCAATGAGAATGAATGAAGGTAATGTCAGTCAATGTCCAATCGTAGAAGAAGAACCTAATGCAGATGCAGCAAGGTTTTTTGATATGTTGAAAGATTTTGACGAACCATTATGGGATGGTTGTACGAACCATAGTAAATTATCAGTTGTAGCACAAGTGTTCACCATCAAGTCAGATCACGGGTTGAGTGAGGCTGATTATGACAAAATTATTGAATAGAAGAGAAGCATTTTACCTTAAGCGAACAAGCTAAAAAAGAACTTTTATGCTGCAAAGTCCATGATGAAACCCCTCGGTTTAGGATACCAGAAAATTGACATGTGCCCTAACTTCTACATGTTATACTACCTTGAAAATGCTAAGTTAACTGAGTGCATGACATGTGGGCATTCCCGTTACAAACTTAGAACTGGCAGGGGAAAGACTCTCGTGGCATATAAAAAACTTATATACTTCCACTTAGATACTTCCCAATCACACCTAGACTATAGAGGTTATTTATGTTACCAAGGACTGCTGAGCACATGACATGGCACCAATCACATGATGCAGTTGATGGAGTGATGGTGCATCCTTGTGACGGCAAAGCATGGAAACACTTTAACAGTGTGCATCCTCACTTTTCAGCTGAATCAAGGAATGTGCATCTTGGGTTGTGTACAAACGGATTCAACCCATTCGGGTCATTTGCTGCTCCTTATTCTTGTTGGCCGGTTATACTGACGGTTTATAACTTGCCACCAGGGATGTGTATAAGGTCGGAGTTCATGTTTTTATCTATGGTCATACCAGGTCCGAGTAGTTCGGGCCAGAATATAGATGTTTGTCTTCGACTGTTGATTGATGAGTTGACGCGGTCGTGGTCCTCTGGAGCTTTGACTTATAATATCTCGAGGAAACAAAATTTTGTTGTGAGAGCGGCTTTCATGTGGACTATCAATGATTTCCCAGCTTATGAAATGATTTCTGGTTGGAGCACGAATGAAAAACTAGCATGTCCATATTATATGGAAAACAACAAGGCATTCAAGCTAACAAATGGAGGTAAAGCTTCTTTTTTTATTGTCACCATCGTTTTTTGCCACCGAATTATAGGTACAGAAAGAACATAAAGGATTTATTTGCTTGCAGAGTTGAAAAAGATGGTGCGCCCTCGCGTCTTTCTAGTGAAGAATTGCATGATGTTGTATCAGAGTACGGTGACATTGTGTTTGGTCTCCAATCATGTAAATAGAAATTTTCTGGTTTTGGTTTGACCCATAATCGGGTAAAGTGAAGTATCTTTTAAGAGTTTCCTTATTGGAAGACCAATCTTCTTCGCCATAACCTTAATGTCATGCACATTGAAAAGAATATGTTTGAGAATATTTTCAACACTGTCAAGGATGTGAAGACAAAGGACAACATCAAGGCTAGATTGGATTTAGCATTGTTCTGTAACCATAAAAATATGGAGTTGGTTTGTGATGGATCACGGGTCGCAAAACCAAGAGCAAGCTTCGTGTTAGAGAAAAACACACAACTAACTAGTCTACAAATGGCTTAAGAGTCTATGTTTTCTCGATGGACATGCCTCAAACATATCAAGGCTGGTTAATATGGAGGAATGCAGGTTATATGGAATGAAGAGTCATGACTGCAACTTGTCTGTGCAAACACTCATTTTATTAGCTTTTTGTGATTTGTTGTCAAAGGGGATATGGGATGCACTCGCGAAGATCGGTCATTTCTTTAGAGATATATGCTCCAGCAAGTTGAATGTTGATCACATTAAAAGGTTTGAGATGATATTCACTCCATCATTTTTTGACTCAATAGAGCATCTACCCGTACATTTACCATATGAGGTAAAAGTTGGAGGACCGGTCAAGTATAGATGGATGTATCCATTCAAGAGGTTAGATATTACAGTTGCAATATAATTCATAATTAAAAGTTTTTTCACTTTTTTTTAATTGATAATTTTTGTTTAATTCTATATATGCAGGTACTTGTTCAATCTTAAAAAAAACAGTTAAGAACAAGGCATATGTTAAGCCTTCAATATGTGAGGCCTATATTGTTAAGGAGATCTCAACATTTATCTCGTACTATTTCGAACCTCATTTGAGAACGAGAATCAACCGTGTTCCATGGCAAGATGATGGTGGTGAAGTGTCTTCAAGTGCAAACGTGTCAATATTCTCCAATCCTGGACGACCCACACCTAAAAATGTCATAAGCGAATGATATTTGTCTAAAATAGAGTTCAGACAAGCACATAATTATGTTCTATTTAACTGTGATGAGCTGAGACATTTTATTAAGAAGTAGATGTACTACTTAAAACCATTTTGATAAATCTTTGTACTTTTCACCTGGGTAGGTCGCCAATGAAAATTTGATAATTTTAAAAAATCCATGTTTTTTATGTGAGAGGTCGCCCATTACAATAAGACCATTGAGATAAAGCTTCATATTTTTCACCTGGACAGGTCGCCAATTACTATAAGACTATTTTGAAAAACATTGTATGTGTCAACTAGGCAGCTCCCCCATTATAATGAGACTATTTTTAAAAATCTTTGTATTTTCCCTGAACAGTTCACCCCTTACTATGAAACAATTTGGAAAAATCTTTGTATTATTCACTTGGACAGGTCGCCCATTACAATGACACAATTTTGAAAAATCGTTATATTTTTCTCCTAGGCAAGTCACCCATTATAATGAGATCATTTTTAAAAATCCTCGTATGTTTCATTTAGGCAGGTTGTCGATTACAATTTGATCATTTTGAAAAATCTTTGTTTTTTTTCACTTGGGCAAGTTGCCAATTACAATGTGATCATTTTGAAAAATCCTTGTATTTTTTCTCTGGTCATGTCACCAATGAAAATTTAATGCTTTTAAAAAATCTTTGTTTTTTACACGTGGGTAACTCGCTCATTACAATGAGATCATTTGGAAAAATCATTGTTTGTTTCACTATGATAGGTCACCTCTTATAATGAGAGCATTTGAAAAATATTTTGTTTTTTTTTTTCACATGGACATGTCACTCATTACAATGACATCATTTTGTAAAATCCTCGTATGTTTTACCTTGGTGGGTCGCCTAATACAGTGAGATCATTTTGAAAAGTCTTTGTAGTTTTCACTTGGACAGGTTGCCCATTATAATAAGACCATTTGAAAAACAAAAATTGTATTTTTAACTTAGACAAGTCATCCATTACTATGAGACCATTTTGAAAAATCCTCATATGTTTCACCTTGACACATCACCCATTACAATGAGACCATTTTGAAAAATCTTAGAATTTTTCACTTGGGCATGCCATCCATTACTATGATACCATGAGGAAAAATCATTGTATTTTTCACTTGGGCAAGTTGCCCATTACTATGTCACTATTTGGAAAAATCATTATATTTTTTATCTTGGCAGGTCGCCCATTACAAAGAGACAATTTTGAAAAATAGTTGTATTTTTCACATGGGCAAGTCGTCCATTATAATAATACCATTTTGAAAAATCCCTGTATGTTTCACCTGGGCAGGTTACCCATTACAATAAGATCATTTGAAAAAATCATTGTATTTTTCACCTAGGAAGCTCACTCATTACAATAAGGCCATTATGGAAAATCCTTATATGTTTCACCTGAGTAGGTCATCTATTATAATTAGATCATTTTAAAAAATCCTCGTATATTTCACCTTGACAGGTCACTCATTACAATTAAACTATTTGGAAAAAAAAATTATATTTTTCACCTGGAATTGTCACCCATTACAATTAGAGAATTTTGAAAAATCATTTTATTTTTCACCTGGAAATGTTGCCATTATAATGAGACCATTTTAATAAATCCTTGTATGTTTCACCATAGCAAGTTGTCCATTATAATGAGACCATTTGGAAAAATCTTTTTATTTAATTACCTGGACAGGCCGCCCATTACAATGAGATCATTTTAAAAAATCTTTGTATTTTTCACATAGATAGGTCACCCATTACCATGAGACTATTTGAAAAAATCATGATCTTTTTCTAATGGATAGGTTGCTCATTACAATGAAATAATTTTGAAAAGTTGTATTTTTCATCTGGGCAAGTTGCCTATTACCATGAATTTAATATTAGGGGCTTTATTTTATTTTTTTTAGATACAACCCAAGGCTTGTTTGGGCTTAATGAATACTTTGTTTTCAACTAGGATCCAAGGCTTGTTTGGATCAAGTTATAGGCTTTTTAGTTTATAGTTTTTGGGTCAGTTTTGAGTGGACCTCATATAAGTCCACATAAGGGGTCCATTAGGGTTAATTTTTCAATAACTATTTAAACTCATGTAACCAAAATTTTGGCAGTCATTGATGAATATTACTTCTGAATTTTTTAGTTTAATGTGTAAGAGCGATTCTTGAATTCCTTAATTCTTGAACAAATTGAATTTGACTTATCAAAGATTAACTGGCTTCATGAAGTCATTCTACCTTGAGGCAGGTTTTCATTGTGTCACACTCCTATCATACCTATTTCGGCTTTCCAGGATTAGATCTCAATCTTTTTTTCTTTTCTTTTTTTGATCAAAATGTAAGTATATATAAATGATCAAAAAGAAACATAGCCAGGAATCTAGCAATTCACAAATACATAGAAGAAAAACCTAAAGGGAGCATCTTCCCAAGAAAATCAAATTAAGCTAACATTTATAGATTACAATGCCAAGCTGGAAAGGGAAACAAGATCCTTAAAGATTAGAATAGAAACAAAATTGGTTAACTAAGAAACCTATAAACTAGTACAGGGGCTAAAGTTAACCAACAAAATAGCCATGCAACACTAAAAAATCCAGCCACAATAGCATATCCAGAAGAAAGGGAAGGCAGACCATTTTGAACCTGGTAGCCAACAAAATACAGGAGACAAGATTGCATCCCGAGACTGAGTAGCAGCCAGCTATGAGAGTAGACACCAGGAGAAAATAATTAACAACCACGACAATTGGGAATAGCCATACAACGTAGCTAAACCCAGGCAGCAACCCACACATCAACCAAGATTAAGACAATTATCCATAAGCAATGCCAACCAAGGAAGCACATTGAGCACAAGGGCGATAAGAACTCCAACAGAATAGCTGGGAAACGAAGATAGCAGCAATGCAGATCAGCTGAAATAGAAGGCACCAGAAGCCCAAAAGAACAACAACCTGCAATTGCCATGACAACACTAGACAGCCCCAAGACAGTATAAAAACCTTGCAGCAGCAACAGACAATACAGAGAGATCACCAGAAACATATTAGATCTCAATTTTAATTGTGGGTTGCGTGATTACGTGACCACGGAGTTTGCATCAGTTGGTATTAGAGCTAGGCTGTGAAACAAGGTTATATCTTTCTATTATTTTTGTTTTTTAGTGTTTGCATCGTTCATCTTCTTGTTCTTTGTGTCCGCGCCATCTAAGAAGAAAAAAAGGGTTATATTTTATCGTGTTGTTGTCTCAATCATATCAGTAACATATATAAAAAAAAAGGACAGATATTAGATGAAATTTGAAGGATGATTCAATTTTGCCACAGAAACACAACTCTTAGTGAACCATAAGCAAACCACCTCAGAATCAATTGAAACTTCATATTATGTCTATTAGAGGTGAGATTGCATCATATATCAAATTTAGACTTATTTTGATATCGTTTGCTTGAGGTTTTAATTTGAGGTTCAATTCTACCACAAAAACACTACTCTTTGTGAACCATAAGCAACCCACCTTAGAATCAATTGAAACTTCATATTCTATGTATTGGGAGTGAGATCACACTATATACTAAATTTGGGTTTATTTTGATATAGGTTTCTTGATGTTTTAATTAGAGGTTCAATTCTGCCACAAACTAATCATATAAAGGGTTTGGGTACCTAGACATAAGAGAACAAGCTATAAACTGAGATTTATTCTTACTTGGTATAGGAATACTAAATAATGAATTGAGGTCATTTTGAGATCGTTTGGTCTGGGTTTTAAATTTTGTTACGTTAAAATTGCGTAACGGGTTAGATTTGCGTCAAGTTTCAAAACAAGATCCTTATTGTTTCTTTTTGTCCAAATATTTTTTTTTCTATTATAATTGGGTTATCTAGGAGTCAAGAAATTGTTTTCGCTAATATTCTCTTGTGTTTTATTTAGTGTCTTTGTTTCGTCCACAATTCGTACGAATTTGCATTTCTACTCGCGAAATCATAATCTTAGTTTTGTTTTGCATTGTTTTCAGTATATTTATTGATTTTTTAGTCTAAAAATTATAATTGGAGTGCGCTGCAAAGGTTACTGACTTTGATTTGTTGATTTCAGTTCCTAAAGAACCAAAAGAAAGCAAGTTGTGATGTAACATCCCCCATATCTGAGATGAAACAACAATCTCATGTCAATAGAAAAACAGAGTAGTTAAAATTTTTTTTGTATATATATTCATGGTCTTCGTATTAACATCTACCGGAATTTCGACGGGGTCCCCCCTATACCGGAAGGTCCCAAGTAACTGACATGTAACCTGTTTACACTTCTAACAGTTCGCATCTCATAACTTAATTTCAGACCCAATCATCCTGGGTTTCAATTCCACAATTATACTCACACCTATCAACCATAATATTTATGATATGCATTATATAACAAAATATCATTATGGATGGATAATTAAATAAATATAAATACATAGACATGAAATATGGTTATATGCACTATAACGTTAAATTCATCCAATCAAGTTTAAACATTTATTATACAAATTAAGTTATACAAATATTTTCATGTTTACAAAATACAAGGGTATACTCCCTAGAACCTAGATTTCAAGAAGGGAACATAAGCAAGGATCTACTCTTGTCATGCATACGATGATCCTGAAACAAAATACATATTATTGCAAGGTGAATATCACAATAAATATAACAATATGAATATCTAATAATTTTAATAGGGTAACATGCGTTCATATTTCATTTATTTCTCCCTTCTAGTTTTTTTTTATATTAAAATCTCTTCCTTATTCAAACTATTAATAACCGTTTCCTCTGCCACTATCAACCTTCATTCTAGACCTTATAAGATCAACGTGATTACTTTTGCTTATCACATTACCGATACCAATTTCACTGGTATCGTCATCACCACCCCATAGGAGTAGATGTAAGGCGATCCCTTTACCCGGGATCCTAACATACACTAAATGTATGCTGGCCAATACATGGTGATCCCCTTACCCGGGATCCAAACATACATTGAATGTATGCTGGCCAATACGTGGAGATCCCCTTACCCGGGATCCTAACATACACTTAATGTATGCTAGCCAATACATGGTGATCCCCTTACCCGGGATCCTAATATTCATTCAATGTATGCTAGACAATACATGGTGATCCCCTTACCCGGGATCCTAACATACATTCAATGTATGCTAGTTTATGCCTCAAATCACACTTCTCATATTTCATTTGTCAGCGATAATTTCATCACTTGGCAATTCACATAACAACTTTTCACCTTGAATACACATACATTCACTAATTCACATTTCACATCAATGATATATTAAATCATGGAATTTAACTAGAAAGCATAGGTGTGAATCACCTACCTGCAATAGAAGCTCTACTCGTGCTCCCCTGCTGCTGCTGTTGCACCACGCCTGTGGTCCCTCCTGCAAACAACAGGTTTATCTCATAAATTTTCCTCACTCAAGGGTATGTTTTATAAGAACCATATCAACAACCAATAAGTCTTTTTTCAGTCATTTCTTAGTACTTTATGTTTTTCTCATTTCACTCATTATTACTGTCGTTCTTTGTCCAATCCTAGTTATCATTCCTTTCTTTATATTTGGACTATCACTGTCCAACTATTACTTCCTCATTTTTGAACTGTTACTGTCTGACCTCTCCTCAGATTTTTAACTATATTTGGAGTTATAGAACTCCGATTCAAACGAAATTTATGGCGTTGGAAAGGTAAGACATGAGGCTACAAGTTCTATGTGAAGAACCCAGTTCTGCCTCTAAGATAGTCAAAATCGCTCATCAACAAACACTTGGACTGTTACTATTCATTTTTGAACTGTTACTATCTGACCTCTATTCAGATTTTTAACTATATTTGGAGTTATAGAACTCCGATTCAAGTGACATTTGTGGCGTTGGAAAGGTAAGACATGAGGCTACAAGTTCTATGTTTCGAGAAGAACCCAGTTCTGCCTCTAAGATTACTGTCCATTTTTAAACTGTTACTGTCTGACGTCTCCTTAGATTTTTAACTATATCTGGAGTTATAGAACTCCGATTCAAGCGAAATTTGTGGCGTGAGAAAGGTAAGACATGAGGCTACAAGTTCTATATTCGAGAAGAACCCAATTCTGCCTCTAAGATTACTGTCCATTTTTGAACTGTTACTGTCTAACGTCTCCTTAGATTTTGAACTATATCTGGAGTTATAGAACTTCGATTCAAACGAAATTTGTGGCGTGAGAAAGGTAAGACATGAGGCTACAAGTTCTATATTTGTAGAAGAACCAGTTCTGCCTTAAGATAGTTAAAATCGCTCACAACAACCACTTGGACTGTTACTGTCCATTTTAGAATATCTTACCTGGTGCGAATCAAGGCTTCGATCCCTCCTTTTCTTTCTAATGACAGCCGACCCTCCCCTATTCTCTTCTTGTTCTATTTTTCTTGTTAATCCCTTTCCCACCAGGGTTTATTTTACCTATAACCCTCAATCTGGGATGGGTTCTTGAAATTTTGGTGTTTCTCTCTTGATTTGTAAACATAGATATAAAAACACCCTCTTTTCTTTCTTTACGTAGCTGCAGATTTGTTTTTGGTGAGAATAGTAGTATTTATACTCTATAATTATTCTTATTTGCATTTAAGCCCCATTTTCTTTAAGTGTATTCGTTTTTTTACCCCCACTTCTTTTTAGTTTAGTTTATTTTCTTTAATTTAATCCAGCCTTGATTTTTTTTCTCGGAATTTACAATCTCCTCTCCTAATAAAAATTTCATCCTCGAAATTCAAGTTACGTACCTATGTCGGAGAATAAGTGCGGAAACTTTTCCTTCATCTCGGATTCTCTTTCCCATGTTTCTTCTTCTATTCAAGAGCTTCTCCACAATACTCTTATAAAGGGAACTCTCTTATTCCTCAACAATTTCTCATCTCGATCTAAGATCTTGACAGGCTTAGTTTTCATGGTTAGATCCCCTTTAATCTTCATAGGAACTTGTGGCAATACCCGTGAGGGGTCTATCTTGGCCTTTCGCAGCAATGATACATGGAACATATTGTGAATCTTATCCAAATATACAGGCAATTCTAATCGATATGCAACTGGCCCGATTCTTTCTTTAATCTCAAAAGGGCCAATATATCTTGGGGCTAATTTCCCTTTTACTCCAAATCGAATGATGCCTTTCCAAGGAGCCACCTTCAAAAATACTTTATCCCCTACTTGGAATTCCAACGGCCTTCTTCAGCGATTTGCGTAACCTTTTTGTCTATCCTAGGCTTCCTTCATTCTCTTTTTGATCACCCTCACCTTGTCAGTTGTCAGTTGCACCATCTCAGGTCCCAAAAGCTTCCTTTCTCCTACTTCTTCCCAACAAATTAGGGTACGACATTTCCTCCCATACAATGCTTCATATGGAGCCATACCAATAGTAGTTTGATGGCTATTATTATAAGCAAACTCCACCAATGGCAGGAGATCCTCCCAATTCCCTCCAAACTCCAGCACACATGACCTCAAGAGATCCTCAAGAGTTTGGATGGTCCTTTCAGATTGACCATCCGTCTGAGGATGAAATGTCGTGCTCAGATTCAACTTTGTCCCCATTGCCCTTTGTAAGCTAGGCCACAATCTTGATGTGAACCTTGGATCCCGATCTGATATAATTGAAACCGGCACTCCGTGAAGTCTGATTACTTCATTTACATATAATTTTGCCAACTTATCCACCGAATCAGTCTTCTTCATTGGCAAAAACAAAGCAGATTTTGTTAGTCGATCCACGACCACCCATATGGCATCATTCCCCTTCTTTCCCCTGCGTAATCCCGTCACAAAATCCATAGAAATATCCTCCCATTTCCATTCTGGAATTGATAATGACTGTAATTCCCCTGCAGGTTTCTGGTGTTCTATCTTTATTTGTTGACAGATCCCACAATTCGACATAAATTCTGCTATTTCCCTCTTCATATTTGGCCACTAGTAGTTTTCCTTTAAATCCCTATACATCTTTGTACTCCCAGGATGAGTAGCAAATCGAGATTCATGAGCTTCTCTTAATACTTCATCTTTCAAAATCTTATCCTCAAGCAAATAAATTCGCCTACCCATAGCTATTAGCCCATCGGATAACATTTTGAAATGATGTCTCTATACCCTTGTTTACCCTCTCCTTGATCTCTTTCACTTTCCCATCTGCTTTTTGAGCCACCAAGACCCTGTCTCGAAGCACAGATCGGATCTTTAACTGAGCTAACAGTGATCCTTCGGGCCCTACACTTAGCCGCAAGCCCATTTTCTTTAATTCCACTATACTTTCTTGTTCCTTAAGCTCCATATCATTCATCACTGTTTTTCCCTTCCTACTCAAGGCATCAGCTACTACATTAGCCTTACCAGGATGGTAATCAATAACACAATCGTAATCTTTTATTAACTCTACCCATCTTCTCTGCCGCATGTTTAACTCCTTCTGTGACATCAAATACTTCAAACTTTTATGGTCTGTAAAGATTTGAACTTGTGTCCCATATAAATAATGTCTCCATACTCTCAAGGCAAACACCACCGCTGCAAGTTCTAGGTCATGAACCGGGTAATTCACCTCATGCGACTTTAACTGTCTTGATGCATAAGAAATGACACGCCCATTTTGCATCAATACACATCCCAGACCCCTTTTTGAAGCATCACTGTATACCACAAACCCTTCTGTCCCTGATGGAAGGGCCAATACAGGAGCAGAAGTGAGTCTCTCCTTCAGTTCTTGAAAGCTTGCTTCACACTCTTCCGACCAAACAAACCGAACTTCCTTGCGGGTCAGCTTAGTTAAAGGTGATGCTATGGTGGAGAATCCTTCAATAAACCTTCGGTAATATCCAGCAAGACCCAAGAAACTCCGGGTTTCTATCACGTTGGTAGGCCTTTCCCATTTTAACACGGCCTCAACCTTTCTTGGATATACAAATATTCCTTCTGCGGATATTACATGGCCCAAAAATACCACTTCCTTGAGCCAAAACTCACACTTATCCAGCTTTGCATATAATTGATTTTCCCTTAAAGTCTGTAGCACAACCCTTAGATGTTGTTCATGCTCCAAGTGAGAGTTTGAATACACCAAAATATCGTCAATAAATACAACCACATATTGGTCCAGGTAAGGCCGAAACACCCGATTCATCAAGTCCATAAACATGGCCGGAGCATTGGTTAACCCAAAAGGCATCACCGAAAACTCGTAATGCTCATAACGGGTTTGGAAGGCAGTCTTTTGTATGTCTTGTTCCTTAATTCTTAACTGGCGATATCCAGATCTCAGATCTATCTTAGAAAATACCCTAGCACCCTTCAATTGATCAAACAAGTCATCTATTCATGGGAGTGGGTACCTGTTCTTCACTTTCACTTTATTCAATTGACGATAATCAATGCACAAACGAAGGGTGCCATCCTTCTTCTTTACAAACAATACCAGAGCTCCCCAGGGTGAGTTACTAGGCTGGATGAAGCCTTTATCTAACAATTCCTGAAGCTGGACCTTTAGTCCCGCCAATTCCATAGGTGCCATCCTATAAGGAGACTGGGCTATAGGAGAAACTACTAGAATAGTTTCTACGGAAACTTTAATTTCTCTAACTGGAGGTAATCCAGGCAACTCTTCTGGGAATACATCTTGAAACTCTCCCTTACAACAGGAATACTAGCCAAATCTATGCTATCCTTCTCCAGTTCTCTTACATGGGCTAACCAAGCAGAACAACCTTTCCTCAGTAATTTTCTAGCCACCAAGACTGAGATTACACAACTTGGAATTACTTTTCTTTCCCCTTTAAACATTACTCTTTTATCACCTATTCCTTGGATTGTCACCGTCTTGGTGAAACAATCCACTTGTGCCTTATGTTTACTTAGCCAATCCATGCCTAGAATCACATCAAAATCATATAACTCTAATGGCATAAGATCTGTCCTCAACTCTACTCCTCAATATATAGTTTTACCCCTCTATAAATATCATCACTATGTATATTCTCTCCCAAAGGTGTACTAACCGTCACCCCTACACCCAAGTTACTAGATAACACATGCAAGTTATTGACAATTCTATAAGATACAAAGGAATGACTAGCTCCAGGATCAATTAAAGCATAAACTTGCATTGTATCTAATTGTAAAGTATCTGCCACCACATCAGGTACAGCTCCCACATTCTCGTAGGTCATGTGATATACGCGACCCTGAGTCCTCCCCTCCTGATTTTTGGGCCTCCCACGAGTAGCACTCGTCCCTGATTGGGTAGGCCTGATAAGATGATTGACTGTCACCGATTGCTGCTGGCTCTGAACCTCAATCCTCTGACTATGGGCTCCCTCGGTAGTTCTACGAGGACAATCCTTCTTCCTGTGACTCGTGTCCCCACAATAGTAACAACCTCTTCCTACATGCGGGCACTCTTTCCATCGATGCCCCTTACTTCTACAAATATAACATCTCCCCGGCATCGCAGAGCAATCTCCAGGGTCTCGCTGCTCACACCTCTGACAAAACAGATATACTGGTCCCTTTTGCTCTGTAGACCCTCCAGCAGTTTTGACTCCCTGTCTACACTGTCCTCCCCAAGCTCCTTTTCCACTGACTTGTCTAGATCCTCCTGAACTCCCTCCTGGGGTGAGACTCCCATCCCTTCTCTAGAACTGTCCTGATGATGGCCCGCTCTTCCCCTTCTTTGGGAGAGGAGGTTTCCCAGTTATAAACTCAAAATCTCTCCTCTTAGCTCCCATTGCCTGACTCTGCTCGACCACTGGCTTCAGGGTATCCTTTATTACCCTCTCCATACCTTGAGCAGCTCGTACCAATTCCCGTACAGACTGAAACTGTATGGCTATCAATATCATCCTCAATTCCCGCCTCAGTCCATCACGGAACCTCCACCCTGTGGCGCTTTGTGGGAAGGTAAGTGGAGGCGAAAGCTGCTAAATCCTGAAATCTCCTCTCGTACTCCAGCACTGTCAAATCTCCCTGCCTCAATTCCAAAAAGTCATGTTCTTTCTCCCTCTTATGCTCCCAAGAATAGTACCTCTCCTCAAACTCTTCATGAAAATCCCTCCATCTCAATACCTCCCCTGATCTCCTTTCTCTAATGGTCTCCCACCAAGAGTGGGCACTTTCAACCAATAGCTGAGTCACACAATCCACCCATAGCTCCTCTGGCACCTGCATCTGATTTATAACTCTTTCCACTTTCCTCAGCCAATGCCCAGCAACCTCAGCATCCTTTTCGCCCTGGTAAGTCATACAACCCATCTCTCTCATACCCTTCACCCATTGCACCATGGTGACTATTCCCCTTGATCTAGGAGTCGTATGAAGGCCCCCGCTAACATTCCTGTAGCCACAGCTCTCACTATATGTTCCATAAAAGTAGGATCCGAAAATAGGTTTGATTCAGCTACTGGTGCCCCTGGTGGAGGTATATTATCTCCCCCCTGTCTATCTGATCCCTCAGGCATGGATACATCTGCATGACGGAACGATAAATCATCTCGAAGTCTCACTAACTCACCCCATTCTGAGTACACTCGACCCAATCATCCTGGGTTTCAATTCCGCAATTATACTCACACCTATCAACCATAATATTTATGGTATGCATTATATAACAAAATATCATTATGGATGGATAATTAAATAAATATAAATACATAGACATGAAATATGGTTATATGAACTACAGAGTTAAATTCATCCATTCAAGTTTAAACATTTATTATACAAATTAAGTTATACAAACATTTTCATGTTTACAAAAATACAAGGGTATACTCCCTAGAACCTAGATTTCAAGAAGGGAACATAAGCTAGGATCTACTCCTGTCGTGCATGCGATGATCTTGAAACAAAATACATATTATTGCAAGGTGAATATCACAATAAATATAACAATATGAATATCTAATAATTTCAATAGGGTAACATGCGTTCATATTTCATTTATTTCTCCCTTCTAGTTTTTTTTATTTAAAATCCCTTCCTTATTCAAACTATTAATAACCGTTCCCTCTGCCACTATCAACCTGCATTCCAGACCTTATAATATCAACATGATTACTTTTGCTTATCACATTACCGATACCAATTTCACTGGTATCGTCATCACCACCCCATAGGAGTTGATGTACGGCGATCCCTTTACCAAGGATCCTAACAGACACTAAATGTATGCTGGCCAATACGTGGTGATCCCCTTACCCGGGATCCTAACATACACTGAATGTATGTTAGCCAATACGTGGAGATCCCTTTACCCGGGATCCTAACATACACTAAATGTATGCTAGTTCGTGGAGATCCCGGGTATCCCTTTACCCGGGATCCTAACATACACTAAATGTATGCTAGTCCATTCCTGGTGATCCCCTTACCCGGGATCCTAACATACACTAAATGTATGCTAGATAATACATGGTGATCCCCTTACCCAGGATCCTAACATACACTCTTATTTGCATTTAGGCCTCATTTTCTTTAAGTGTATTCGTTTTTTTTTTTTTTGCCCCCACTTCTTTTTAGTTTAGTTTTGTTTATTTTCTTTAATTTAACCCAACCTTGGTTTTTTTCTCGGGATTTACAGTCAAAGTAATATATATATATATATATTAC
>Ga0325402_1002880_pt1 | contig 15299 bp, 7 predicted proteins | sample PopdelMetagenome_22_FD_207212 | JGI IMG/M metagenome (GOLD analysis project Ga0325402, IMG submission 207212) | Populus deltoides microbial communities from Bellville, Georgia, United States - Xylem-PdKOR-R3 | ecosystem: Host-associated > Plants > Phyllosphere > Stem > Wood/Secondary xylem... | reverse complement strand
GTTCAAGTTGGTTAGCTTGTGAGAGGGTTCAGATTGGGGATAGTTTCGTCTAATTATTTTATTGTTCGTGGAGATTCGTTTATTTACGGACACGCATCGAGCTTGGGAGGATGCTTTGCTTTAGCTTCGGTACCGGAATTGTAAATTATTTTTTATTTTAAAATTTTTAAAATTTTTTATATTAATATATTAAAATTATTAAAAAATATTAATTTAATATATTTTTAAATTATATTTTTAAAACACATCTAAATACATTCTCAACTGCAATATAAAATATTTTTATAAAACAAAATACTCGTCATGACCTAAGAAAAAACTATTTCTATCCTCATAAAAAAAGTTATTGATTTTTATACAAGCAATTTCATTAAATATATGAATAATTTGAATTTTTTTATTTTGTATTTATTTATAAATTTATTGATAATATAATTAATTAGATTTCTTTGTCTCATGTTGTAACATGTGACATAAATGTTAGGGTTTTTAGAGTTATAATTGAAGTTATCAAACTTCATTTAGTTAATAATTCATATTATTTAGGATATGTAGTCTGACTATTTCCTTAGCCATTTACAATGTAAAAATATGTTGTTTGTTTCAATTTTATTTCTTTGTAAGGTTTATATAATATCCAAATAGCTTGCTATATGCTTTTATAAACAATATATAACAAAAAGTTTACAATAATTTCATTGGGCTTGATTGTTAGAGAAAAGAAACTATAGTTTCTTAAGAAGAGAGAGTTAAAAGAAAGAAAGGTAAAAAAATATGAGAGAATTGAAGCATGACAGCTAAAAATAATTTCATTCAACTAGTAATTCCTGAGTATTATGGCTATTATGATTATTGGCCCATACTTATGAAAAAAAATTGTTTGAATGAGTATTAGAGTTTGATGGAGAATGGAATTCTTATTGTGGCAGGAAGAGTTGAACTTACTGAAACACGATAAAAATCAAGTATAGACCAAAAGCTAAAAGACTTGAAGGTCTGTAATTATTTATTCTAGGCTATTGATCAAACCATTATGGAGAACATCCTCAATAGAGACAATACCAAGCATATCTGGGACTTTATGAAGCAAAAGTATCAAAGTTTCACAAGATTCAAAGAAGCATAGCTTCAGACTCTTTAAAAGGAGTTTGAGGTTCTACAAATAAAAGAGGGTGAGAGTGTTGATGAGTACTTCACTTAAACAATAATCATAGAAAACAAGATGAAGATTCATGATGAAAACATGTAGCAAGTGGTAATCATTGAAAAAATCTTAAGATCAATGACTTTAAGGTTCGACTATGTTATATGTTCAATTGAAGAGTCTAATAACTTAGACACTTTAACCATTGATGAGTTGCAGAGCAAGTTATTGGTACATGAGCAGAGGATGAACGACCATAAAAAAGATGAGCAGACATTAAAGGTGACCTACTATATTAGATATGGTGGAAAAGAAAGCAGTCGAGGTTGTGGAATTTTTTGAGGTACAGGAAGAGGCAAACAAGCATTCAATAAAGCTATAATTAAGTGTTATAAGTGTCATCAATTAGGACATTTTCAGTATGAGTGTCCTAAATAGGAGAGGAAGCAAATTATGTTAAGTTTGAGGAGAAAAAAGAGATGTTGTTGATGTCATATGTAGAGCTTAATCAATCAATGAGAGAAGATGTATGGTTCCTTGACTCAAGGAGTAACAATCATATGTGTGTAAATAAGCAGTGGTTCTCGAATCTTGATGAGGAATTTTGGCAATTTATGAAGCTCGGGAGGAATAATTCCAAGATGGTTGTGTTGGGAAAAGGTAACATTAGGTTGCGAATTGCTAGAGTTACTCATATAATTGCTAATGTTTTCTATATATCTGAGTTGAGAAATAATTTATTAAGTATTGGATAAATGCAAGAAAGAGATGTAGTTATTTTGATACAACATATAATAATGTGAGTCTATCATCCCAAGAAAGAGCTTATCATGCAAACAACAGTGTCTGTAAATAAAATGTTCATATTGTTTGCAAGAGTTTTGCCGAAAGCTCCCACTTGTTTCTAAACAACTCTTGAAAACAATAATCACTTGTGGCATTGTAGATAAGGGCACTTAAGTTTCAAAAGTCTAAGAATATTGCAATACAAGCAAATGGTAAGAGGGTTACCATAGTTGAAGGCACCATCCAAAACATGCATTAATTGCACGGTGGGAAAGCAACATAAGGATGCAATTTCAATGAGGAGTTTATGGAAATCATTACAAAGACTGTAGTTGGTACATATTGATATTTGCGGGCCTATCAAACTTGTTTACAGTAGTAAGAAGGGGTACTTTATAAGTTTTATTGATGATTACAACCGTAAGGTGTGAATATATTTTCTTGCTGAGAAATTTAAAGCTTTTACTAACTTTAAGAATTATAAAAACCTTGTTGAGAAATAGACATGAGCTTTTATTCGTTGTCTGCACACAGATAGGAGTGAAGAGTTCACATCTCTCGAGTTTAATGCTTTTTGTAAAGCTAATACTATTAGCAAGCATGTTGAGGATGTAAATGGATGAAAAATTTTGATTGGACATCCATGATGTCATAACCTAATCTTGACCCCATTTTCAACATATTTTCAAACAAAATAAAAAAATAAGAAAAATTAAAAAAAAGGAAGATTAGGGGGTTGAATGACAACTGAAGGAGGAAAGAATGACCAAAATGAAATTTAGTCTCCTTTCAAAACTTAAAACGGTTTGGAGAGCTGTTAAATGATTTTAAATAAAAAAAGTAATTGAAATTGAAAGAATTTTAAACTAAAGGATTTTAAAATTTAAATTTTAAATAAAAAAAAATGAATGATGACTATCATACATGTCGCATATGGGTGAGCAACATTGGGGGTCAAAGATTCGTCACCTAGTTGTTTGGTTTAGAGTCATTAGAAGACCCGAATATACTGATCTTATCAGAATTCTAGTGTAAGGGACCGGTTGTGACTATGAAAGGTATTAGCACCCATAGCGCACCTTACCTAAGGTAAGTTACATTGTGTGGTTTTTATATGGTTTAAATGTTTTGATGGGTTTTTAACCAATGGTCAGTCTATGGCTTAGAATAAAGATTTACTCTTACGAATAAATCTGATATTTTAAATTTATTATGGATTTGTATGTCTAGATAAATTCTTATGGAAAGGGTTTGTGTATGTGCTTTAACAAAGTTCATCATTCTTGAAAGGTGAAAGGGTTTTTTACAATTCGTATATTATAGTAAAAAATACTCCTAATTAAAATTGGTGAATATCAAAAAAAAATTTTGAAAGTTTTTTAGTCAACTTCTGGTATTTAAATACCACCCTACCTATAGGTCCATCATTTATACTAGGGTGTTGACCATTAATTTTCATTAATTAAAAGTTTTAGAGTTATTGAAATAATGGTCAAATCCTTAATAAATTTTACAAACTTGCTGTAAATTCCAAAACAAAAATGCAAAGGAAAATCAACACAGGTATTTTCTAAAACAATATTAAAAAGTTCTTTTTATAAATAAAAATAAATTTTTTATAAGAATTTGCTCGTATTTCAATAATCCTAAAAATTTTAATTCATGAAAATTAATTATCAACATCTTGGTATAAATGTTGGACCTATAGGTAGTTTGATATTTAAATATCAGGAGTTGACTAAAAAATTTTTAGAATTATGTTAGATATTCACTAATTTTAATTATGAGTATTTTTCACCACAATATACGAATTGTAGAAAACTCATTCGCCTTCTAGGACATGTGGCACCTATATAGACCATTTCCATAAGAATATATCTGGACATATGAGCCCATAATAAATTCAAAATATTAGATTTATTCATAAGAATAAATCTTTATCCTAAGCCATAGATTGACCATCAGTTAAAAATCCATTAAAACCTTTAAACCATATAAAGATCACACATTGCAGCTTACCTCAGGTAAAGTGCGCTGGGGGTGCTAATATATTTCTTAGCCACAACTAATCCATTATCCTAGAATTTATAGTAAGAACAATACACTCGAGTCTTCTAGTGACTCTAAACCAAATAATCAGGTGGCAACTCCTTGACCGCCGACACCGCTCGCCCGCGTGCGACAAAATAACGATTCCGTTGGGGACTTCTAGTTTTTACAATATTGGATTAGGCTTTATATGTTTTATTTGGTTTATATGATTTGGTGTGTTTTTGCATTTGGCTTTTTTTATTTTTATTTTATTTACACTTTAGTATGTTTTATCTTGTTCATGCATGTATGTTGGATATAAATAAATATTTTCATGCAGTACTAGTTTATTTGTGATATATCGCTTTGAAATGCATACACATGGAACTTCAAGTTGGGTGGGAGTAGCAATTATCCTATGACTTTCAGTTAGGGTTTAAGTCTGTGAAACCATCTAACTCTTTGACGAGTGTTTGGACTGACAGAAATTAGTATACGTACCATCCAACTACTTACTAAGCCCTCATATTACCTTTATAAGGATTGTCGCACCCTCGCGCGGCGTCTGATGGCGATTTTCGATTGATTTTGGTTTTTTTGTTTCGTGAATAAGGGAGTCGCCATCTAGTATTATGGTCACTAGGAACCTTGCCTGGTCTTTCAGAGATTCTAAGGCAAGGGACTGGTTGCGTAAAGGGAAAGTATTAGCACCCCTAGTACGCCCTACCTAAGGTAAGCTGCTTGGTCTTGGTGCTTGGTTTGGCTTATAATTTCTATGGTGTTGGTGTTTTCTAATCCCATCAGTTTTTCTAAGTTTGATTCAAACTAAATTTATTAAGATAAAAATCCAAGGAGATTCCATGTGCTTTAAAAGCTCATTTTTCCCTTAGTATTTCAAGAGTTTGCGACTCGTAAATTGCAAGGGGGAGGGACAAAAATTTAGAAATCTAGGGCGCTTTAAAAGCCTATTTTTGCCTTAGTGTTTTTTTATACTCTCACGGCTCGTAAACCATGGAGTAAAAAATTAAAATGTCATCGATTATAATCAAGGCTTCTTTCAAGGATGTGTGATGACTTATTATCCCTAGAAAATTATTTTGGATATTTACCACTTAGGGTTTTCTTTATCCAAATATTAACAGCGAATAATAACAAGTTATTCCCAATAATATTTTGGATATTCATCCCTTTGGGATTTCTTTATCCAAACATTAACGGTGAATAATAACAAGTTATTCCCAACAATATTAATAGATGAATTCCCCCAAAATAAGATTTTTGTATTTTTTGGAATATTGGTCATTACCCTTTGGAGTTTTACAAACATATTGTAAAATCCAGAAATGCAAGAAAATAATTTTTGTTGTATTTAAGAAATCCATGCGAAAACATATTTTCAAAACTTCAAGTATTTGTTTTTTTTAAGAGGAAATTTAAAAAGATGTTAGGGTATTGGCTGTATGCAACACACAAAAATATTTTTTTATATTTTTATATTGGAAAAAAAAACAAGCATCACAGTTAATCACAATTAAAGACAACAAAACCCAACCCGGTTACTGGCCTAAACCAGTAACCGGTTCTGCCACAGTTACATGCATATGCATGCTACAGTGGCAGCAACTAATTTGGCAAAGACAGGGAAAGAAAGATTACCTGCGAAGCAGCGAAAGTTCAAAATGCACAGTAACAAGGTGAATTACATTTATGCATACATAGAGACGAAGAGAGCTTACCTGGTGCAGGGACGAAGCTGATGCTCGGGGATTTATTTCCAAGCTCAACTCGGTTACTGGCTCAAACCAGTAACCGGTTCTGGTGCAGGGATGAAGCTAGTGCTCGGGGATGAAGCTGGTGGGTGGCGTCGACCGGGATGAAACAACTGGTTTCATTGCTGGGCTGCTGCTTCGGCTAATACCTATTCCTATGGAAGAAAAACAAAAGTTGCACCACTTGAGGAGACGAAACTGGAGATGGAACGAAGGGACACAGGCGATGGTGAAGGAGTGCTGGTTGGTCTCTCTGTGTTTTTGTCTATTTATCTTCTTTCCTTTTGCTCGTCCTTCCTCTCATTCACGTCCGTCTTGTCTCTACTGAGAAGAAATGGTTGCTGCTGTTGTGGGACTCAGTGGAGGCCGGTCTGGGGCTAAGTTGACAGAAAGGGCTGCTTCGAGTGCAGGGGAAGAAATGGCTGAGGGGCTGTGGTTGGCCAGGAGAGGAAAGATGAGAGGGAAGACGGCAGCAGCTGAGTCTGTTGAGAGAGATGAGGGAAGAGACGGGACGGCTGGTGGGAGAGACTGAGAGTTTGTGTTGATGGCCGGCTATGGGACCAGAAACTGGAAATGGCCGGTTTGGGTTTGTTTTGGTGTTGAGGGGAAAGGAAAGCTTTTGGCTGGCGAGAGGGGAAAATGAAACCAAAGGGAAAAGGCTAGAATCGGGGAGAAGGGAGTGTTGGTGTTGTGGTCGGGTGTTTGTGGGGTAAGTGGCTAAGATGGAGAAATGGAGGGGATCGCTGGTGGCTGACTTGGGAGAAGAAGATGGGGGAATGGTTTGTTTGGCTGGCGGTAGAGAAAGGAGAGTGCAGGGCCAGTGAGTGGGGCTGTTGGATGGAGAAGAGGAAGGCTTCTGCTAGTTCACGGGAGCGAAAATCAAAAGCAGGGAGGGCGGCTCTGTTTTTTTCTTTTCAAAGGGAGGGAGCGACCAGAAGAGGAAGATGAAACAGGTTTAGGGTTTTTTGTGTTTTGCTTCTCTTTTATGAAAAATTGCCCCCTTTTGAATATTTTTCTCCCCTAGTGCATATGGCTGGAGGTTCGCTTATATAGAAAATCTCTATATGTGCTATTTAAAGAAATATTACAATAATTATTGCAGAGATTGTCTTCTATAACCAGCACCAACAAATCCTATATATATGATATTTTATATTGCAGTGATTTTTTTCCTTAACCAGCACAAATCAAATTATATATCTATGGTATTTTATATTGCAGTAATTATTTATGATTCAAGAATTATCTCCTTGACACATTGCTTCCTTAATATTAGCCCTAATGCTTTATGTTATCGCCACATGTAAACCCTTATTATTATTTTTTTATTATTTTTATTTTGAAAAATTTATCAAAACGTGGGTCAAAAATTAGGTAGCAACAAGGATAATCACCGAGACAATAAGAGACTCTTTTAAGACTAGATAGTGTTTACCTCAATATCTTACGTAAAAGGATATAGAACTTGCATGTTAGAAGTGTGCTCCACAAATAAATATTGTTGCATTAAAACATGTTTAACCCTAAAAAAACATCTTAGATTATAGGACTTAGGGCTAATAACATGGCCACCATTAAAGACATGATCTCTGTTGAATATAGGTTGGATTCTGAATCCCTATAGTTGTTAAAAAAGGATTGCTTAAGATTGGATGATAATAAATTACCACCCATCAGAAATGCAAGTTGCTTTGGGAATGACTTGAAGAAGCTCATCTCACACATGAAAAGCATCCGCTAGGATGAGTTTTTAAAGAAATATGGGAGGATATTGGGAATGACGAAGGTTTTCATGCATAATTCAACAATAAGGCCTTGATGCATTTTAGAACCCTGAGTATCAATGCTTCATTTTTGGGAATGTAGTCATGTGTTCTACTTTGAAAGAATATGGTTTACTGACCGAATTCCCTTAAAATCTATACAAAGTCTACTTCCACCAAAGACATGACAAAGTGCTAACTGAATTGGCTAAATTGATCATAAGATATATTGGAGAAAAGTGTTACTGACCTAAAATGAAAGATGATAAAATAGGTATTTGAAAAGAGATAAATGACTCTAGATTTGTTGAAGAAAAAGACAGAATACTTGCTTTAGGAATCTTTGGGTTGGTGTTGTTTCCAAACCTCACTAGAATAATTAGTTTAGAAGCAACAATAGCTTTTGTTGCATATGAAAACACTCAGATAAATCTCACTACGACAATACTAGCAGAAACTATTTTAACACTCAACCATTGTAAGAGGGTCGGCAAGGGATCAATGAGATGTTGTGAATAGTTATTGTACATATGTTGATTAGCCATATAGAAACCGAGAGGCTAGTACTTAACAACTTCTGGTGATTTAGTCAAAAACCATTGAAGATACTTAAAAAAGAGGAATAGAAGGACCTGAGTAAGGAGAATTGGAAAGTAAAATTGCAAGGAATCCCCTAATGAGAAGTGAAGTGAAAAGCCCAATGGATGAGAGCAACAAATTGCTTGATGAGTTGTGGGTAAAGACAATGGGTGCCTCTGGTGGGAGTGACAGAATATATCAGTTATACACCCGCTTTGATTGTGAGGTAACTTGGGGGTGTACAACATCTACCAAGGAAGTCCAGGTTATCCCAATTCTTCATGTTATTCAATGATCAATCTGTTTTAATGCCTGAAGAACCTGCCATAATGCTCGGTAAATTGGAAGGGATGTCTACCAATATCAATAAAGTATGGCTAGGACTGATATCTTTGAGAGATATATATATATATATATATATATATATATATATATATATATATATATATAAAGCTTTGTCTTTCTCCCTATAAACAATGATGATGATGAATTGACTAGATTTTAAATGTAAAAGTTTTCATCAAGTATTAATGAAAAGGGCTTACACCCAACCTTGTGAGCAATATCTCTTTATGATTAGTGTGTTTTTATTAAGCATTGGTTTAGATTAAATTGTCTTGGATGCTACAAAAGAACTAGAACCCTTCCTGTTTATAAAGAAATGATGGCCATATATCAGCCCGAAGTATAGCTAATCCATATCTAACATACATCATCATGCATAGTCATACATCTATATGCATCTATTTTTGTGAATTATAGAATGTACATGGCAGATATTCGAAATATAGGTACCCCAAATCTGGTTTTCCTCTAAATAGCCAAGAGTTTTCAACATTTGATGGTGTTAGGGAGGATTTGCTCGACTTCTAATCTAGAAGCATCGTTGTGGTTTTCTTCAAGCCAGTATCAAGCCATTCACTTTTTAAAATAATCAGAATTCTGAAATAATCATTCTTTTTCACAATCCTAATCAACCCATTTAATTGTATTTCAAAAATATCCAAAATTGCATCATAGCTCTTGAATGATGTGTTTTAGGCTTTTGATAAAAAAATCAAATTTTTTCTACACTCAATAAAAATACTTTCAAATTTACAACTCAATGATTCCATTTCAATAATTGTTACATAGACACAATCATTAAGATTTGCAACTTAGTCTCAAAACAAGAAAGATGATTTATAATGTGATTTTCTTTTTTGACTAAATTTGCAAAGTTCTTGAAAGAAAATGATAATGATGCATATATGCTTTTTTTTAATGGAAGTTGGGAAAAATAAACACAATAAGTTCAATTGGAAGAAGTCCATTACAATGATAAATTACAGTTGGTGAATTCCATTAAAAAATGCAATGACGAATTATGGTTTGTGAGTTCCATCATAAAATATGGTGACAACTTCTTTATAGACATGAGAAATGAATAGTAATGAACATACACCTTCAAACAATACAGTAATAAACACACACCTTCAAACATTACTTTGGGGTAATAACAATAGATAAACCATGCTCAATCTATGATTAAAAAAAAAAACGAAAAACATGGGAAGATAAACTTGTAGTAATCATTTAAGGTAATGGAGTCACTTGAACAATTCAAGCAAGCTAGTTTCTGATTCTTGACATCCTAAATCAAAAGATAAAGATGATATAAAACAGAAAGACTAAGCTTTCAAAATATATGATTTATGCTTTCTATCTCCCCTAAATCACTCTGAGTTTTGTGCTTTATAAAATGTTAAAAAAAATCAAAATCACTTCAAGTTTGTCACCTTATAAAATAACTATAATTTTGAAAATCACTTTAAGATTCAATTATATTTTTTAAAATCACTTCAAGCACATCTCTTTAAAATGATAATTTTCAAATTCACTTTGAGTTCATCACTCTATAAAATAATAGGTTAAAAATAACTTTGAGATTATATTATGTTTTCAAAATCACTTCGAGTTCATCACTTTATAAGATGAATAAGTTTTTAAAATCACTTCAAGTTCATCATTCTATGACATGTTCAATTATATTTTTTAAAAATCACTTTGAATTCATCACAGTATAAAATGACAATTGTTTCAAAATCACTTCAAGTTTCTTGTCTATAAATTGACCATGTTTTGACATAATTTTGAGTTTGTCACTCAATAAAATGATCATGTTTTTAAAATCATCTTGAGTTTATTACTTTATAAAAATATTTAGTTAAAAACCATTTTGAACGAGTTACTATATAGAAATACCATCCTTTAAGCTGGTCACTCTATAAACCAACTATGTTTTGATTGTTCTCTAGTTTTCTATCAACAAGATAAGAAAATAGATAGATAATAAGTTCAAGCCAAGCTTTTTATCAGAAAATTTTTGGTTGAATCTTAGAATCAGGCAAGTTAACACAGTATCTCATGTTAAGAGTGGTTTTGATGAGACCCTTTAATTGTTAAGAAAATTAAATCCTAAGTTAATCCTTTCATTTTTATATAACGATTGTAAATAAGAACATGTAAACATGAAAAAAAAAACAAAGAAAAATAAGAACCTAGAGAAAGATAGAAATTTCTAGTAAAAAAAAAGAAAAGAAAGAGAAAAAGAAGAAGAAAATAAATATCCATTGCCCTCTCTCTCTTCCAACCACTTGTCGCCACACTATTGTCTCTTCCTTTCATCTTTCAACATTCAAAAAAGCAACTAGCCACTACTACTCCACTCTAACCAACTTACATTCCAAGACCACTCACGCTAATGATAGTAATCATTAAATCATCATCATTATCATCTCCCAACTCCAAAATTGATTAACCTTCCACCATGAAAAGACACTCAAAACCCATCTACTTCGCCACCATTAAATAAAACCATTAAACCCTTCACTAATCTGACTCAAACCATGTCGTGATTTTCATTGCTCTACTACCTTCTCTCGTCTATTCCACAATTACAACCTGAAAAGAACAACATTTCCCTTTTATTTCCAGCCAATAAAATCAAGTTGATCTTCCTTTTTTCAATCAAATTAGCCTCCTCAATCATTTTAAACACCATGAAACAACCCCATATCATAGCAACACCTCCATTTCTAATCATCCAAAAAATTTGATGTGTTTCTACTCGTTTTGCATGATTGTTGATTGCGAGTAAGAAACATGCATTCTAACCTTTCAGTACAATCCACTTGTTAATGTGTGGATCTCACATATCAACTACTACCTAGTTGTTTCTAGTGATTTACGACTAGCTCCAACAGCTTTTAAGGTCTTTTAGATCTTAAATGATTTTTTTTCTTGGATGTGAATGTGTTTGATTATTGTTATGTATGGATGTGTTTAATTTTATGTCTCTATGTGTTTGATTTTTACATTTGAATATGTTTAATTTATGCTTATGAATTGTTAAATTTTCAGATGTAAACGTGTTTAAATTTGTATGTGGATATGCATGATTTTATACATGAACGTGTTGGTTTTATGTGTCGATGTGGATTTTTATTCTTTATGGAATATAATGATTTTAAAAAAAAAACCAATTAGTAAGAGTATTCTCATACATATACATATATATAGGGGATTTTTATATTATTTTTTTTTCATTTTTGTTATTTAAAATAAACAAAAGTGTTTGATTTTCTATGTACTATTTTCATACATATACATATATAAAGGGGATTTTCATATTAAAAAAAATTTCTTTCATTTTTGTTATTTAAAAAAAACAAAAGTGTTTGATTTTCTATGTTTATATTTTGTATCTATGTGTTTTTGGAAATTAAATATGTTTGATGTGCTATGTTTTTTTTCTTAATGCATGATTGGATCTATGAGTTGAAGGATGTCTTTGACATTACTTTTTTAATTCACTTTTCTACCATACAATAAATCATTATCTTATAGTGAAAGTAACCTTCGAGGTGACAACATCTGATTTAAAAAAATACATATATATATATATATATATATACATATTTATGTAGATATTGTTTGGTCTTTATTTGTAAGTATTTATTTTATTATAAAGTTTGTATAGGAATACTTCCTTGTTTATTGTGGATAGATTTGGGTTAGGTCAACATGATTCCATCAAAGTCCATTGAGTATAAATAATGGCCTTCATGCCCATTTTAAAACTAAACAAAGTAAATGGGTTAAAGTCTAATTCAACATTCACTATCCTCTCAAGTCTAATGTCTATATTCCAAAAGTAAGGATTATGTTTTATTGTTAGGCCAAATCCCAAATCATTGTCTCAAAGTTTGAATCATCATTTACCATACATATATCAATTTAGCTAAGTATTTAGCATGTAAACATCATAAGTACAATTTGTCATAAAATACATATATGAAGCAACGTACCTTATGTAGAATGTCTTAGGGTGATTTTCAACTTCTTTTTAGTATAACCATTTTCTTATGCAATAATCTCAGAAAGACTAGTTAGGGTTTCTAATTACCATAAAACTATGTGGCGACTCATATTTTTTTTATTTTTCCCCTTAATTCATCGATACATCTATGGCAACCTATGAGACCGGGGTAAGAGCAATTTGAACTTGAGAACAAGTTTTCTCCAACCTGAAAGACTGATGTAAGAAGATTTTCAGGGAAAATTATTTTTCTTAGTTATTATTATTTTCGATTTAGTTTAGAAAAATATTTTTCTTTATGATGTTTTTATTTTTTTCCTATTTATTTTAGGAAATAAAATATTAAGATTGGTAATTTTTTTTTTTAGTTTAAGAATCCCTAAAGTAACTCTATAATCATTGATTGAAATTGTTTTTCTCTTCAAGGTAGACCTAAGACTAATATCAATGAGGTTGTTTAACCTGTATTTTAAAAGAATATATCATACTTTTATTTTCAAAAATAAAATTATAAATTAAGGTTCTATATGACAACACTATTTGACTTTAATTTTGTCTTTCTAGCTTAACGTGTTCTTGTTCGTGTTTTCATTTGCGTCAATTTATGAATAAGATCACAATATCTTTTTAACATTCATAGGCATTCTTTTTATGTAGCCCTACTTAATTTTTTTTCTTTAATTTTATTCAATCACTTTTCTATGCATCTTTTTTTATTATCATTTTATTTAATAAGAAACTAGTTCTGAGAAATAAAGTTATTAAATATAACCAAGTTTATGAACCATGTTTCAAGATCAGATATTTAGAATCATATTTATCTTTCAAGTTTCTAATTTAGTCTTATGTTGCGAGATCATCCTCTCGGATCCTATGTTGCAAGATTAAATATCTTAATCTACATTTATCTCTTAATTTTAAAGAATATTTTTTTTTACATTTATTGACATAAATAATTTTGATTTTTTAATTAAATGCATGCATCAATTTTTTTTTATTTATGATCAAGATTTTTACTTGATGTCAAAAGACAATGGAAAAGCATTAATGTTTGTTTTTATTTTTACATCAATGGAAAAAAAAGGAGAAATGTTTTTGGTCTACTTTAGGACTTATCTATGAACCATGAACTATAAGGACTAAAATGTATTGTCTTTTTTGTGTGGAACATATCCATACTTAGAGCCCGTCTTAATGTATCATTTTCCTTGGTGTTTGGAAGACTTGCAGTTCACCATTCCCTACTCTATATTTGTATGAAATTGTTAATTTTGTTATTTTTAAAGAAAATCAATGACATTAGGTTCTATCAATTATGTTATCATTATGGTTTTGTTGATAAATTAGGCTTAATTAGCCCTATGTTATTGATAAATTAGGCTTGAGTTTGTTATGTTGTTTAACATAATGTCTCGTACTATTGGAATATCATGCTTTTATAGTTCTATCATTGTCAATACCAACAATAATATCACTTATAATGAATACGCAACGATTTCCTAAATGCTACATTAGATGTCTCTTAACAAGCTGTCTAGAATGTTATGTGATTGGCTTGACTTGAATATGTTCGAAATTAAAGTTGAAATTACATAGAGAATGATGCAAATTAGGGTTCATTCAACTCATTATATCGGTGTACCCATTAGTAGTGATGGAAGTATGAATTCAATGTTTAGGTTTACTAACATTAAGGGGATGAATATGCTAGAATTCTACTTGAATAGTAGATCTAGACAAGAAAAAACTCCTCTAGTGTGAAAATGACTCGGGTGTCAAGTAATACTAAAAAAACAACACAAGCATCACATATAGCTAGTCCATTTAGTTTAAGTGGTAATACAAGGAACCAAATATTCGTATAAGCTGTTGATATGAAAGTGTTTGATTAGGTATGATATATGTTTCATGTTGTTATGAAAAATTCGAACTAAATGACAACAAAGATGATTGTCATTTTGATAGAGTTGAAGAAGATGAGGAAGATTATATGTGTTATGTATTAAGAATTATGAATTTAGTATAAATTTAATAAAATATTATGAATTTTCATTGTGTTTAATTATGTTTTCTAAAATGTGTTGATTTTTTAATTGTAAAGTATATTGTAAAGTTTGTTGATGCAACCATATTATTCGATAGTTTCACCCATATTTAACTAGTGTTTTGCCTATGTTTTATATATAAAATGCCTTGATATTCTTTGTTTTATGTTTTGAAGGCACTTTTGGATGAAAGATGCAAAAAGGAGTAAATTGGAGATAATTGGCAGATTTGACCTTCAGTCGATGTTTTGTGCAGAGCGTGAGCTCTAGAGGTTGAAATGAAGTGATTCCAGTGGCATTAAAAAGCTAACATCCATACCTTTCTTGAAATCTAAGGCAAGAAAATAAAATAAGGAAGAGCATGGAAATCACAGCCTTCAACGTCAAATCTCGCAATCTGCCAATATTGACCTTCGGCCATTCCAACTTGAATATCTGGAGCTACAGAAGTCCAATCGATGCAAACTTAATTTTTTTTTATTCATGATTCAAAGGTCTATAAACGCTCTAAATGTCAGCCAAAACCGATGTCATATGAGGGAGATATGAGTTTTTAAAGATGACATCTAAATTCTGCCAGCAAACAGGTTTCATGAAGAAACGAGTCCAAATTACGTTCTGAAACATCTAAACCGATATCCAAGTTTTATTTCAGCAATTTAGCTCCTCTAAGTCAAAGCTTGAAGATTTCATGCAAGGCTATTTCTTATTTTTTAGGAAAATAGTTATTGAAGTACTTAAATGTAAACAGTCTACTTAATGGAGGACTATTTTGTAAAATAGAGACCTAGGGTTTCCTAAGATATAAAAAGAATGAGAGAA
>Ga0325402_1002878_pt1 | contig 15306 bp, 16 predicted proteins | sample PopdelMetagenome_22_FD_207212 | JGI IMG/M metagenome (GOLD analysis project Ga0325402, IMG submission 207212) | Populus deltoides microbial communities from Bellville, Georgia, United States - Xylem-PdKOR-R3 | ecosystem: Host-associated > Plants > Phyllosphere > Stem > Wood/Secondary xylem... | reverse complement strand
ACAAGCCAACAACAGCAATGGCAATGGTAGGAGGCAATCAGGTCCACAACGTGTTCGTGTATGGAAGCCTTCTTGCTGATGACGTTGTTCGTGCCCTCTTGAGCCGCATCCCTCAATCTTCTCCAGCCATTCTCAACGGCCAGTCTGTCTTTTTTTTTTTCGTTAAATTAAAATTGGCCTGTGATTTCATTTCAATATTAACTCTTCCTCCCCTTGTATCGATCGATTTCTTCTTTTTTCCAGTTTTTTTAATGCTCATTCATCACTGATCATAACCCGCAATTTATTTTTGCTTACTTTTTGTTGTTGTTGTTGTTGTTGTTTTGTAGTCACAGGTTTAGCATAAAAGGGCGTGTCTACCCTGCAATTCTACCTGTGGAGAACAAGGAAGTTACTGGAAAGGTCTGTTTCATCCCCCCCAATGGTTCACTTTGATGTTCAAGTCCTAATTTTCTCACTTCTTGATCTAAGCAGAAATCTTTCTTATGTATAATCTCAAGTTTTGGTTGCTGCCATTTGTTTTTTTTTTTTAAAAAAAATATTAAATTTAATGAACGTGTTTTTTTAGTGATTTTGATTCTTGTGTCTTAGGCTGCATCTAATGCATGAGTTTTTGTTAGTGCAGGTTCTCCAGGGCATCACTGATCTGGAATTGTATATTTTAGATGAATTTGAGGATGTTGAATATGAAAGAGTCACTGTTGATGTTTCTTTGATGGTAAGTGAGTTCGGTTCAACAATCTTCAATGTTTTCTTGTCACGAATTTAAATGAGATGTTCATGCTTCATTGATTGCATGCCCTTATTGTTGCTAAGTAGGTAAGCTGCCAATTCCTTCTCCGCAGGATAGGAATTGACTGTCAAGAACATTGTTGATCATCAACCATCTTTTTTTTCTTCCAATTCATGATCGATTGGTTAAGTGGCATTTCGCCCTTTTAGTTTTGCCATACTTTTCTTTGGACGTTTCGAATTTGAATAATGTCTCATGGGTGGATGCAAAAGAAGTATTGTGGTTTTGAGTCTGCATCTTAAACGAATGCGTGGGCTAAAATTCAAATGAAAAGCCAGATACTCTTGAAAATTTATGGTCCATTTCAAGGGGAAGGTCCCCAAACAGATGAGAAAGATCGCCCCATGTGGCTCTCATGGAGTTGTACTATATTGTTGCTGAAAGTAATAGATGGTGATGATATTTTGCAGGAATCATCTAACAAGTCACAAGCATTTGCTTATGTTTGGTCAGACAAGAATGATCCCAACTTGTACGGGGAGTGGGATTTTGAGGTAAACATGCTATATTTTATTTTCTTGAAAATCTTCTTTGCGTAGGTTGCTACTGTATGCTTTAATGTAGTTTCGGGCAAAAGATGTTCGAGAACGGGGGAATGTTAGAATATGAATTGTGAACCAAGAGTCCCATTTTTGCTTTCAGCAAACTTCAAAAATCAGAAGGCCAAGGCAATTGTGCTTGGCTCTATTCGTACCCCTTTTTTTATGGTCGAAATCTTGATTGATTCAGCTAGTTTCCTCTTGTTTCACCATGTAATTAAATCAGTTAATTAATTGGTCAGTGCCAAGGTCAATAACCTTGTTTGCAAAGTCAAAATGGAATAGATTCCACACATTTTTCATATCCGCACTGAGATAGCAATATCATCCAATAGACTGCATGTCTTTTCTTTTCCTTACATGATAGCTATGTTTACTTTTTGCCCACTTGTCTTGAATTTACACAGCCATTGAACTTTCAAGCCTCCAACCAAGGTTTTGATGTGCTTCGTTTCAATGTACTTTCGCTCTAAATCTGTGAGAATCAGGCTCAGGAAATCTAGTAGTCTAGAAATGATAAATCCTGTCATCTTACCTGTTCTTAGTCTTTGTTGTTCTGGTTTTGGAGGAGCATTAAGAATGAATCCTATAATTCATAATTGAAAGTATGAGACCCGTCTCAACCACAAAATCATCAAGGTTATATTGTTCATGCCTGGCCAACAACAGTATTATCTGGTCGGGTTAGCTGTAGGTTTGCCATGGCTGCCAGCTAGGTTATGTGGCGAGCCACTGTGTTGTCTCAGCTGAAGTGAGCCCAAGATGTAACCAAGCCCACGACCAGGTTTTATCTTTTCTTTGTTTTTATTTTAAAAGAACATCTAGGATTTTGCTGTAAATCTGTTGGATATGTACTTAATGCTCCAGTCAATCCCACCTTTTAGCCCCATCATTTGCATTTGCTGTTTTACTTCCGATGCCTTCATCCCATCATTTTCCTCAACTCTGTTTCATGCTTGCTTATTTGTTTTTACTGTATTTGTCGAAAGGAATGGAAGAGGACTCAGATGTCGGATTTTGCCAAGATGTCTGCTGAATTTAGGAAAGATCTGGAGCTGCCCGAGTCGAAGACAAGAATAGCCACTTACGAATCCTACTATCAGCAGGACGGCAGCGACAGTCCCCTCGCCCCCTGAAAGCAGACATTCTTTCTGCTGAATTTAGATTTACATTAATGGCGGAGGCGTTGTACTATGATTTTATGGTCAATTGTTCATAAAAGGCGAGTGGGGACTAATAATCCCAGACGTGCATTATAATGGATGTTGGTAGCCATTCCTGGACAGTATATAACCAAAAGAATCATTTTATGTAAATCTATAAGCTTCAAAGGCCATCACCTTATTCCTTTTCTGATTGGAACAAGTATCAAGTCATTTTAGGAAACCCCTTTCGTTTTCCTAAGTTGACAAATTTGACAATCAAGTTAAAATTCCCAGTAAATAAATCAACTTAGAATAATTCTGAGGTAAAAAATAACTGGTGGGCGTCAGGCAATAAAACTGTATGTCTTGGGTCATTAAACGATTCGTTTCCGTGTTGATAAATTGCAGCGGTAAAAAACAGACGGCACAGAGGCGATCAAAACTACTGTACCGAGTCCTTCACATCAGCTTCATAAAGGGATATCCCATCAGATTCTAATGCACACTGGTGAATCAGTGACAATTTTTGGTCTGAAACATGCTCTATTATTCGGAGGGGAAGCAGTTGGATTTTATAAATTAACATCCGAAATACAAATTCCTGGAATAATGATAATAATTTATGCAGCTGGATTGTGGTTACAGTTTACTGATACAGAAATGTTCTGTATCTTAATATAGTAACCACTAACCACAATGAGAGACAGTTGACTAACTTCTGGACACCGGCCGGCGAATTCTCAAGTATCCGAATTTTCCTGACCCAGGCGAGGAACCCTCAAAAATAAATGGCAAATAGCCAGTTCCGCCTTTGTATCTGTGCTGAATCTGGAAATTCAAAATGACAGATTGCTCATTAACAAGTTAAATCCAGTAGCAATTATAAAGGACCAAGAAAAAGACTACTTTTTTTTCCCTTCTAAATGATTAGCAGCGATAAGCAACAGGAAATACACTCATCAATCTACAATGGCTTGCAATTGTAATACTTGTTAAATATGAGCAATGACAATAGAAAGCAAAAATATAAGCTCTAGTTAATTCGGTGTCCTAGGCCTATCATCAAATGCAAGAGCATGAAATAAACAGGGCATGTATGAAAAGGGAAAGGAAAGTATCTCAGCAAATATCAAATTCAAGATTATTCTATTTGTAATTGGCCACCTCGAAGAACAAGAACATGTGCAAGATGATAAAAGGAACAAATGCATAAAGGAGAAAAATTAACATTTTTCTATGATCATGCTGGTCTAAAATTACCTCCAGAATTTGTTGGCTGCTTCTAAGACAGTTCCTACCGATTACACAAACTGTTCCACCAGAACCACCACCAGTTATTTTTGCTCCATATAAAGTCCCATCCTCGGATTTTGATGGTTTGCCATGTTGCATTTCCTGTACCAACCGCACAAGCCTATCCGTCCCATCAGAGCCAAGCCCGCAAGCACTGTAGCTATAGTGACACTGCAAAATAACATGGCACATTAATAAATACTTTCAATCCACTTTCCTCTATTTCATATTTCTTGTGTTGTCATGATTCCATTCATTGAGCAGGCTGTTATTATTTACTTTAACGTTAAAAAATAGTAAGATTTCTTATGTGTAAAAAGTTAACAATCAGGATGTTTATCTACTTTCAGAATAATGTTCACTGTGGTCAATAAGTCAATAGTTCCTCTAAAGGAGAGGGGACATGGCACTGTCAACCAAACATGGCTGGCTTCACACATTAATAATGGCTTTTCCAGTCACTTTATCATGATTACAGGACAGAAATATAGAGCACTGAACATCCTTGTAACGTTTCCTATATCTGGATAATGAATATCTGGCAAATCAAATCTGAAGTTTCCACCAATGAAAATCTCAATCACAGTGATGTCAAACGAATTTGAATATACCTGATACAATAGTTCTCCAAGAGCTGTAAGTTGCTCATCTGAACTGGTGGAAGTTAACAATGCTTTGAAGGCCTAGCATCAAGAAGCAGAACAAAGAGGATTTTAGAAATAGCATGGACAACTGTATCCACCGAACATAATTTCCAAAGTTGTTCAATCTATATTTGAAACAATGAAATGAAAATTATTGCTGACCTTGACACGGAAGTTTTCATATATAGGATGATTAGCCGGTGCTCTCACAACATATGTGCGCTTCTCATCAATTATCGTGACAGCATCATTATGATCAATATACTTCTCCAGAAAGGTCTCTCCAAGGATGGATTCAGGAAGCATCTTAGCATAGAGAGCCTCATATCTGTATTATCAGATTTAACATAAAAGTAAAAAATGCACGTAGGTTTACTTCAGAGTTGCAGGACAAGATTCAGATGTTACATAACCATAATCAAAAAGCAAGATAGTGGAGAATGACAACAGAAAACTAACATTAAGACGTAAAACTCACAAAGAAATACAGCATTTGGAATGGAAAGTAAAGAGAACATCAAGTTAAAACCATCTAACACTGTGATAATATATTATAGAAGCGGGGAATCACCTGTCGATTGTGGAAGCATGAGGTTATGACAAGTAAAAACTGTTTTTTCTCTATTTTATTTAAAATGTGCGCTTCAACTATAATAAGAGGCCATGTTTCTTAAGCAATGTAAGAGTATTTAATTCATCCCACAAAGAGAAGAGAGGGAGCTTTTTTTAATCAAAACAGTCACAGGGCTCTGTAAGATAACTACAGGATGTAAGGATAATAACATTATCAACATAAGAGAAATTAATCAAAGCATCCGACACATCACATGGATTACTACCTACTTTACACAAATTATGGAATGGGCCTCAAAAGACCCTTACCTGTGTGGTGATAAGTTACACAAGTAATCCAATGAAGCTTCAGCTTTGATTAGATCCACACTATGATCCTCCAACTCGTCATGGATTAACCCATTAGCAGTGGGCAGTGATCTGGACAAAGTAGATGATGCTATGGACTTAATCATCTTTCGACCCATGAAGGCACCTATTCTTACAGATCCATAATCTGCACCGCCAACACTGCCGAAGAAAAAAAATTACTACATTAAAATAGGAGCTAAGCAATGCCAACAGATAAAGGAGCGTGGTTTGCTACAGAAGTTATCGAAGTGGTGAAATTACTACATTATCTAAGCCATTAGCAATGCCAAAAAATTACTACAATGATCCAGAAGCGAATGTAGCCATTAAAAGGAGCTTCATAGACCATTAATTTCTTGAACATGTAATAAATATTTTGCTGCAGGAAAGTGAGCAAGTCAAGGGCCTGGCGAGAACAAGAATTAACAACCATTATTAAGTTCCATAATGCATGATCTGTAAACACTAATATGCCATGTCCAATAGAGGTTGGAGAGGTTGGTAGTGAGCCACAACACAGTTTCTTTTACTAAAATGAAAAGATGCCAAATCCTCAAATCAAATAAGATAAAACATCCATGGAGACTTAACAATCAATTAGTGAAAGCAATCAAGAAAAAAACTGAAATAGAGAATATGAAAGAGTGCTTAGAATGAATGAACATTACACGCAAATGCCAATTTGTTAAATGAGTGGCAGGAGAATTAATTAAAAGCATTCAGGGGGCTGGATACCTGTGTCGTATTCCTGAATCAATTCCCCAGAAACGAATATGGCTAGGAATTTCTACAAGCCCAATAACCTCTGCAGGCTGCATTGATAATCAACACAGGTATAACATTGTTTCTTATCCTTTGGAAAATCTTTATCATAAGTTTAGCCACCGACATGAATAATCCTTACCTGGCACACCATTGCAAGAAGTTTGTTGGGTTCACCACATGCTGAAGTCATCTGATCCATTACACCACATGGAGCTCCAACAATGTGATTCTCTACCTATTGAACACTTCTTATGTCAGAACTGATATACATATTTTGCTAATAAGAAGTTTTCTTCTATCTGTTAAAAATCAAACCTTTTGGCAGAGCAAAGCAATATCTCTTGGACTGATACTTAATCCTGCAACATTTACATGAAGGTTGAACTTTAAAGTCAATTGTTTAACAGCATCAAGAATATTAGTTCATGAATATCCAAGATTATCCATGGTCCAGTGAAAAAATATATGATAGTGGCTTTATAGATGATAGTGGCTTTATACAACAGCTTACTGTAAGAAACAGAATTTTTTGTATGATGCAGGCAGTATTCTTCATAAATTGCTGGGATTCAATCTAACAAGACTACAGCTTGAAAAATAAGAACTAAACCTTGTTAGATATTTACAGAGTTCATTAGATGTAGATGTTTACAACTGAGATTATTAGCTTCTGCAAGGAACATTCCTGACAAAGAAATATGGCGACAAATTCAAAGCTTTACATTATTTAAGCCTAGCATTTTGTTTAACGTTGGCAAGTTCTCCAAAGTGTCAAGGCATTTATTCTGGTAATTGGAAGTAAAACCAAATTAATTAATCTTCAAGAAACCCTGAAAAAGTCTCAAACAATGGAGAAAGATCTCCGTATCCACTGATTCAGGGTAAAAAATTACAAATTCACAGTTTTTATTTATTTATTTCCTACCTAGTATTCTGTCCTAAAACTCATGTGCTTCCACTTAGCCATCCACTATCCCATTGATCTGTGGTTGAACCATCTTGATTATTTCAAAATACAGTTTACATTAAGGTCATTAGTCTTGATAATTAATTGGGCAGCTAGCGCAAGGACCAAATTATAACATGACAAATATATTAAAAGAAAAAATGAACTGCCAATGAGTTTAGGAGAATTAGAATAGCAGTTACCATGAGCAGCAGCTATAGCAGACATGCTGGCAACCTCCACTGATGCAGAAGAAGATACCCCTTTTCCCTCGGGGACTGCTGAAGAAACCTGTATTTCCATGTAGGAATAATTAAGATCTGAAATGAGAAAAGCCCAGAATGTGCATGGTTATGGTACACACATGATCTACAACGAAAAGGACAAAAAAGGTTCACATGCAACAGACAATAACCAGAAATTTAGCACAGTTTACCTAGTTCACCTTAAGCTTTGGGTCATTGTAAACCTATAGTATAGCAGTTTTATGGTTATATGACAGCAAGATACATGAAAGCAATCTTATCGTCTATATTTTCATGCATATTGAAGTCAATGGGAAAGAGGAAGGGGAAAAAACGAAGAAAGCCAATATAGCAACAGATAAAAATAGAAGCAATAGAATCTTCTAATGGAGAAAGAATGCAAGAAGGCAACTCATACCAGCATGCTAATGCTATCCTCAAAGCGTACACCTAATTCTGTCATCAAAACAAGAATTGTCCCTGCAACATAAGCTGCCCACCTAAAAGAGGGACCATGAAAGTAAGATACAGAGTTCTCAATATATCTAAATAAGAAACAAAAGTGACAGTGACCTACTTTTGTGATGGATCTTGGGCAAAATATGTTTTTGCCTTGTCATATGATATTGGCATCTCTCCATCCATAAAATCAGATAGATCCATGTCAAAGGTTGGACCACGGTTGCTTAATTCTGACCCATAGGATACCTGATTGAGATAAAGAAAGATGTTTACAATAGCAATTAAAGATCTATCACACATATCAAGCTTTAAGCTGCACAAAATGAGTTCAAATCATAGTTATCACAGCTGAATTAACAGCATAAACCAACAATCTACATTGTATATGGAGAGTGACTGGAGGGGATGATGGATGGATGAGTGTGTGTGGAAATAATGGTTCAATATTCAAATGTCATACTTACTATTTGAAGAACAGGTGTAGGCCCCTGTCCTTTTGCATTTTGCCGAGCCTGGGCATGTTTCCAGAGCCTATGTTTACTTGCATGGTTCCTTTGCACAGCAACATGACAGGCTTCTTTAATAGGCATCTATGACAAAAGAAACAGAAGATGGTTAATCAACTCAATAGTGACAGACCTGATGTGAATGAAGTGGAGTTTTTCCTCACTATGACTACATTCATACTTGGTGCATGATAATACACTTAAGGATATAGGAGTGGTTTGATTGTCAGGACCATGGTCAACATTACGATTCTTCTAAAGAAAACAAAGAGAAAGGAAGAAATAGTCAACATATGGAGGAAATAGGATTCAGATGTGATAGACAGAAAGAGAAATAGATAAATTGATTAGCACCAAAGCATTTTGGGAAGCCAAATTAATATAAAGTGTATTAATCCTTCACAAAATGGATATTGCTCAGACACCCAAAGCAAGACTTGGTGAGAACTGTGGTGTTGCCTCCAGGCATCATTAAGTTTTTGAAACAAAAAGGATAAAATACAGCGGTAAGGTTTAAGTAAATACAAAAAAAAAAAAAAAGGGAACAAAGGCAGCACAAAATTTTACTTTGTGATGGCAAAGCTAAAAAATAGAGAAGTCTAACCTGCAACACAAGACTTCCTGAATAGTCAGCAATCCCTCCCATTACGTCCAATCTCCCAGGTGCTCTTGCCACATAGATGTCTTCCTGTACAAATACAACATAGGCAAATAAACCCCTTCCATGTTTGTATCAAACACATAAAGAGGACCTACTTTAATTTCCAAATGACATTAAAATCCATCCATTTTGAAGATGATAGTGATTCATAGTGCAGGAATGCAACTGAATGAGAAGAAATTGCAAATCACTACAATGCCTAGAGTCAACCTTGTACATAGTTTCTATTAATGCTAAGCATTCTGGTTTGTGAAAACACTAAAAGACTACACAATTTAAAATCAATGTGTTTTATTGGACATGATACAGACCTCCCAATTAAAGAGTCCTGCAGCAGCCTTATGTTCCCGCATTTGGCGCTTCTCAGAGTTCTTCTCAGAGTCATATACAGTATCTAGCTCTGCCAAGCTCTTTAAGAAACTCTTTGTATCTGGAAGGCCTTGAAGATCTCCATGTAAAATCTCAAAATCATCAGTGCATCTGGAAAGAGTTGCATAAAAATGTCAACAGAATAAAGAATTGAATGTCTCAATAAAATTAAGAATCTGCCAAGTTAAATGGAGAAAGACAAAACTCACATGCTTGTTAGGGATCCATTTTCAATTATTTGGGTAGTTGGGGACCCAGTAGATTTATTGAGTTCATTTTCAGCACTTGAATACCATTCTGGGATGCTGATATCTCGTCCAGGGACCCTTTGTAATTGATAACCAAGGACAATGGCATCTCGCAATCTTCTTGCTCCACTGAACTACACTTTCACAAGGAAAAACAGAAGAATTGTTTTAGAACATTCAAAGACAAGGAAATGTTATTTTAACGTAAATCTGAATTTAGTAACTCAATTTTTTTCATAAAAAGTTCTACCATTTTAACAATGTACAAGGTGTTTCACAAAACAAAAATTGTCACAGAGAAAAGAATCAAGGCAGCTCAGCCATATGCAAAACCTCTCAAAAACTCAGCACAAAGGAATGAAAGGTTGAAAATTGAAGGAATACGAGGATTAACATCCATGGATTAATTATTCTTAACATTTGTCTTGTACATTTTCTTTGAAGATAGTTACATTATCATTACAGAAACCTTGTCCACAATGATGTTGATGCAAAACACATGCATTATCGATTACACCCCACATAAAACTAGATATCAAAACTTTGCTTACCTTATCTGAAGCATAGTTTTTACCAATAGCTGTCTCCTGCAAAATGTGAGCTGCCACCTACAATTTCAAAATATCCAAAAGCATATCAGTGTTGAGAAACAACATGTCAAGAAAATCACAGAAATCAGGAAAGGAAGTTAGTACCTCGCCTCCATTAATGCCTCCCTCATAGCATGGTTTCAAACTAATTGCACGTTCAAGATAAGGTTTCCAGTGGCCAGTGAGTAAATCTCTCCTAATCATCTCAACACCACACTGGTAATACTGTTTCAAGACATCGTATTTCACTAGTATCAAAATAATGTGAAAGGAGCTACATGAAAAGATCACAGAGAGAACTGAAGAATAAGATGAAGAGGAAGAAAGGAAGAAAACAAAAGATTATGATGACACTTGGAAACAATTATTGCACCTCGAGCATATTTCTCAAAAAGGGTTCTTCATTGAAATAATCTCTTCGCACAAAGACAAATGGTAGCTTGAATGCCAGGGCTTCACTGACAGTGCCATATCCAATTTTCCCTGAAGAAATGGAAATCCCATTAAGTTTCTGTTTCAAACCATTTAATTTAGTTCAGCGACCGAATGACTCTATGAAATCATGTCGATACTGACCAAGCATGCAGTCTGATGCTGCAATAAGATCAGGTGTGTAGGCATCTTTTGCAAGCTTTATGAAATTTGGTGGAAGCTCCTGGCTGTCAGAAGCACCACAAACCTGAATCAAAACTCACATGCTTCAATAACCATTATGAAAATGTGTTTTTATACATTACAAAGACATAGACATTGTTACTGAAAAAGGTACCAGGCAAAGCCAACCAGAAGGTAAGTACTCCTCCTTCAACTTCCACCCAGATGGCTGCACAAGAGGGAAAGAAGTTTGTAGTAAGAATGAAATTATTGTACATTTCCAACCAATGCATAAGGCATCAAAGCATATCAGGGACAAACATTGCAGTAGACATTCAATGGAGAAAGAGAAATATACTTCACGCAAATTTGAGCACACATATCAGATCTACAAAAACTTTTAATATCCTCACCTGTCCACCAAAGTTAAGGATTACCAGCTTCACATCATTACTTATGCCCAGTTCCTTCCTTGCCTATGTTAAGAAAATAGAAGACTTGGATTAACATCTGAATGATATAAAGAAGGGTTTCAACAGTGTTCAGAAGCCAAACCTCCTTGCGGGTTTTGTGCAACCTCCTCACAACAAGAGGTACATCAATAACATCCCGAAAAGCAGGCACTGAAAACAGAAGAGAACCAAATTAATATTTTGAGAGCAACCAAACAATGTTCCTGCACCAGATATGGAAATGAGAAAGGAAACACAGGGAGATTCGTCTTGAGGCTGTGTAAGAACCAACATACTTGGGCAATATCCTGGGAGGCGGATTAGGAATTCACAGTGAGAGTAATCCTCTGCTATCTGTAATAATTTCAAGTGCATAAGCAAATTTAGTACTACTAAAATCACAGCAAAACAAGTTCCAAATCAAAAGGGTAAATCCTGAATGCCAAAACAGTGCAGGTACACAGAAAAAGAACAGCCATCTCAAATTTCATATAAATTCTTGAGATGAAGCGTCATTGACAACTGGTTTGACAGTAAAATCACTATATTGAGTATTTTCTATGCCTTGCGTGATTAATTGACTTAGTTGGAATTTTGGATACAACAGAATAAAGATAATGGGAGAAGATATTGGAATTATGACCAGAACATATCAAACAAAGAAGGCATTGGCAAAAGGTCACAAGAACTAAGGAAATGGAAACACTAATTGGACAATTAGTACACGAGGGGAAAGGAATTCTATAAAAAAAATATGTCACCTGCCAAACTATTGAACGATGATGATTTCCAGCTGCCATGACATACTCTGCATAGATGAAGTCCCAACTGCAACAGTGAAAAGACAAAGATCATATCATAACAGGTTTTCATAAAATCACAAGGATTGATGATGTGGCTAGCAAAATTTCAAGCAGGGGCTTTAAATTTTCCATAAGTTATACCAATGACCTTGCACATCATATCATATTTTCAACCATGGAATGGTAACACAAACATCAAACCAAGTCTAGGGTTTATAACATGACCTAAGCACTGTGTATCAACCACTCCACTAAGCAACTTCATCTAGAAAGAAGCATCTTTAGTAAAATAGATAATAGGATATAAGAAGCAAACTTTTTTTGTTTCACACTTTAAATTTAGACAAGGTCAGGCAAAATTTCACATCCAAGTATCTCAGTTAAGGTCAGGCAACCTTATGATCTAGTTTTAATTTTTTGACATGACAAAAAAGTAAGTTACAATAAAGAATATTTATTCAGTGGATAAAATTAAAATCTTTTCATGCAATTATGCTTTTTCACCAAACTAATATTTCTATATTTTTTTTCCTTAAAAGGAAAGAAGAAGAACAAAAAGACATAAATTCTTGTGGAGCTATCCATTAAAACCTCTCGTCCTCCAAGGCTATAGTGCTTGTTGATAAAACTCAATACATTTACCCTCCAAGATAATTAGACTCAGATAAAAGAAATTCTAGAAACTGTAAAATGAACAAGAATGCTAGCAACAACAAGTTACCTGAAGTTGGTGACACAGACAGATCGAATTCCTGCATCAGCTGCAGCACGGCACGCAACTGGAACAACATCAGAAACCTGTTTTCATAGGAGCAAAAAAGCAATCATGAATTCTCTTCATTTTCACCATTTTTGTCTTTTAATACTAAATTAAAGTGAACCCTTGACACCATAGTCCAGATAAATAGCCATTGCAGGAGTTCAACTATAATAACAAATATGAGAAAAACAAGATCAATACCACTAAGTCAGCTTTGATGGAGTTCAGCCACTCTATCTCAGTGGCCAAAATAGATTCACGGGGCTTCACAGCCGTCTCCGAATACTAACATCCAGAAAAGCAAGAAAGTGTAATTAGCATAGCAAAAGAAAAATTCCATAACTTCAATTGATATTTAGGAAGTATGAGCCAGCACTAACTACCAAAACTATAATTGCGAAAAAAAGAAAGAAAAAGGGTAATAATTAGTGTTTTTATACCTTCTCCAACGACGCAAGGCGATCCACGGTCAATGCATCTGCCTGTACTGCTCCACAATCCAATAATACCTATGAATTCAAACACAAATAAAAAAATAAGTTGGAATTATCAATTTTCTACTTCCACATTCCCAAATAACAATAACAATAACAATAACAATAACAAACCTTGCGAATGAAGAGACGAGGCGACTGAATTTCAGAGGTGAAGACAAAATCAGGTGCACCAGTGACCACGTGCACATCATGCCCAGCCAAAATCAAGTTCCTAACAACCTATTCCAGCAAAATCACACTGTTTCAAGCTCAAACCCAAATTTCCTAAAAATATAAAAAATAAAACAGAAAAATACTATGCATGATCATCGCAATCACGCTATGATCATCAACATCAAGCTGTCTCGAAAATAATGATGATCTTTTAAAAAAAAAATGAGAACCACGAGGAATTGCAATATGGAGAAAAAATAAGAGCAGTGAAAGAGACCTCGACAACACGAGTGGCATGGCCAAAACCATGACCGGTAACATAATAGGCAAACACCAGGTGCTTTCTCGACGCCGATACTCCATCGCTTTCGTCTATTCGCATTTTTACCTCCTTCTACTTCAAAAGAAACTGATGAAGATGGAGACAAATTGCTGCCTTGGTTTCGGGAATTTAAGCCAGCAAAGTAAGCTGATGGCGGGTGTGATCAGGAGTGATCAAAAGAGAACATTCGCATTTTAATCAAAACGAGCACTGTGCATTTTGGACCGTTGGAGTTGTTTACCTTCAGATCAAGAAGTTTAGATTTGACTAGCCACAGCTGTCAGAGTATGTTTGGCCGATGTGGCATTCTTATCTTTCTTTTTTCTTTTTTTTGACGATTTATTTCGTCATATAATTTTTTTTTTCTGGCCTATTTTTATATGTACTAACAAGAGACTGAAAAGGACATTTAACAAATTAAGATGGACTAAAGAAAGGAGCAGTGAAAAATAAGAGCATATTAACGATGTTTTTTCTACATGTTTTTTTTTGTTTTTTCATTTTTTTTTCATTCCTCACATGCTTTTTCTTTTTTTCATTTTTTCCCCAAAATCATCTTCTTCTTTTTTTATTATTTTTATTTTTTTATGTTTTTTTTTGAAATTATCTTTACCAATTTTATTTTTTTACTATTAAACTGGATGAGAATTTAGCTTTATATTTTTTTTCTTTGAAACATTGTCGATTATTACAGTGTTTCTCTACATAGTTTTTGATTTATTATAGTGTTTTTTTACATGTTTTTTTCTAAAATTATTTTTTTTGAATTTATATTTTTAATATTGAGATGATTAAGAATTTAGCTTTGTAGTTTTTTTCTTTAAAACATTTTGGATTGCTACAGTGTTTCCCCACATGGTTATTATGTTTTTTTTTATGATTTTCTCCAAAATTATCTTTATCGATTTTATTTTTTTAATATTGAGTTGGTTGATAATTACAACTATGGTTTTCCTCACAAAACATTATGGATTGCTATAGTGTTTCTCTACATGGGTCTTTTTTTTCTTTTTTTTTTATGATTTTTGTTTTTTATATGATTTTTTTAAATTATCTTTGTTGCTTCTATTTTTTTAATATTAAATTGGTTGAGAATTTAGCTTTGTATTTGTTTTTCTTTAAAAGACTGTGGATTGCTACAATCATTCATCACATATTTTTTTTTGTTATGAATTTTTTCAAAATTATCCTTGTCAATTTTATTTTTTTAATATCGAGCTGGTTGAGAATTACAACTATATATTTCATCACAACAATATAGATTGTTACAGTGTTTTCCTATATGGTTTTTTATCCTTTTGTTTTTTTATGTTTTTTTCTAAAATTATTTTTGTAGTTTTTTCTTAAAATATTGTAGATTGCAACAGTCTTTCTCCATATATTTTTTTTATTTTTTTCATAAATTCATGACAACACACAGGTATGCAACAAACCAAACAAAATTCTTATTAATAAACAGAAAAAAAAGAAAAAAAAGAAATAGGGTGATGTAAAACGATAAGTAAGAGAGTAAAATAAATTATTAAGATGATTTAACTGAAAAGAAAAGGAAACTTAATTTTGGCTGAAACATTCAAAATAATAAGAAAAGAAAA
>Ga0325402_1002876_pt1 | contig 15315 bp, 9 predicted proteins | sample PopdelMetagenome_22_FD_207212 | JGI IMG/M metagenome (GOLD analysis project Ga0325402, IMG submission 207212) | Populus deltoides microbial communities from Bellville, Georgia, United States - Xylem-PdKOR-R3 | ecosystem: Host-associated > Plants > Phyllosphere > Stem > Wood/Secondary xylem... | reverse complement strand
TGTTTGCTTCTAAAAGTGATTTAGGTAGGGATTGGTTATGCACGAGTCTCTTCCGTTTAACTTATACCATCAAAGACAAGGTATGTGATTTGATCATTGATGATAGTGGTAGTTGTGAGAATATAATGTCAGTAAAGATAAAAAAAAATTAACTCAAGACAGAAAAACATCCTAAGACCTAGAAATTGAAGTGGCTAAATCGAGATAGCAAGGTAATCATGGATGAACATTATCTTATTCCTTTTTTTTTATAGACAATAAATGTTTTCATATGTTTGGTGTGATGTGGTGTTTATGCATGCATGTCATTTACTATTAAGTAGATCATACAAATATGATAGGGATATTGCCCATAGCGAACGACGTAATACATATACCATTAATATGAAAGGGAAGTATATAGTATTACCGCCTAAAAGAAAGGTGGTAATTGTTTAGAGCAATGGTAAGAAAATGTTGTTTTTCTTCTAAATTATAAAGAAGAAAGGGAAGAAAGAAAAGAAGGAGATTATGGAGAATCAAAATGATGTGAGAAGGGGTACAATGTGAAAAATCCATTAACGACTAGCAATGGTTCTGTAAAGATTTAGAGTGCTTTATAAATTGATTATTGGCCTACTTTATCTAATTCGACTATATATATAGCATGCTAAAGGTTAGTAGAGCGCAAAAGTACCTACATCACTATTGCCCTTGTCTAGCTATCTCAAACTCTAATCAATATGGATTTAACAACTAAATGACCCTTTTATAATAGATTTGTTGGTCTCATAAACTATGACAAGTGGTCTGTTATAAAAGAGAGATTGAGAGCAGTTGAAGTAAATGATATGACTGACCCTGTACGAGCAGCTGAAGTTTGTTTGGTTCCAAATATTATGGTAGTGAAGGAGTTCAGAGTGTTGGATTTCATTAAGTATATTTAGCTAGAACACTCATTTCTGGTCATACTGCAACATAAAATGGCTGAAGTTATCCACGTTGATAAAATGCTAATCTATTCTTTCAAGATAATCTCACAAGGTTCGCTTTGAGCTGGTATATGAGACTGAATAGTACCAAGATTAATAAATGGAAGGATCTGGTATATGCCTTCTTGAAGCAGTATATATTCAATTTGAAAACTAGTTATGACAAAACCAGTCTGATGGCTATGGAAAAGGGAGACCAAGAGTCTGCAAGGGTATATACATAAAAATAGCGAGATAAGACAACACATGTCTAACCTTTGCTAATAGAAACAAAAATGGTGATGTTGTTCGCCAACACCTTTAAATTCGTGTATTATAAACATCTGATGGGGAACTTAGCTCAATAATTCTTTGATATTGTGAGGATTACCAAAAGAATTTAACAAGCTATCAAAATGGGAAAAATTAGAGGTCTTATTATGGGTTCCAAAACAATGACAAGAGATGAATCAAAAGATGGCTCTCGGGTGGGAAATATTAATTATGTGGACCAATCAGGTCTCATTGTAGTATCAACTACTCAAATGCATTTATCAAATATTAACATACATCTGCCACTCGAGTTTGTCTACTAGCATCTGTTAGACTCCGGATTCTTTGCTCTAACTCCATCAAATTCTATACAACCATCATTTTCTAGGTGGTATAATCCAGATGAGAGATGTGAATATCATGATCAAATTAGGGGCTTAATTATAAGGAGAGTGACATGAAATATTTTTTTAACGCATAATTTTATATTAACAAGCATATATTCTAATCCAACCGTTTAAACTTGCTAAAAATTTTCTAAAAGATTCTAAAGGCCTTATTTATTTAGGGTTAAAATTGCATACCCATAAGAGTTGGAGAGAGCCTTCAAATATGATCTAAAAGTTATTGTTTGGGCTTTGCTAATTTTTTCTAATTAATTTAAGATTCTTTTTCTTATTTGGATTATAAATCTTTTATTATTTTTTCAATTTTGTTTAGGACTTTTTACTAATATATAAGCAACCTAGAAGAGTTGTAATATAGAGTTTTTTATGAATTTTTATATGGTGAAATATTCAATAATAAAATTTTAAATTAGGATTTGTGGTGTAATCCTATTTGATTAAAAAATGTGTTTCTTATTCTTGTTTTGTTTCTTGTATTATTATCATCTGCATGTAAAAGGAGTTATGGTAGTGTATTATTAGTTCGTTCCATGTCTTCAAGTAGAGAAAGAGAAGTCTAACATGGGAAAAAAAATCTTTTATAGCATTGTTGGTTGGGTCATCCTTTGTTTTTATATTTAAAATATTTATTTCCTAAGTTTGATAAGGAAAAACATTTTATGATAATTCTATTTCTAGCTAACAATACGAGTAATGCATTTGTGCTAAAATCATTGTATTCCTTTTAAAGTAAATTTTAATAAAAGATTAAAGTTTTTTAATTGTTTATATTGATGTTCGGGGTCTTTTTTCTACCCTTACTACTTCAAGTCATAAATATTTTATTTATTTTATTAATAATTTAACTAGGCTAAGCTGGGTTTATTTACTAAAATCTAAGAGTGACATTATACATGTTATTCCTTAATTTTGTAAAATGATTATCGCACAATTTCATTATGACAATGGTCATGAGTTATGAATCAATCTTTTGCTTATTTTTTTAAGATTCATAGCATCCTTTACTAGACAATTTGTCTACACACCATAATAGAAAGATATAGTACAACATATAAACCATAATCTCCTAGAGGTAGCTCAGGCATTAAGTTTTACTATGTATGTTCCTAAACGTTGCTAGGTTGATATTGTCATGACTATTGTCTTCTTTATTAATAGGATGTCTACCTATATTATTGACCATAAAACTTCTTTGAGGATGTGATCAAGGTTTCATTTTGTTTCTTCTAATCTTAATCTTCGTCCTAAGATTTTTAGTTATGGGTGTTATGTTTATATTCATTTTTTTCATTGAGATAAATTTGATCCTTGTGCTTTTTAGTGTGTTTTTCTTGGTTACTTTAATTTTCAAAAGAGATATAAATATTTTCATCCTTTTATAGGTAAATACTATATGTTTATGGATGTTTAGTTCTATGAACAAGTATCTTATTTTTCTAGGAATGTGTCTCTCATTCCTCTTTCGTGAGAGATTAGTAGCAAGGAAAAAGAACATGTATAGTTGGTGGAAAAGACATTGTTGATTTCAGGAAAGAAAAAAGATTAAGTTATTTTAGATGAAGGATGATCCGTTTTTTTTTTTGTAAAAGAAGTTGTATCTGAACCTGAAAAAGGTAGGCCCACTTAGTTATTTTAAAAGGGTTATACATAAAGAACAAGAATATAATTGTCAAGCCTTCACCTCTACCTGACTCTAGTACTCCTCTTAATGATATTACCATGCCATCAGATGACTATTTTGAAATTGACTGTGAGGTATGTGTCCCTTTTCTCTATAAATTCATAACATGTACCTTTAGAGTTTGTCAACTTAAGATCATAAGTTAACCATCAAGATAGGAGATATTATTTTCATGTTTATAAAGAGCCTAATAGACTTGGTTTCTTCATATTATCTTTCAGTGTCATTTATCTCATATTTGATTTTATCTCTTATCATTATCTGTCTAAGTCTCACTCATTTTTTACTCTCTAGTTGTCTTATATGCCTATTCGTAGTCCTTTTTAGGTAGCTCTTGGAGACCTTGATTGGGAGTTTACTGTGGTTGAGGAAATAAAGGCACTCTAAAAGAACTCTACTTGAAAGATATTCAAGTTAACTCAAGAAAAGAAAACAATTAATTGTAAATGGATTTTTATGATAAAGTATAAGTCATATAAGATAGTTTACAAGTACAAGGCTAGATTGGTTGTTAAGGGTTACACTTATAGTTTTGAGATTGACTATTAAGAAACTTCTACACATATGGCTAAGATGAACATTGTTAGAGTTATGCTCTCTCTTATAGTTAACATGGATCGGCTATTATGACAACTTGATATGAAAGATGTCTTTCTTCACAATGATCTGTTAGAGGAGGTGTATATAGATCCTCCTCTAGGATTTATACTAGAATGAGGTAAAATATACAAGATAAAAAGGTGCATAGACTTAAGTAGTTATTAAGGACTTAGTTTGGCAAATTAAGTCACTCAATAAAAGGGTTTAGGGTTTAGTAGATCACACTCTCTTCTATAAAAGAATAGATGATGATATTACAATTCTTATTATTTATATTGATGACATGATTGTTGCATGCAATGACATAAGTGATATAGAGAAGCTTCAAAACTACTTGATCGAGGAATTTGAGATGAAAAACTTGGGATCTTTAAAATATTTTTTAAGCGTTGAGTAACTCGATCTAAGAAAGGACTTTTTATTTGGAAATAAATATTAGATCTTCTGGCCGAAACTAATAACTCTACCTATAAACTTATGGATACTTCTATTGAGATGAACCATGGTCTCGCTTTCTACTTACATTAAGTCCCAACAAATAAAAAGAGGTGTCGAAGGTTGGCAAGGAGCTCATCTATCTAACTCATACAAGACTTGACATATTATACATAAATAATGTTGCAATAAATCATATCTTGACTTACCTAAAATTCTTTTTAGGTAAAAGTGTTATGTTCTCCTAACTTAACACATGGATATTTTGATTTTTCGATTTAGATTCTAGGCCTATTGTGTAATTGACTTGCCTAAATATTTGATATGTATTTGCATAAATACCTCTTAGTCTAACAACATTTAGCCTAATTTCATTCTTCAATTACAAGAAAAGAAAATAGCAGAATTTTGTTAATATCAACTGACTAACCTAGATTTGGGTTTTACAAAGCATGTTTTATTTATTTATTTGATACATTATGACTTCTATATTTGCCCTACACGTGTACAGTCCACATTAGCTTAGGCTGGATAATAATTCGAGTTATGTATAGAAATTATTAGATATATCAAGAATTATTTTGGGTCTCAACTTTATGCGAAAAACAAGAAAGAAACAATTTCAAACCTACTGAACAGTTAATAGTATTTAGCATTTGGTTTACGCTTAGTAAGGATAATAAATAAGTTTCCTTCTTCCATCTTCAAATCCTAGGAGAGACCACGGGAGAAACTTCTCAAGAAAAAACTATGCACGAAAAGCTATGCTCTGATGTGCGAAAACTGCCAGGAGAGCATTTGGAATATTGAACGAAGGTTTTACACATTTACATCAGGACAGTCTAATCATGTATTCTAATAAATACTTCAGGCGCAAGATCAAATTGTCGGAGAAAATGAACATAAATTGAAGGAATTCCTGCAACTGATACAAGAGGTGTTTAGGGCAACTCTGGCCTCAAATTGAATCGAACTATGACAAAAAGAATTTCAAATTTGGAATTCTAATCACAAAACATAAATAGCATACAGAAAACAGAGAGGGATAGTGCTGTTTAGTGTACAGCAACATTATTTGGCTGCCTTTGAATTTCTATTATGTTACAATCCTCGACTTGCAGGAGCATTCTTCTTGACCAATCCACTCCTCATTAGCCTGCCCCTGACATGTTCATTCTTATCCAGCTCGCAATGTCATAACTTACTGGGGAAAATCACGTTTGAAATGCTCCCGGCCTTGCCTAGTTGAGTTGACCCTCTAAAAAGCTTGTCTCTTTCAGCAATGAATTTGGCAAATCTAGAACCCTTCACTTGTTTCTCATTATCTTGCAGTATTGACTCTGGCAGAGTAGACAAAGGAGGGGTTGGTTTGGGGGAGAGAGGTGGCATTAATGCCCATACAGAAGAAAGGTCTTCATTTGGTTGGTCAAGATTTTGCAGTAGTGCTATATCCCGCATTTCTGTCGTGAGAAAAACAATTTTGTCAGCATCCACAAGCATGCTTTACCTTCATATACTACAGCCAAAAACAAAGCCAACTTGCAAAAACAATGAAATGGATAAATTCATCTTGTATCACATATCAATTTGATCCTATAGTTGCTATATAACCCAATACTCATTCAAGGAAAGACTATGAGTTCCATAGAAACACAAATTTTAATAACCTCTATGAAACGTGATTTTTAAAATAAAAAAAAAAAAACAATCTTTTTGGTGTTTGTGGTCATTAATTAATGAAGCATATCACTCTGCAATGATGAGCTTGAAAATCTAAATAATGTGGGAATACAGATTAATTCATTTCATGATTGACATGTTCTCAAAGCCAGTGTTTAGATGAACAACCTTTTGCAAAATCAAAGATAGGCGCCAAAACTGCACATGGAATGCTGAAGTTCAGATGCGGTATAACTGTTCCTCCACCATGCCTTGCATTGCTATACCAAGAATATATCTCATTAAATAAAGAAGTATATCTCTCATTAAATAAAGAAGTTCAATCTGCAAGAACTGGAGAACTTAACTAGGAGAAAATGAAAAAAAAAAAAAAAACCAAGAAAGAAGACTAGCTTTAGAGCTCATAATACAGAAAATGTGTTCCCTCCATCAAATTAATAACATCTATACTGCAAAAATATGTTTTGACCAATGCAGGTACGTCTCGTTATGTCTTTCCTGTCATTTTTCTGTCACGCATACCCCATCATACCAAGTCCATAAGCAACCAGCACGAACTTCAGATGGATTACATAGACTCATACCAAGAGGAAGACAGTTTCCATTGTGGCACAATAACCAACAACCAATCACATTGAACCATTTAACAACAGCAAAAAGGAAAAAAAAAAACAATAAAGCAACTGTACCTGGTAACAAGTCCAATCATATGACCTTCTGAATTAATGACAGCACCACCACTACCACCTGGGTGGACAGCAGCTGTTGTTTCAAGCATTGCTGGAATGTGTGAATTCCTTCCTTGAAGGGATTGACAATATGGGGGTGCCTTTGTTTTGACTACTTTTGATACCACTCCGGAGCAAACAGAGGGGGAAGAGCCTTGAAAATTCAAGGCATAAACAGATTTATCAAAAAGCATGAAGTAAAACAAAAAAACAAATCAAGAGAATCTTCAAAGTTAACTATCTAATGGAAGTATCAATTCAGCAGAAAGCCAAAAGCAATAAATGATATGGACTCATGAGCACCATATGGATTTAGAACCACAGCTGTTCTCAAAAAAAAAAAAAAATTCAGTGTTCTTGTGTTATATTTCTTTGCAGTGCACACACAGAACGATTGAAAAGTTATAGCCCAATTCAGAAAGTTTCTAAAGCTGGTTTGGAGGTTAAGGCAACCTATCTTGACATACAGTATATCATACAACATTTATTTAATACTTCATAGAAAACAAGACACACTTCATAACTAAAGCAAGTGATTCAAACAACAAACTGCATTGGTAGAGAGATGATCTTACCAGAACAAGTTAAGAAGTGGTGGGGGATGGAATGTGCATGAAATGACACTTTGGCTTTGGGTAGGCCATCTATTATGACATCATGCATTAGATAAATTCCAGCATGACAGTACAAAAATAATTTTTAAACAAACCATTTTCAAAGTAGAACTCAATTAAGGATGCACTGGTAGCAAAGTAGGCTTCAAGAAGGGGAAAAGCCAGAAAATGTCGAAAAGAGTAGTCAATCACATTTATTTATAACAGCTACAGCCAGATTTTTTAAGTTCTTCAACTGGCAGAGGCTTAGAAAGACACATGTATAGAAAAATAATTGAAAGATACACTCCTGAAAGAATAAATCTAACAAGAAATATATAAGGCAATCAAGAATTTACCACATCGGGGTCCAAAAAGTCCATGTCCAATGATATACGCCTTCGATCCCAGAGATGGAGATTTGAAATCCACTTTGGTAGGGCAAAGCTGATCTGGAACATGCTCAAGCTGCAGAAGGGCAACATCCAGTGGTCCCTTACAAACATACACTACTTTAGCATGACACCAAATCCAAGGGACAGCATGGTCCAAACGAACACGTATATTTCTACGGCCTTTGTAAGACAAACTCAATTTGTATCCCTTCCTCTCATCAGCCACCAAAGAATCCACAATGTTCATTGTCTGTGGTGGCAACCTCTGACTCTTCCTATTGCCATCAACTTCACTATATCTAGAAAATTCCTTGGGTGGAAAAAAAAGATCCTCTGATTTGGTTCCATCTTCTCTACCATTTACAGTTGTTTTCCCAAATCTCCAAGGTTCTAACAGGTGAGCATTTGTGAGTATCAGACCTTGATCGTTAAGCAGAACCCCAGATGCCCATACAGCTTCATCAATGGTAATAAGACAAATAGAAGCCATAGCCTTCTCAACTGGCAGTGGGGAAGGGCGATGAGAATTATGATGCTCGTATTTGTAAGGGAAGGATCCATCTGACTTAGGGCTGTATGCATTCCCTACAGCATTTAAGTTTTCCTTATTAAAATGAATCCCTTTTTCAGCATTTTGAGGCTCCTTCAGCAGCAAGTCACTGCAAGCAGTTGCAATGGCTTCCCACGGAATCACCAGCTGTCACCCAAGGCTAGAATTTGTGTGATCTGTTAACTATCAGATAATTTAAACATTCAAATTGAGAATTATTCCAAGTCACCTGGATTTCAGCGCCGGTACTCTTTTGCCTCAATGGTCTAATCAATATGCCAATGAAATCTGAATTTTCACCAAAAACTGGACTACCTTCCATTCCTGGCATATTTAGTGTCAAAATGGAATCAGAATTATAAAGGAAGAAAGAGCCACAGAAAATATGACAGAGAAATGCTTGCACCTGGAAGACACCGAAAGTCAGCCATCAGCAATGATATGTCAGATGATCTGGGAGGATAGCAGTTGGCAATGGATCCCACTGACAAGCTGCAAGTATCAAAAGAATTTGACAATGAAACTCAGGGTCTGCATGAGGTAGCAATACGCAATTGAGTGGAAAGGAAATTTTTTCTAACTACACACCTTGTATGCACACAGACACACATTGAATTCAGTTTAGTTTCAGGAGGCTAGATGACCACAGAATATAGATATTTCATTATCTGTTCTACACTAAAACATATAGTAAATAAATGATCTCCTTTAGTATTAATACTCTATATCAACCAAACTAGAAGTGCCACCTATATGGCCATTTAAGAATGGACGTTGCAAATACCAGATTTATGTGCTGTATTGTGCTTTTGACAAAAACAAATCATCAGAAATGAGATCAAAGAATCCAAACCAAGTGTAGACATTAAAAAAGATGGTAAAACAAGGAATAATACCTGTTAAAGAAGTGGACAGGTGAGAGGACACCGAAAGGAGAACCCACCGCTAAAAGAAAATCCCCCCTTTTTCTTGATCCCAATATTTTAAAGTCGGGCAGATCCTAAATGATAAATTCCACGTCTATATTATATAATGTAAATGTATAGAAATTATAACAACACAAAAATCATGTAGATGGGTTGTCTAAGGTGGCATATAAAAAGGAAACAGAAAAACAAAAGGACTTTACCTTCAAATGTAAGAAAACACCAAGAATAGCAACCCTTGTGGTCAATCTGCCCATAATACTTGGATTGCTAGATCCTCTCCTTGCATGTCTGTGGCTCTCCACAGTAGAAGCATTTCCATGCTCAGTCTGAGATGATTGATTCAACATTATTTATCCCATATATCATTGGTTCAAATTAGATGTAGATAGTCCTCTGGAAAAACAATATCCCTTGCTAACCTGTGTCTGGCCAACATCCATAAAAGGCTGAGGACCACTCTCATGTGAGGCCAGAGACCAACCAACCTCCCATCCATGGTCCATCGAGCCTGAAGAAGCTTCAACAAGTGATTGAAGAGCAAGGGAAGATACAGGAACATCAACCTTCATGGAGAATTGATCGATTAGTAACATGCTGTGTAGTAGTAATGATCAAAAAAATTAAACATCTCAATAACATTGAACACCAGTATGAAGTGCAATTTCCAATATTGGAAACAAGAAGCATTTAATATGCTCAGTTGACAGTGCTGTTGAAGTTCCAACACAAACATAACATCCAGTAATTATCAAAGTTTAAGATGCATTTGAAATCTGGCATACATGAAATTGAACATCAATTCACTCCCTACCTCTATACATCATTTAAATCTTACTGATTGATAATGTAAACTAAGGCTATCATGGAAAAGTAAAATTTGCATGGAATCAGTTTTGGATCCCATGAAAAACAACAAAGTTGAATTTTTCATTACCATTAGCCTTCAAATACTGTAAAAACCATCCCACAAGTAATGAATTTGCATGCCAAACACAGCCAAATTCATGTCCCAGGGCAACCAGTATCATACTTAGCTATCACATGCATTGATGAATCTAACAAAACCATCAAGCTCCACTTTACTGAAAAAACTACACAGCAAACTAACCGAAAATCAAAATCTAAATTTAGTTGGCTAGTGTCAGATAACTAGTTTTCAATGCTGTTACACAAGCACAAATTGATTCTCTCTGAGGCTTCTTCAATGTTCAGCTAAACAGATAACTCACTCAAAATGCCTACCAATCTAATAAGTTGTGCACTTAGCCAGCAAGGGGCTCCTTTATCCAAACCCCCATCTTCATCTTTCCTCAAACCTAACTTTCCCTGCAAGATAAAACACATTAGCTCCAGCTCACTTCAACCAAGTTAACAACTAGCACAGTATCATCTCATACCTCTACCATAACATCAACATGAGCACCAGGGATCAACTCGGGTGGACCCTGCAATCAAACAACAATCCCCGCAATTCACCTAAAAAATCCAAAAACAACAAAACAAACCCAATTACACATTAAATATAAGTAATTCAAACCTGAGAAATGCCCTCTCTATGTTTTGATGACAAAAAAGGCTCAACAACAGAAGCAACTGTGACTACCATCCCAAGACCCTGGCTTTTAGCCTCCAAAATCCGGTTAGCCAATTCAGCATCATAAAGGGTGTCAGGTAATAACAGCCCAGAAGCTGAAAGTGTTGTCTTGCCAGAACTACACGTACCCAGATAAAGAAAATTCAATAAGAACACATTGAAATGAAAAGGAAGGCAATTTTGTATTCCAAGATAACATTTTTGAAAATAAATTCACTCACTTAAATTGATGAAAAGCATGTTTTCGCATCTTTAGTCCTTTGGGGTCCTAAATAAACACACGAAAACACACATATTCATTGTCAACCTATGAAAGCACAGATTTGTGTATAGGTGATTGAGGGACTTACGGGGCCTTGGATTCTGACCAAGACAGCGAAGTTACGGGCAACATCTACGATTTCAGGCAAACCCATGAGGTTGTTTTGTGTAAGAACGAAGAGAGTTAGTGACTTTTTAATGTGTTTTTCGATTGAATTGGACTTCAACTGTTTCTGTTGTGTTTTTGCTCGTGCGGAGACTGAAGAAGGATTGATGACATCAAATTTTAGAAATTCGAGGTGCAAGGCAATTAGTGTAATGCAATTAAAAGTGTAATATAATGAACACATTTTTATTTTAGTTCTATATGTTTTTTAAAAAATCATTTTAGTCTCTATATTTTATTTGTATTTGTAATTGGTCCTTGTTTGAGATTTATTGTCCTTATATTTTATAAAAATTATAGTTTAGTTTTTATAATAAACATTTTTTTTTTTTGCAATTAAATTTTTACATGATTACTCTTAATTATATAATGGTTTATTATATAGTTTTTTATATAATGCTTAAATGTAATAGATTATTAGATTGTAGTCCTCCACCACATTATAATTTAAAAAATTGGATAATCAAAATAGAAATGTAATGAATCATTACATGATCTATGCATCTAATTTAACATGTCATGATAGTAAAACGAATGTAATGATACGTAGTGCATCTAAAATCTGACATGAGTCGTGGCAATTAGATTATACACACACATTAAATCTTTGATTTATGAAATAACTAGACCATTTTGTTCCGGACTTTTTCTTATAAAAGATAGGCAAATCTATAAGAAATTTTTCTTTCAAAAAGGGCTAGTTTGAGTCTTCGTATAGCATAACACGGGTGAGAAAAGTGTTTTTACACCACTGAAAATTACTAAGTTTCTTACATCTAAGATTTGAAAGGAGTTCAACATTTTTGTCTTTTAGATGGGAAAGATCTCTTGTAAAATGTAATGAGATGGTTAAGATGAGGGTTGATACAGCATTTTGGATGGTATTTCTGGAGGAGTCAAGGATAGGTGTTTGTTCTTTAATCATTTGGATGGAATTTAGGATTTGTAAGTGTTTGGCTTCGGTGAGATGATAATCCCACCATCTTTTTAACTAGCCAGAGAAACCAGCTTTAAGAAGTCCGGCTATAGCTTTATCGGGAGTGTCAGTCTGGGTTTTGTAGGCATTAGTTGCCATGGTCATTTGTTGGAGGGTGTTTAGGATGTGGTATTCTGACATTCCATCTATATTCCATTCATAGAGCGATGAAGCATTATATTTGTGTTGGTTGATAATGGTAGGTTCATTTTGAATGGATATATCAGGGGCAGTAAGGGTTTTAGGGTTTCTTTATAGGAGTTTATTAATCTTGGGAATTTATTTCTAGAAGATATCATAATCTGAAGTTTAGATAGTTGTTTGACTATTTTGAATGGTGTTTATTTTGTTTGTGGAGGTTGACAGATTGTTACTGACTTAAGGGGTGTCAGGTACAATTAGGATTGAGGCCTCAATTTAGTGAAGGTGGTCTCTTATGGCTTTAAAAATGTCATTCTTAATTTGGAGTTATGTTTGGTTTGTTGCGGTGATTTGATATGGTTTGAAAACTAGGTTTTTTAGTCCAAGGTCTGTGGGTTTTGTAGTGTCGGCAGGGTTGACGATTGATTTTTGGATCTGTTTTTCTATTTTTGTTAGTTGTTTGCTTATGATATTAAGGTTGGTATTGATTAAGTTGTTTGTAAAAAAACAAAGAAAAAAAGAAAAAGAAAAGGAAAGTAAAGGGTAAACCCCACTTGTTATCCTCCCTTTAATTTTTATTTTTTTTAAGTGACAAACAATAAGTAGTATATGATATAATTTAACAAATATGCATGCCCCTAGTTAGATTCATATGAATATCAAATCACCATAAAAAAAACCTAAGTTTATTTTTAAAAGTGTTTAGATAATTAATCTAGTTTTTCTCATGTTTTTTTAAATATAGAGTTAATATTTAGATATACTTTGTTATTTATTGGTTATATTAATCTCGATCTTTATGATTTTTTTTTCATTTTACATAGAACATCGGTGATATTTTTTATCTTCCACAAACGATGCTTGGTAATGCAATCCAATCCCTACATTATTAGTGTGTTGTGATTTTTTTTAAAAATAGCAAGTTATAATTTGTATTATTTTGTTTTGTTTGAATGTAATATGAGAATAAACCAAAACATTTGGGGGAAATGAGCTGTACAATTTGCAATGTTCATTTCCACCATTTTTATTTTAGTCATAGAATTTTATTTTATTTTTACAATTTTATCCTTCCAAGTTATACTAACATGGCTTTATCTGTTAAGATTTTTTCACTCTGCTTGCTATTCAAATATATAAACTGTGGAAGAATATTATGATGATAAATTAAAGATATTTCGCAAAATAAAATTATAGGTTGTAGTAAAAAAAAATTAAAAAAAGACTAAAGTATACAAAAAATGGAGACCAATGTTGAAAAGGCACAAAAAAGTTTAGTTTGGTCCCTATAATTTTGTTCTATGCACTGTTTGGTCTTGAAATTTTAAGATTTTACATTTCATTCTCAAACTTTCTTTTTTTTTTGTTTCAAATTGCGAGTGTTGAGATGGAAGAGTGAACTGTTATAAAATATTAAAAAAAAAAAAAGAGTGCTCAGATTACCATATTTTGACCAATAAAAACCCGGTCTTGTGCCAATGATATTATCTTTGCGAGAGGAGATTAATGGAGGTGATATTTCCCTTTACATGTCAGAAAAAATATATTAGAGTCCATAAAGATTTTTTTATTCATTTATTTTTTATTTTTTTGAGTTATTAAAATGTGTTTTGAGATTGAAAATAAATTTATTAAAATTTTTATAATATTTTTATGATATTTACGAGCCATCATTCATTATTTCCATAAAGAATAATGAACTAGATGTACGGGCTAGCCTCTTTGTTTTATTTTTATTTTTTATTTTTATATAAATATTTAATTAATACACTCTCTCTTGTTTTTTTTAAAGAATTATTTAGTTTAATTTTTTTATAAAAAATAATTAATCCTTTTTTTAAAAAATAAATTTTTTCTAAAACCCATTATTCCCTTAAATCCTAGGAGGAGAAATCTCTCATCAACAATTTTCCATCAAACAGAACATTAGCACTGGCAGCTATAAAAATCTGCAAAAAGGAGTGCAAAATTGATAGCAGTATCGGGCCATCTACGACATCAGAGCCTTCTACCTGTCATAATCAATATTTAAATTCACTCTCTCTGCAATTAAGAAAATAAATAAATAAAATTCGTATATTATTTTTAACAAAACCATCAAATCCTATTGAGTATCACTAACATGAACTCTTTATTTGTTTTCATCAGACTTTGACTTTTCTTTCATTTTCTGGGGAACCAAACAGAAGGTTAAAAATATATATTTTTAAAAAATTATTTTAATATATTTATAAATAAAAAATACTTTAAAAAACAATCACTATTAAAAAAAAAAACCCAAACACCATCTTAATTTAATATTGAACAATTATATTATGTACAACAAGTAATAGAATTTTCAAAAATAATTATATAGTTACTTTGCTCCTCGTATGGACCTTTCCTCGAATCTCTTGCATTCCAAGTTTACGCAAATTTTGATTCTATAAATTGTTTTTATATTCTCGCCCTCTCTCGTCTTCCTCAACAATTTAAATTTAGTTTTTTATATTAAAAATTATTTTTTATATATTTTTAGATCGTTTTGATGTGTTGATCTCAAAAATATTTTTTAAAAAATAAAAAAATATTATTTTTAAACAAAAAAACACTTTGAACCGCTATCACAATACCAAACAAGCCCTAATTTATTTGAGAATTCTGTATAAACTTCTTTTAAATTTTGATTATATTTTTTTGCTAAAAAATATTTTTTTATATTTTTAAATTGTTTTGATGTATTAATATAAAAAATAATTTTTAAAAAATAAAAAAATATTATTTTAATATATATATATAAAACATTTTAAATAACATTCTCGCATTTTTCCCAAAAATATTTTCACATTGTTATACAAGATCAACCTTCAAAATGATTAGTGTTTCAATCCATCACATGCAACTAGACATGGATCCGGTTTGACAAATCCATATTTGAATCCAAAATTATTATTTATACCCGACTCGAAAATAAATA
>Ga0325402_1002875_pt1 | contig 15316 bp, 10 predicted proteins | sample PopdelMetagenome_22_FD_207212 | JGI IMG/M metagenome (GOLD analysis project Ga0325402, IMG submission 207212) | Populus deltoides microbial communities from Bellville, Georgia, United States - Xylem-PdKOR-R3 | ecosystem: Host-associated > Plants > Phyllosphere > Stem > Wood/Secondary xylem... | reverse complement strand
AAGCATACTCACTCTCAAAAATAAATTATAACATCTTTGTTTCATTTGTAATTATCCAAAAACAAGGTTAAATGTGAATTGTCAAAAATCCTCCAAAAAATCTTAATTGTTGTTCCAATAAACTTTATCAAGAGAGTATATTGTGGAAAGTATAAGTGACGCTTCAAAAATTTGGAAAAGTCTCTTAAAAACTAAATTGTGAGTCATTTAATATTTGTCCTTCAACAAATATTGGTGAAAGGTTTTATAGTTTTAGCTTGCAAAAAGAGTAGAGATAATGATTTGATTCTAAGCTCGCAAAAGGATTGAGTTTGATCTTACACCCGTAAAAAGACCATATAATGATTTGGTCTCACTCTCTAAGAAAACTAGTGTTTGATAATGGAACTCTTAAACAGAAGTTCAAAGAGAGAAGTATGTGGTTTATCGAACATCTATAAAACTTGATGCACTCTCTCTAAACTCTAACTCTTTAATTATCGTATTTATATTTTTTATTTCTTTCATATTAGATTGAGCATTTAGAATTGTATATTATCAGGTAAAAAGTTTCTAAATTTTAGTTTTACCTTACATACCTAATTCACCCCCTCTTAGATTTACTTAGGCTATCCCTCTAGGGTCCAACATAATAAGTATTATTACCACCACAATTATCATGCCCTAGACCTCGATATCCTCCATTACAGCCTCGTCTATAAGTTTATGGAGAATTTATTATCACAACATTAGTAATAACATTTATAATTGGTATAGCTTGATTGTGATGGTTAAGTCAAGACTCACTTATAAGTGGAAGAGAATAGAACTCTTCAAGTTTAAAAGGATTTGGCCATACAGTAAGAGTAGAAATTAGCAACTCATAATCAATTCCTAAATTGGTTGAGATGTAAGAGATGATAACATCATAAAAGAGGAGTTGACCAATAATTACAAGCTCATTGGAGAGCTTCTTAATATGATAAAAAAATAATCATTGGTGGAGGAAGCATCTTTGATGGTAGTAGCTAGCTTAGTCTGAATATGAATAATACGAGCCTTTAACTGAGAGGAGAGACTTTATTCAATGTTTAGTCACACATCTTGAGACATGTTATAGCTGATAACCTGAGAAAGTACACTTTCAATAAAAAAAAAGGGCAATAAAAGTGCTCATAATGAGATTATCCTATTGTATCTATTAAAGATAGACAAGATTTGATAAGGGGGAGATATTACTGTAGAGAGTGAGCTTTTGAGGATTAGAGATGGTTTTGAAAGAGAAATTAATATAGTTGAAAACACCTTAATCTGTAAAATATAGAACCATCTAGGCTTTCTAAAAAAGATAATTATCATGGTGGAGCTTGACTGTGACCATATGAGGTATAATTATAAAGGCTAGAAGTTAGGATGAGTTTGGGTTAGAGTTGGAAGAGACAAATATTGTAGAAGATAAGATGTTTAGAATGGCTCCTATACCATGTAAAGTTTTAGAATTCTAATTGTAAAAGAAGTCTTTCATATCATCACTATACTCTACATGAGTATTACATGAGATATATAACATGAGAGTAATAAGAACTCAAAATTCAAGTTTTCATTTAAATATACTTCGGTAACTCCCAAAGATCAAATATGCTCATTTTCTATCATTTCCTCATTGACTTGGTCTCTAATATTTGTGTTTTTGACTTGGTCTTTAACATGCATCATCTATTTATCTGGATTATTTGTAATCCATTTATTCATAATTGTCCAAACACTTGTTGTTACCAAGATGTTATGAATATCACAAAGTAACAAGTCACTCACACAAATAATATTTTTTGCTCACTACTTTAGGTACAAAATCAAAGAGATACGGATGCGAATAACTCACCACTCTAAAGATATAGATCACTGACCTCTTTAGAGATACAAAGTTAAGGTATAAAGTCCACTACTCACAAAGGAGATACAAAAAATGATAAGTTAGTAAAGGCCAAGTCAAAGACTTTAATTCAAATTTTGCTAAAAGATCTCAATACATGGTCTGAATCATCATTATATATTTGAAATAACCCTCTAAGTCTAGGTAAATAACAAAATAAATTAATTTAGATCCAAATAAAAGAATTTGATAGAAAACTAGATAATTATTTACTAGCACATGTTTTTGACTCGTTAGAAACAAAAATAGACACTTAGAAAGCTTAAAAATCAAAACAATCATAACTTTATGTAGAAAAGTCAAATGCATGCATGGCTGGACAATCTAAAAATATCATATTTTGAACTTGAGAACCACATATGATAAGCTTATTTTCTCATTCATTAAAGATATGCAAATGCAAGCTCAAAGTTGGTCCATGAGTTGATAGTAAACATAACCAAGAACTTTATTCATTTGCATTGTCAACCCAAAATCAAATAACCCAACGTCAATAGGATTATTAAAGGACACTCATATGTCATATTCCCCTGGTTGAAGGGTCATATGTACTATCAACAACATAACATGGAGCTAAGTTAGTCATGTTAAAAGTATTTGAAATGTCTAGATATACAAGCAATTCAATCTTTTAAGAATTTTTACCAATCTGCCTCAAAATCTTAAATAGATCATCGGCTCTAGGTTTGAGCTTAACAAATTTTCCCTGTGAAAACCTTTTCTTGCTAAGATACACTAAACCAGATCGCCTTCTTTAAACTCTATAAATTTATGATGCTTATTAGCTTAAGCTTGATACTTTTGATTTTGTCTTTCAATCTTGTCACAAACTTGTGCAAACAACATTTTAAGCTGTTTAGCCTTTTTTTAGCATCACCACTAAAATTCTAACTTGTTGGAAGAGGAATTAAGTTCAATAGACTTAATGGATTTTTACTATACACAACTTGAAAAGGACTACAACCAATACTTTGGCAAGTAAAATTGTTGCAAGCAAATTCAGCTTGTGGCAATATAATATTCCAATCTCAAATATTCTTCTTCACGAAACTTCTCAAAAGATTTCCTAAACTCTGATTGATGATTTTAGTTTGTCTATTATTTTATGGATGCCAATTAGTGCTGAATTGAAGATGAGTTTTAAGTTTCCTTCAAAGTGTACCCCAAAAATAACTCCTATGCTTGGAATTTTGATATGAAGTTATTGATTTTAGAATACCATAAAGTCTAACAATCTCCTTGAAGTATAAATCAAAATAATATTAATAACATCAAGTGTTTTGCTACTTGGAAAAAAAATGTAACATTTTAGAGAAATGAACAATCATTATCGTAACTAAATCTTTGTTCCTTGAACTTCTAGACAAACCTAGCACAAAATCCTTGTTGACATCTTCCCAAAAAGTCTTACCTATTGGAAATGGAGTGTATAAACCTAAATTATAACTATATGATTTAGAAAAATGACATGTCCTACAACACTGTATGAACCTTGTAACATCTCTCTCAATCTATGGCTAAAAGAAATTATCATGGATAATAATAAGTGTTTTATCTCTCTGAAAATGTCCACTAAGTCCATCATTATGAGCTTTAAAGATAATGGCTTCCCTTAAAGAAATTTAAGGAATACACAAATGGTTTTCTTTTAAAAGATAATCGTCCAACATAATAAAATGCTTGGAAATACCACTTTTGTATTTAGCTCATGTTAAGATCACCATCACACTTGTAAAGGTCTTATAACATTTTAAAACATGTCACTTCCACTTTCATATTAATCAAGAACAAATGTATCCAACTCAAAGCATCAATAATAACATTATGAACTCCAGTTTATGTTTCATAGAAAAACTGAAAGTTTATAGGAATTCAACCCAATGAGCATGTCTTCGACTAAGTTTCTACTGGCGATCAAGAAACTTCAAAGCTTCATGATAAAAAAAAAACAACACAAATGTCTTTGGACATAAATATTGACATCAATGGTACAAAGTGTGAAAAATGACATAGAACTCGTCATAAACTGAATATTTTCTTTGTGAATCGCTGAGCTTTTCACCATAGAAATCAATAGGTTTACCTTTTTGGTTAAAAATAACACACAATGCCAACATTAGAATACATCACATTCAACTTCAAAAACTTTTTGGAAATCAGGTAGAGAAAGAATAGGGACATTGGTCACCTTTTGTTTTATAAGTTCCAAACTCTTTTCGACCTCATCATTCCACTTGAAACTACCTTCTTTCAGGCATTTAGTTATTGGAGTAGTGATAGTGTTGAGGTTTTTTTTATTTATGAAATGCCAATAAAAAGATGTTAGGCCATGAAGACTCTAAATATCATAAAGAGTTTGAAGACGTGACTAGCTTAGAATTGCTTCAATCTTTATATGATTCATCTTCACTCATTCGCTGGAAACAACAAAACTCAAGAAAACAAAGCTGTTAGTAAAGAATTCACATTTCTTTAAGTTAACATAGAATTTCTAACTCCTAACATTTTGAAATACTTCTTGCAAGTGACTAAAATGCTCCTTTTTACCCTTATTGTATACAAGAATATCATCAAAGTAAACAATAATAATTTTCTAATAAAATGTTTAAACACATTATTTATCATTCTCATGAAAGTATCAAGTGCATTAGAAAGGTTAAATGCCATAACCATCCATTCAAAAAGGTCATCCATAATTTTAAATGTTGTTTTCCATTCATCACCAACTCTCATTCAGAACTAATGGTAGCTATTTCTAAGATCAATCTTTAAAAATATGGTAGCATCATAAAGTTAATCTAGCAAGTCATCTAGCTGGGGAATATAAAATCTATAATTGATAATGATTTTGCTCACTGCATGACTATCAATGCACATTCTTCACAAACCATTCTTTTTTGGAATAGGAAAAGAGGGCACATCACATGAACTCTTACTTACCCCTTACTAAGCCCTTTGAAATCAACTTGTCAACCTACCTTTGTGACTCTGCATGTTCGATAGGACTTATTCGATATGCTATCTTGTTACGGAGTATAACACCTAGAATGAAATCAATGCAATGTAGAATATCCGTTATCAAATGAAGTCTAGGTGGTATATCTTCAAGAACCACATCAGGACACTCATCAAGCAAAGGTTGTACTTCAGGAGGCAATTCATTTATTTCAGCATTTTTCTAAAAAAACAACAAGAGCATAAATCAAATCCTTATGATTAATAAGTTTTTCCATTTCAGAACAAGTAACCAAAAGATTTTCTTCCTCTTTAGTAGATTTAAAAATAAGTTCAAGTTTAGAAAGACCTAATATAATCTTCATGCCATCTTTTATAAAAGAATAAGTATTTTCAAAGCCATCATACTGCACTTTCCATGGACAACCAAACAATAAGTGACATGCATCCATTGGTATTACATCACAACATACCTGATCATAATACTTTTTTCCAAAATAAAATAAAACAAGACACCAATTTTTTACCTTTTGTTCATGCTTAATTTTTAACCACCTCAATTTGTAGGGTTAAAAGTGTGCTTCCATCTTGAACTACAACTTTTTTACTATATCAGCAGATACAACATTAGCACTAGCACTACTATCAACGATTATGTCACAAACTTTCCCATTTGTACTACAATAGTTGTAACATGCTGCAACAAATCCAATCTTCATGAACATTCAGATTTTGTTGAATGATAAGTAACCCACATTGATTAGTATAAGCCACTTCATCTTCTTAATCTGATTCATTCGGCAAGTCATCTTTGTTAGTTATCTCTTCCTCTATAACAACAATAATTTTATGATTTGAACAATCAGAAGCAATATGTCCATACCCTTGAAACTTAAAACACTTTTTTTATTGGAACTTAAATAACCAATTACTTTAGGACCATCCCCAATGCTTACCTTCTTTGAACCCCTAATAAAAAAAAAAACTTTATTGCTATAGTATTCTTAAAGAATGGAGCATTCCCTCGGTTGGAAGAGCTCTTTTTAGATGCCGATTTCCAGCTAGTCTTTCTAACTTTTTTTTTCATATTCAAAGAAAGTTTTTTCATGTCATTGAATGTCTAATAAGGCTATAACTGAACCACATTAGAAATTCTCTTTTAATCCACTGAAATATGAGGCTATTTTTTGCTCTTCAGGCTCGATAATATCATACTTTAGCATGGGCAATTCAAATTCCATAGTATATTCTTCTACAATCAGTTTAGATTGCCTTAGATTATGAAACTTGAGAAAAGTCCATTACCAATAGTTCAGGCAATAATCTCCTTTTAAGCTCCATTTTCATCTTCTCTCAACACTTAATCTTGCTTCTGCCTCACAAGCCCTTTGCTTCTTAAGATTCTCCCGTTATAAGGACATATTTTTTTTTTTTAGTTTAAGAGTTACCAACTTCACTTTTCTATCATCAAGAAACTCTTTGAAATCAAAAACCCTCTCTATAATTTGAAGCTAATAAATGAAATCATAAGGCATTTTCCCCTCTAATTTAAAAATATCAACTCTCACATAAGAATTTTGATAAAGCCTTCTATTATTTTTTTTCTTTGATGCCGAGAAGAAAAACGATCACTAGCATTATGGTGTGGTCTATGATGGAAAGGATTAACATCCTCTTCATTATTGCTAGAGGAACTAATCTTAGAATTATTCTCATCATCATCATCATCATTATCTTGACTCTTATATCGTTCAAGACGGTGCTTAAGTTGTTGGTTTTGTCTTCTCATTTCATCCATCTAAAGAGCATGAATGTCCCTCTTGAATTTGACCCACAATGTCCATGAAAAGTCATGATTGTAAATCCTAAGCTCTGATACCAACTTGATACTGGGATGATATAAATATCATAAAGTAACATGTTACTTACACAAATGATAGTTTTTGCTCACCACTCTAAAGTACAAAACCAAAAAGATATAGACGTAAGTAACTTATCACTCTAAAGATACAAATCACTCACCACCTTAATAATACAAAATTAAAGTATAAAGTTCATTACTCATAAAAGAGATACAAAACTTGATAGGTTGCCAAAAGACCAAGTCAAAGACTTCAATTCAAATATTATCAAAAGATCTCAATACTTGGTTTCAATTATCATTATTTACTTATAACAGCCTTTCAAGTCTAGAAAAAAAAAATTTAATTAAGAGTTGAATAAATGACTTCGATAGAAAATTAAACAAATATTAACTAGCACGTGTTTTTGATTTATTAGAAACAAAACTAATACAATCTTAATTTTATGTAGAAAACTCCAATGCGTACAATGCATACATGATTAGACAATCTAAAAAAAATTACTTTCTGAACATGAAAATCATACATGACAAGCATATTTTTCCATGCAATGAAGACATGCAAATTCAAGTTCAAAATTAACTCATGAACTAATAGTAAATAACTTCCATCAGTCGAATCATTAGAGAACACTCACGTGCCACTTACAACCAATAAATCAATAGGCATCCTTCTGTGGCTTACATGGAGAAAACATGGCTGTATTTGCTCATGGGTTGACTAGCTGTTTAAAGTTTCAATCATCCAACTACTGTGCCCTTGGATTCTTCGGAGCAAACGAGTTAATCAATTATAGGCTTGCCGAAATTGTGGTGAATGGAGCAAAGGACATTCAACTTTATTTACCCTGAGGGTAGAGCAGAGCAGGGCTTGAGCTTAGGTTGGTTTCTCTTTTAGGGTCAAGGCAACTGAAATATGAAAGCAACATCGTGCTTCCAAAGGTAAAATAAATGCCTCCTTGAGTGCAACAAAAGGGCCATAAAGAATTCTATGAAACCCAACACTACACACGCATACTTGGAACTGAAAGCAGAAGAAACCCATCTTTTGAGATTGACAATGACAGGAGCAGGACGACGATATCTCGGAAAGAAGGGTTGGACATAAGCAAGGGAAACCCATCTTTCATGATATAAACTTTCAACTCCCAGATTATCAGAAATACACATTTCAAACCAGCAACTAAATCAAAATTGAACATCGAATATCAACATAAACAAACCTGACAGATATATCAAATTAATGTAAACCACGTCTCAAGACACTGGTATTATTGAATCAACTTAGACACTGATATTATTGAATCAGTTCGACTTATTAATGATATAACCCAGCTCCGCCCCAAAACTGAGATTATATCCTGTGTTGCCGCAATCTTTAATTACTGGTTTGTTTGGAAACAGATATGGAGCTGTGAACCCACCATGTTGTTAATCATACTCAGCTGATTCAGTGATTGGTGTGAATCAGGTTTCTGATGGCATATTGTAGAATGCCTCCATGATCAAAATATGCCAGTTCCACCTACACCAAAGTAACTAAACTTAGGCGCAAGCATATGAAGGAATTGAAGCATTTATGAAATAAATGATATTATATTTTGAGGTGAAAAGCAAGGTTGAGTTTCCATCGTTACCTCTGTATCAAAGCGTAAGGTACATGTAAATGACTTGCCATTGTCTGTCACCACTGTAACATCTTGACCTGGTCTAATCTCACTCACATTACTAGGCAGATCAATGCTGTAGCACTCATGCCCAGTCAAGCCAAGGGTCTCAGCATCCTCCCCAGGCTTAAAACAAAGTGGAATGATACCCATTCCCACCAAATTACTGCGGTGAATTCGCTCAAAGCTCTTGGCTATCACTGCTTTCACACCCTGGTCCAGGAACAATTTGAAGGATTACAATAAAAGCTTAAAAGTCTAATGAAATTAGATGGGTTTCAGATGCTGGCAGAGACTGTACCAGTAGCATTGGACCCTTGGCAGCCCAATCACGAGAACTTCCACTCCCATACTCGGCACCAGCCAAAATAACTGTATCACGTCCCTCACTCTTGTACCTCTGTTAACCAAAGTAACAAAACCAGAATTAAAACAATATTATGGCCCCAACACAAGAAATGTGATGCTTGTTTATGAATTCTTTATGATTTTGTTCAGTATTTATGAACACTAACATAAGCAATACATCTAAGATATATGAAACTAGCAATTGAAGTCGTCCATATGATTAAAATTTATGGATACTGTATGTTTCCCCAGTAGGGAGTAGACTTAACCCAGTACGGCACTGATTTGGACCATGGCTATCTAATGTAGTTACTTATTTGTTTTGCAAATCACAACATTTTAGTCTTATGGCCCTGACCATTAATAACCGAGTTAAAGCATAACCCAGGATATTTTTGCTCCCAACTTTTCTCAGTCAAAACATAAAGCATAACTGGACTTGATAGTATATGAAGTAACTTAGAAGAAATTACCATTGCAACATCAAACACAGACAGTTTCTCTCCAGTGGAAATATGAATTGTTTTAGGCCCAACTTCTCCTCCTAACAGCTTGTTGACAAGGCGAATGTTAGCAAATGTGCCTCTTGCCATCACTTCATCATTACCACGGCGACTGCCATAGGAATTGAAGTCTCTTCTATCAACTCCACGTTCCATGAGGTATCTAGCAGCTGGACTGTCCTTGTGGATGCTGCCAGCTGGTGAAATGTGATCAGTTGTAATACTGTCCCCGAAGTTGAGCAAGCAGTAAGCATCCTTCACACCATGTGGTCCTGGCGGAGACATAGTCATGCTTTTGAAATATGGTGGCTCATGTATGTAAGTTGATTTGGAATCCCAAGCATACAGAGTGCCTGAAGGAACAGATAATTGATTCCACATGGGATTTCCCTTGGTGATTGCCTGATATGTAGCCTTAAACATATCAGGCAGAACACTTGAATGAACAACCTGCAGACCATCAAGAATAAGAAACAATGAGATATCTGATCCATAGCCTAATCAGACAATTCAAAATCAAACTATAGGAGGGAGAGTAGCTTACTTGAGCAACTTCGTCATTGGACGGCCAAATATCCCTGAAAAATATCTTCTTTCCATCTTTTCCCACGCCAATTGGCTCTGTTTCAAAATCAATACCCACCTGCAGCATTGTCCCCTCATGAGATACATAATGTCCAGCACATGTAAATCAACAATTGGAAAGGAAAGTGGTGACCACACAGCAACAGGAAGAGCTACCATTCAAAGTGAAGTAATAAGTCCAGTTTTTTTTTAAAGAAAAAAAAAATACATAGAATATAAGTTGATTACCGTTCCAGCAAGTGCATAAGCTACTACAAGTGGCGGTGAAGCAAGATAATTAGCCCTTGTCAAGGGATGGACACGACCCTCGAAATTTCTATTCCCAGACAACACAGCAGCAGCCACTAGATCTGCAAATGAGTACAAAATCAACAATATCATCAGTTCAAATGATTCCTAGAGAAATATCAGGACAAGAATTGCGTGTAAAAAAGACTACCATTTTCAGTGATAGCTGATGCCACTGCTTCATCTATATCTCCAGAATTTCCGATGCAGGTTGTGCATCCATAACCAACAATATGAAACCCTAGCTGATTAAGATACTTCTGCAAGCCACTGCAGATGTAGCGCAGAAATCAGAAATGCATTGCTATAGCCGCATATAGTTTATAAGCATGAGATCAGGACGCTAAACAATACCTCTTTTCCAAATATTTGGTTACAACCCCAGAACCTGGAGCAAGACTTGTCTTAATCCATGGTTTCACCTGATAAAAGAATGAAAAACTTACAAATTCAATCACAATCTCTTAGCAACTCAATAATTAATGTGATATAATCTCCTAACAAGACCATATACTTGGAAAATCAGCCAGGCGATTTTGTAATTCAAGTTTCATGTGTCAACAACATAGAATATGTAGAAAAGATAATGGATAAAATTAAGCCTCTCTAGTTTTAATGGGTGGAGGAAAAGTGTGCAGGATACTAACATAATCCAAAAACTTTTTTTAAACTAACAATGGTTTAATCCAGCATTAAAAAATTGGAGTCTCACATTCTGAAGCTTTTGAAATGATGTGAATAGATGCTCAGAATTTATTAGATTCACAACGCAGACTCTCGAAAACATAAAAAAGAAACAAGGGAAGTTACACCAATATTATTAGCCAAATCACACTGTAGTACCGATCAAACACGACATATATAATTCCTCCAGAATTAGCTACGGAGTAGGCAATATATAATTCCCTTCATCTGTTTTAGTCTGGTCAACATTGTACTGTTCCCTTTTATCTTGCAGTTGTATCCTTTATTCTGTTAAATATTGTTATAATCAGGATAGCATAAGCTGAAGGAAAAAAGTTTAAAAGAAGAAACATCCAACCTCCAATCCTAGTTCACAAGCTTTCTTTGCAACTAAAGCAGCTCCAAGCATGACACTAGGGTTTGAGGTATTTGTGCAACTAGTAATAGCAGCTATAACAACATCACCATGTCTGAGTTGGGCTGGAGTCCCACGAAAACTGAACTCAGCAACCTTGCTTTGAGATTCTTTTGGTATAGCAAATCCCTGTAATGCCATGAAAAAAGGTAAGAGACGGACAGGGGGGGTGTTTCGTTCACGGCAGGAAAATTAAGCTACAACAGATATCAAACAATTTTATTACCAGAGCAAAATATGCTTTGGATAGTAGCAAATGCACTGGGTTGGCTTGTTTATTTTGGAAAATCTTTCCATATTTTTCTTCTATGTATTTTTGAGACATTTGTAAGCTGATGCAATTGAATAAAAATGCAAAGGAACCCCTCCTTTTCTGCCTACTTATGTTATAAAAACAAACTACAAACAATCTACTATTATTCTTTGAAGAGAACCAAATTGTGGAACTTCCTCAATTACTTTTCTGCCCTTATTACTTTGATGACTTCCGTTTCCGCCTAACCCATTTGCAACCCCCCCCCAAAAAAAAAAAAAAAAGTCTAAAATGATGCCTTTTGCGCGGTCTTGTAAGTTGATAAAATTCTCACCTTAAATCCAACCCTGTTGTCTAAGCATGCATGCCAATCAGCTTTCATTTCTCTCAAAGGAACTCGATCATGTGGCCTGCAATAATCTGATTATGACATTGACCGAGAAATATTGGAATATAACAATCAGACAAAGAAGAAAAAAATTTAAAAATGTTTATAAGCATTACCTTTTAGGTCCTGATATACAAGGTTCAACATCCTCGAGATTCAATGCTAGATAAGAAGAGTACATTCTCTCAATCTGGGGCTGAGGTCCGACCAAATAATTCACAATGACATAATTATATTTAGATAAAGAGAATTTTTTCACAGTAACATAATAAATACATTGAATGACCATACACTAAGAAAGCAATGAAGTGATATATATTGTTTACCTCACTGTAGTCCACAAACATCCTGTTAGCTCTTAAATAGGATTCTATCATAGAGATCTGCATTATTTAGGTTTCCAAGTCAGCATATACAATGGCCACATTAAATGCAGTACAGTATCATTTTATGGCTTACAGTTTCATCACTTCTGCCTGTCAGTTTCAGATATTGCAGTGTGACATGATCCACAGGAAAGAAACCCATGGTAGCTCCATACTCAGGAGACATGTTGGCAATAGTAGCACGATCTGCTAGTGACAATTCACTCATGCCCTCACCTACAGACATTAGCAAAATCCAAAAACCTAATGTGAGATAAAGAAATATATTACATAGTGATCAAAACACAAATTGATGCACAAGGAGTATCAAAGGGTGTACCATAGAACTCCACAAACTTGCCAACAACCCCATGCTTTCTCAGCATTTGAGTCACTGTCAAAACCAAATCAGTGGCTGTGACACCATCTCTAAGTTTACCTGATAACTTAAACCCAACCACACCAGGCAGGACCATGCTCATGGGCTGCATGCAAAGTGAAAGATACATTGGATGAATTGTTGATCAGAAAAATTACAGGCGTGAGACAAAGGCTATAGAAAGCACTAGCAAATAGAAAATTTCTCATTGGTTAATTGAATGCAGGTAGAAAAAGAATCAAGGAATCAGTTAGGGGATTGCAAATACATTTACATCAATTAGAGACTTGTTCCAGATTGTAGACATCAAATGTAAATATAATAACAAATCTTTTACCTGGCCAAGCATTGCAGCTTCGGCTTCTATCCCACCAACTCCCCAACCAGCAACACCTAATCCATCTATCATAGTAGTGTGTGAGTCTGTACCAACAACACTATCAGGATAAAGCAAACCATTTGTGTTGAACACCACCCTCCCAAGGTATTCCAAGTTGACCTGGTAATCAAATTGTTAAACTTCAAACATCTGCATATGAATACATACCTATGCATTGCATTTTTTAAACTGACAGAGCTCATTCCCCTTGATTGTATCCAAGCATTTGTTATTTTTATTTTTTTTTCAAGAAACATGAAATGTCAACTGTGTTACCGATCTGTTGAAAAAGCTGCCTCACCTGGTGAACTATACCAGACCCAGGAGGAACAACAAGCATGTTTTGGAAAGCATTTGAGCCCCATTTAAGGAACGCAAATCTTTCTTTGTTTCTTTGGAACTCAAGCTCCATATTAGCCTGCACTGCATTTTCTGATCTTGCCACATCAACCTGAACTGAGTGATCAATAACAAGATCAACTGGAACCTGCACACGCAAATTCCACTGGTTAATTCCTTAAACAATAACATGGCAATCAAAATGTCTTCACCCAAGCACATGTCATAGCAGATAAAAATATCAAACGACTTAGAAGCAACAAATTACATAAATTGAAATGGCAGTTATCCTGATGATGCAAAGAGAAAACAGCTCACCAATGGGTTGATCTTATTAGAATCACCTCCCAGATTATTCATCGCATCTCGCATGCAGGCAAGGTCAACAACAGCAGGAACGCCAGTAAAATCCTGAGAACAGAATCATAACAACATCAATAATAATTATAGCAACGATCAATAACAATGACATGTATTTTCTCTATCAAAAAGTACACCGATCGAATGACCAATGTCATTTACCTGAAGAAGGACTCTAGCAGGCTTGAATGGAATTTCAACTAATTTAGGAGCAGTATTCTCCCAATCAATAATCTTCTCAACATCATTACTCTTAACCTGAAACTCATCGCAGTTTCTAATTGCCGATTCCAGGAGAATCTTAATTGAATACGGCAATCTATCTGCAATATCACACAAAAAACCAACTAAACTCAATATCCAAAATCCCACGTCAAAAAAAAATCAACTTTTCAGTAAAAAGATTCAAACTTTAGCCAAAGAATTAAAAAAAAAAAAAAAAGTCTGAACCTTTTATCCTTATAAAAAGATTCTCATTCTTTGACAGCGTCAACGGCAAACATAAATCACATAATGTCGAACTTCATCTATGTTTATCCTTTCTCAGTAACCAAACTCAAACTCAACAAACTAAAAGTACAAAAATACTAACCAATTCTGGGGTCATTGAGAGCAGGCAAGCTATAGTATTTGCCAAATTCGCCACCAGGTTTCTCTAGTGTCTTCAATATAGACTTGAAAGGATTTTCATTCACTGTCAACAAAAACAAAAACCCACATCAAAGAAATCAAAATCAGATTCACTTACTTCAAAACAATCATTTTGGTTACAAAATTTAGGATCAGATTTTAGTTTCAAGTTCGGATTTTTACCCATTTTGATAATCTGAGATTTCTCAATCTACAAGGAAATGAAGATTTAGCGCACTAAAAATCAGATCTGTAGAGAATTAAAGAGAGACAAAGCGAGAGTTGGTAGGTCTATTGGGAGGAGGAAAAGAGATTAATGGGCACGTTGTGGAGTTTTGTCAGTATATTCTGGACTCAGTAGCCATCTTGATTATTTTTTCACTTTGTTTTTGTGTTTGATATATTTTAAGAGTATATTTTATTTAAAAATAAATTAAATTTTTTAAAATATTTTTTAATTACTAATATTAAAAAATAAAAAAATAAATCACACTCTTATAATATTTCAAAAAACTAATTTATAAAACTAAAAATCCATAAAAATAGTCCAAAAAAATAAAATCAAACTAGAAAAAAAGTTTATTTCTTAGCTTTAATCTATTTTTTACAAAACATTAAGCTATCAAACTTTTTTTATCAAATGAAACATGATAATACCAAAATTAAATTTTAGTGTCCACAGTACATTGGTTTGCACTCTACAACAGGTCCGACCGATTATTTTTTTAAATGTAAGAAAACAATTAAGAGCATGAAGAATTTTTTAACTATGTTACTAAACTTGGCTAAGTGGATTAATTTTGAAATATCTGGACCCAACTCTTTACCTAACTCAAGCTTTCAATTAAACTATTTAAGAGCTAACTTGATTTAAATTGATCGATTTTATTGGTCTAAATGCAACATTGATGATCGATAAAAACATGACTTAACTTTTAAAAAAATTTCAAGATGATAATTTTTTAAAAATATTAAGACAATAATAGATTAGATCGATCTCGATCC
>Ga0325402_1002871_pt1 | contig 15330 bp, 6 predicted proteins | sample PopdelMetagenome_22_FD_207212 | JGI IMG/M metagenome (GOLD analysis project Ga0325402, IMG submission 207212) | Populus deltoides microbial communities from Bellville, Georgia, United States - Xylem-PdKOR-R3 | ecosystem: Host-associated > Plants > Phyllosphere > Stem > Wood/Secondary xylem... | reverse complement strand
AACAGCTGCCACTCTGACAAACTAACCAGGCCACTGAAGTTTACTTCTCTCTGCGAAATCTTATTATTGATACAAACTGACGAAACTGTCCTTGTAAGTACCCTCTCCCCACCCATCCTCGTCTCTCAAGTACCTTCCTTCCTTGAGCCAGGGGGGTCATTTCATGATCTTGAAGAGCACGTTTGCGTATGTGGGCTCCCCTGTCGTTAGGTTAAATTTTTTAAGAAAAAGACTGGCAAGAATGGCAGTTCAAATTTAAACCATTTATTCAAAATTAGTGATGAGATTAGGATTGATGTATTCTTTTATATCTTACATTTTCGAGTCATGGGCCAATTCATCTTGTATACTATCATTTGTAGAATAGAAAAAATTTGAATTTTTTTTTTCAAATTAATATTTTAGTGATGTTTTTAAATCATTTTGATATGTTGATATGAAAAATAATTTTTTTAAAAAATAAAAAATATTATTTTGATATATTTCTAAATAAAAAATACTTTAAAAACAACCATAACTATATTTACAAACAAGCTCTAAAATTCCATTGCAATGTTATCATTTATGTAAATATCTAAAACACGTTAAGATTTTAATCAAATGCATCGTTACACCACTATTCTTTTGAAGGCTATTATATGCAATCTAAAAAAACCCAACTTCACATGTCTATGTATACAATACAAGGATTAAAAGGATATATAAATCAATTGGAAGCTATAAGAAATATTTATTCAATTTCATTGGTCAAATTAGGTGCAGTTGAAATCTAACTTGATTTTACTAGGATTGGTAAGGGATTTGCCGGACATATTGTCAAACTTGAATTCTAACTTGATAGAACTTGTTTGTTTGCTGAAAAGTAATTTTTTTTTGGAAAGTGAATTCCTGAAAAGTAAATTATTTTTTGATGTTTGGTAGTGTCATGAAAAATAAGTTGGGAAATATTTTTCAGTATTCGGCTATGTCATAGAAAATAAGTCGGAAAATAACTTATTATGTTTTTTTTTTCAAGTTTATTTAAAGAATAAGGAACAAATCTTACAAATTAAAAAAGTTAAATGAGAATGAAATTGAAAAAAAAATTTCAAAAACTTTTCTCAAATAAAATTAAAAAAATCAAAATAACAGAGATCAACAAATCTGACAGATAAAAAAGTTGAAAGATGATGAAATTAAAAAAATAATTATAATTTTATAAATTATTTCAAATAAAATAAATAGCAATCAAAAGAATGAGGATCAAATCTGATAGATAAAAAATTTCAATTAAAAAAAGAATAAGAGAGTAGTAAATAACAATAAAAAAATAAGGATCAAAGTTGATATAAAAAAAATTAAATCAAATTATAAGGGATGTAATTGAAAAAAAAAAGATTCAAAATAAAATATATAGCAATCAAAAGTTTGAGGACAAAATTTGATATAATCAATAAATAACATGACATTTTAAATTTTTCACAACTTTTGAAAAATGTTTTTCTTCCAAAATAAAAGGAAAACACTTTTCTGAAAACCAAACCAAATTTTTCTTTAACTGGAAAGTGTTTTCCGTTGACCGACTTTTTTAATGATAAACAAACACAGGAAAGTTTGGAAAGTAGTTTCTAGAAAATCATTTTTCATGAAACAAACGGGGTCTTATTATTATGTTTTATTTTTCTTTCCGTATGCATGTATAATTTATTATATATGGATTTGTATGTTGGATTTTATTTTAAGGTTTTATTTATAAATTTTATTATATGGTGATATGGTTCGTGGATGAGATTTTTAATTTTTTAATTTCATGATTTAATGTTTTAGAATTTGATCTTTAATATTGATTTTTTTTTTGAAAAAAAAAACTCAAATTAAGTCACTTTTATTGGATAAACAAAACTCTCCATGTAACTCGGATAGAATTAGATAAGGTGTAAGAGTGTATAGTGATTATAATATACTAGATCAGGTGTAAGTATATTAAAACCCATCATTAAAATAATATACCTCATTTTTACTTTTAGTTTTGAGAAGCATATGTTTATCACTTGCTCTTCTTCATTGCTAGAGCTACATTCTGAATCATAACTTAATGTAGCTTTCATTGCTTTCTGGTGATGATGGTTCTTCCTTTTGTTTTGAAGAAATGAACAATCTACCTTGACGTGTCCTTTGTTGTTGATGATGGTTCTTCCTTTTGTTTTGAAGAAATGAACAATTTACCTTGACGTGTCCTTTGTTGTTGCATTCAAAACATCTTGGAAGTTACTTGCTTGAATCTTTTCTATTCTTATTTTTCTTGAAATTTAAGAATCTTTGTTTTTTCCTTAGGAAGTTTTGGAATGTTGGGTTTTCCGAATATCATATACACAACATAAACTATGAAACAAAATTATTTGGGAGTCCTTAGGATCCTGTTAGATAGATATATAGTTATTTAAGGATTTATTATTTGAAGATCTGATCTTCTTTGACTTTGAATAATTCCTTAAAGGCTGAGTTGTTATAAACCACAATTCAGCCTCCAACGATAATCTACATGAACTACCCGTGAGAAATATTCTAAATCCCTATTTAGAAGATAGGGTTTCCTATGCCTAGAATGTTACTTCTAATTTTGTGTTTACATAGTTTTCTCCATACTAAATAAGAGGCATAACTTACTATTTATAGAAAATCTAAAAACCCTATAAATTGATAAAATATCAATTTTTCCCTTGAATAATATCCATATTTAATTCATGACAATTTTAAAAATTAACTCAATCAAGTCCTTACTTGATTTTTCAAGGTTGAGAAATATAATATCTGTATTAATCATATTCTAGTCCTTAATTTCTAAAATATATTTTAATCAAGTCATACTTAATTAAATCACCTTGTTTAATTTTTGACTAATGATTCTTATTATGTGTGACCTATTAAGTTCCTAATATATTGGCCCAAATATAAATTATAATTCTAATTAAATACAATTCAATAAATTAAAAATTTTAATTTATTATCAATTCAACAATTGATTAATTTATATTTAAAGATCAAGTGCATTGTCTAGCAATGTGTCATGATCCCACAAATATTATAAAAGTTATTAGTGGTTTGACTTAACTTTCAGTGACCAATTTCTTAATGTAATTAATATCCTTTCATCAATAATATTTTGATTTAACATTAAAGTATGAAGTATGTCTGCCATGTTAAATTATGTATGCTCTCTACATAATAATCATTGATCGTTTGAATATTATTTAAAATTCTTTTCAAATTCATTCTACCTTAGCCAAGAATTTCTCAATCAATACTATCTGAGAACAAAAGAAATATTTTTCCTAATTCACTTAGGGTGATAAATCCTCTCTTGATCACTCAAGTATGTACCTTCATATAGTTCATGTTACACTCAATATTTGCTCTTTCATTATCTCTATTAAGATAACATGTAATGAGATCAAAGCATAACATTCTCTGTATAAGATAACTTAGTGATCTCAAGTCTAAGTATCACTTACACAACTGTCACGTGAACCTTTCCATAGACAAAGATGATCTTTCCATATGGAATTCTCATGAGGGTTAGTTCAATGTACATGTTTTATGACAAATACCAACATATTAGTTTTAGGTATCTTTTACACATCAGCTTATGAGAACAATTGTTTTCTTTTATAAAGGAAAGAAAAAAATATGTACTGATTTTTACGGCTTTAATGAATGTCTAATATTTAAGATAGCATCGACTAGGAACATTTCATTAACAATGCTTTGATGTAATAAGAATGTCGTAATTATAACAACTTTTATAATTTTCTTTGCAAAATATTTTTGTCTTATGGACTTTATCTTTACTCTAGATTCATTAATCTAATATTATATGAATATTAAAGATAAATTAAGCATTTATTAATAATATATATATAAATGAATATAATAATGTTACATATAGCTAACTTAATAGTTACATAGCATATTACATTAACACGGAATTGTCTTGTGGTTAGTGCAATAGCTCTCTCAATTTCTTTATCATTATCATCACCATCATCAATATGGTGTACGATTTTGAATGACAAAATCTTCTTTGGATTTACTTTTTGTTGTCGTTCATCCATGGCGATTTCATGTGTCATCAAGGAATCGATAAGCTTTTTCATTGGAAGTTTTGTGAGATCCTTGACTTTTTGAATTGTCGTCACCTTAGCTTACCTAAATCTTTGGTAATGACCTGAGAATTTTTCTTATGATATCGACATTAACTTATTACAATCCCTAATTACTCATTATATATGCTTGACCACTTTACATCTAAATATTTAATATTGTCAAAATACTCTAATTTTTCTTAGAAAAATCCTATGTGAGAAGTTTCATGTGATACGAGTCACGGAAGCTATTACCTTCTCATTTACTTATCTTAAAAGTTATAAACACGACATTCCAAAAACAGAATTATTAATGCAGACCTTGGTTTTGGAGACTAAAAGTTATGATAAGGATTATAGTTGTTAAGTTAACTCAATTAAATTATGCAATTTATTGGGATCAAATATTGACTTCAATAAAAACAAAAAAAACTGAGATTAGAATCCCAACCTTGGTATCTTTTTGTTTTTGTTTTAAAAGCTTTGTTAATTAATCACATATATGATACAATTAAATGTTAATACTGTATATATATAGTGTTTCAAGTAAGAGAAAAATATTGAAAATACAAGTGATTTATGGGTTATGAACCCTAGATCTATCCTTCCCCACATACAATATTCATGATAAGTTTTTTTTTTTTTTGAAAAATTACTCTACCCTTTTGAAGGTTTGAATGTGATTTCACTTTCTCATATAGTTTCAGAAATCACACTTTATATATCGCGTCAATACCATATTCAAATTTTAATAAAAATATTAAAATATCATTGGACCTTTTTTTTCCTCCCCCGGCAATCAAAAACCTTAAAGCATCAAGAACCAAATCTTCATGAGCTTGTCTATCCATTACTTGAATCTTCTTTGTTTTCAAGAGTTTTTGATTCACCACCCTAAAGTATCCTAGCAAAGCCACCACACTAAATCCAAGTATAAACTCTATCACCTATAAATACCACAAGCTTGACTTCCTCGTAACTCTTCCTTTCCTCTGTAATGGAACCATGATGGAGAAATGACCATGATCTTGAGAATAACATTTATTAAGGTCTTATTTGTTTACTGAAAAGTATTTTTTATTTGTAATGTGGTTTCCTGAAAAGTAAATTATTTTATAATGTTTGGTAGCGTGATGGGAAATGAGTCAAAAAATACTTTTCAGTGTTTGATCATGTTATGAAAATAAGCTGAAAAATAATTTATTAATGTTTTTTTTTCAAGTTTATCTAACATATATAGAATATTAAATGTAACTATTTGACAATTTACAAGAAAAGAATAAGATATAAAAAATGTAATGTAGAATTTCTTTTTATTATATCATATATTTATATATAGCTTATTTTTACAAAATATAACCATACATGTAATATAAATATTTTAAATATAATATTATAGACATATAACCAATTTTTGGTGTTTGGAGAACATTGAAAACAAATTTATTTTCTATGATATTTTAATCTCATAACATAATTTATATGATTTTAAAATGTATGATTATTGTATAATATAACATGTTTTGTATTCGAATGTATTTTATAGCAATATTATCTAAATTAAATTATTATATGCATTAATATATCAAATTAATATACTTTTTATATATTGTATATTAATATATCTTAATTTATTATTTCCTATATAAGTATATTAGTAATTTATCATTTTCTAATAATATTAAACTTTAAATTATTATATATATAATAAAGTATTATACCATTTTAGTTTTTGAGTCCTTCATGGAAAGTATTTTTCAATCTTTTAAATTGGAAAACACTTTATTCCTTCAAAAGCTCATGTTTTTCTTTAATGACAAAGTGAATTTTGTTAACTAGTTTCCCACAATGTAGGCAAAGCATTAGAAAGTCAGGAAAGTGTTTTTTAAAAAAAACACTTTTCAAACTAGTATTTTTTTGACCCTTGTATAAGCCTTTATGTTGAATCATAGTATTTTTTTTTAATCATAATCAATCAGTTAGTTCAACCCGTTGATCAACGAGATGACCCACAATCCAATGCAAGTCTAATTGCTCTATTAAAGATATCTTAATTATTAAACGCATTAATTTGAGATTTAGTCATGGAACTAGTAATGGAAATGCATTAAGTTGGGTCAAGTCTTAACTTTTGTTTTGTATGATGCAAAATTGAGTTTAATTTAATCCATGTCAAGGGGATATGTGACTAGGAGATGTTTTATTTATATTTATCTTCTATTCATTTATAATAAAGTTGTTTTTATGTATTAAGCTAATAATGTATAAAAAGGCTAAATAATATTATTTAATTACATTTGTTAGAGGAGGATGTTAGGCATAAAGCAATGACATACCCGCAAGAGTAAGGAGACATGTGTTAAGGTAGATGCACAATAACACCAGAATCAATAAAAAATCATAGGGTAAGAAATGAAAACTCGCCAAATGGTCCATATAGTTCACATCAATAACATTAATTGATGCAAACTTTTGAGATAACAATCTTGAAACTCACAACAAAATAGATAAACAACCTAAAAAAATTAAAATTCAGGTTTAGACACAACTTTGACATAGAGATAACATTGTATCTAAAAACAAAAGGTATTGGAAAAGAATTTGAACCCATTGTTTATAGCGAAACAAGAACCAAAGGAAAAAAATGACTTAAAAGTATAAACTACGATTAGGTAATTTAGCAGTGAGGCAAGGCTCACCATTCTTGAATGATGTAGGAAGCGTTTGGGATCGCGGTTCAACCCGCGTTCCCAAAAAAATTAAAATTTTTTTTTGCTAAAATTTAATATGGTTTGAACATTTTGACGTGCTGATGTCAAAAATAATTTTTAAAAAATAAAAAAAATCATTGGCATGCATTTTGGCACAAAAAGTTATTTGAAAAGTACCCGCAACAATACTGCCAAACACGCTCGTAATCAGTAGTGTAGGTCGATCAAAAAGACAAGCTAAAAAATCAGCTCACTTAAATAACAAAAAATACACTATCATACAACTACATACTTGAAACTAATAATTCCTCACAAAAATATTGATGCAATCCTATATTGAAAACACATAATAGATTCAATGTTAACATAATAATGTAATGGGCATAACAAATAACATCTTAGATATACCAGATAAACAAAGAGGTATTATACAACAATAATGATGTATTTTTAAGTTGCTCTAATATGAAAAATAGAAAGATGTGAATGCATAAAGTAACAATCCAAACTATACATGAGGTGATTACATGTAATGGATGGTGTAGGCGGTAACAAAACGATGCAAGGGAAACAAAATAGTTAAGCACACTACCAAATTTAATAGTTTTATCGACAAAAATTTATGTCGGTATTTACACTAATAGTCCGTTAGTAAATATGTTACTAATGGAAACAATTAGTCGGAAAAACCTTGTAAATAATTTATGGACTATCGGTGAGTACGTCAATAATAAACATATTAATGGATTTACAGGCGAATAAAGCACGCTAAAAAAATTATACCCGTTTTATTCTGTTGATATATCCATAAGTAACTATAACATATCACCGATAGAATACCATCTGTAATTTCATTGGGGTGGTAACAATATCAGTGATATTTATAGTAATTCTTTTCCAACTCTCGGGAATATATCGACATAATAGTTTTGTTGGTAAACCCCATCAATAATAGTTGCATTTGCAGTAATTATTTTTTAAAATAACGATATGTTCTTGTCTGAATTTTATTTCTAATAAATATTTTCTTCTCACAATATTTTTTGGTACGAGTCATCTAGGATGAGAGAATATTGACAAGTTCCCACTTAAAGACACTTCCCCACCATCGTCATACCTTGAAATGCGGTTGATTCTTGTTCTCAACTGATATTCAAAATAGTACAAGATAAATGTAGAGATATCCTCAACAATATAGGCCTTGTATATCGAAGTCTCAACATGTGCCTTGTTTTTACTTTTCTCTTAAGGTTGAATAAGTACCTGCATGGAATTAAATGAATGTTTTAAAATATGTAAAGAAAGACAATAAAATTTTAATTACGATGCATGTGTAAACTCTAACCTCTTGAATGAATACATCCATCTATATTGGATAAAACCTCAAACTTTTGCCTCAAACGGTAAATATATGGGTAGATGTTTCATTGAGTCGAAAAACAATGGAGGGAATATCATCTCATGTTTGTATATTGTCCGGATGATATTCATTTCAAGCTTCTCTATGTGTTGTATTTGCAACTTGTTGGAGTATATATCTCTAAAGAAGTGACTAATCTCCATGAATGCATCCAATATCCCCTTTCACAATAAATTCCAGTAAGCTAATGGAATGAGTGTTTGCATAAACACGTGGCAACCATGACTTTTCATTCCATACAATTTGCAATCCTCTAAATTCACCAACCTTAATATGTTCGAGGTATCACCAGGAAAACACAAACTTTTATTTTAATTGCTATGATGTTTGACCCTTTTATTATTATTATTATTATTATTATTATTATTATTATTATCCTTGAAAAATGATAATAATAAAAAATAAAAAAAATGATGATGAAAAAAATAAAAAAAATAAATAAAGAATGAATTAAAATTTGGGTTAAGGGCAACATGAGTGAAAGTTTTAGGATTTAACTAAACTTTGGATTAGTTTTATTAACCAAATTAAGAACTTAATTGAAGAATTGATAAGTTTGGGACTTAATTGAACTTGGAATTAGTTTAATTAATGAAATCAGGGGCTTAATTAAAAAAATATCAAAGTTTAGTTCTAATTTTGGTTAAAATTGCAAGAAATTAAAATCCAAGGACCAATTTGTAAATGGCGCTGAGATGTAGGGGTCCGATTAAAGTTTATCCATGGGCTTGTTTGCAAAGCTTTTAAAACATCAAGGACCAACGTATGTCTTACCGGGCATTCGCACTATTGTGATAAAAAATGGAGGTTGAAATCTAAGAGAGAAAATATCTACTAAGCAAACATCTTTCAAAGAAGGAATTGACTACTGAAGTTGCCCTCCTAACAAACTGACCAGAAACGGACGCCCCACGATCCCCATTACTCCTGCAATAACTTCGGTCGCTCGCCTCATTATTTAGAGGTGACCGCATGGCATTCTCTGGCTCTATAAAAAGCCAGAGAAAGGCCATGCACACGGGGGGGAAAACTGGGGAGAGAACCTAGAACACAAAGAGAAGCCAGGGGAACAGGCAAATACAGGAGCGACTGAGGAAGAAAGACAGAGGAAATTCCAAGAAACAAAGAGGACCAGAGGGGAAGAGGGACCGAGAGAGGGGGACCAAAAACACAAATAAAAAAAACCAGGGGAGGGAGGAGAAACAGAACCAGGGAAGGCAAACAAGCCTAACATAGAGACGAAAACGAGAAAACACAGAGGAGGGAGCTTCCATTCAACGAGCAGCACCTCGTGCCTTTATCACCATCATCTTCTTCCTGAGCGAAAAAAAAACCAGTAGAGAGAGAAGCAAACAAGACATAAACAAGGGACAGAAGAAGACCGGAAGAAAACCCAGAAAAAAAGGTTAAGAGACAGACATGAAAGGAGGAGGGAGAAGACATGGTCCTGCCAGAGCTAACCGGTCGTCACCATCGTCTTCTTTTTTACCCCGCAGCTGCACCAGGTAAGCTCTCATTTTCCCTCACCTTTTGTATTTCAATTCACTAGCTGTACTTACAAATATAATTCACTTGTCACTATGCACTTGTAATTTTAATTACTCTTGTATTGTGCTGAGTGTGTGTGCTGTTGCTTGACAGTATATTCATTGGCTTAACGTCTAGGTTTGTTGGGTCCAGCCCAGTCACACGGGCTGAACTGGACCCAACCTAAAAAAATTATAAAATAAAATAAAAAATATGGTTGGACCTCAAGTTTAGTCGACTTAATTCTTTTTATTTTATTTTTTTTTATTTTGATATTTGGTTAAACGAATTTTTTTATATAAAAAATTCAAAAATATTTGTGGACCCTTTTGAATTTATTTGTAAGTGTCTAACAAAAGTATTTCACTATGTAATTTATCTGTGAATTTTTACTGTGAAATAAAAATTCTGTATACGATACCTTCTTTTTTTTAAAAAAAAAATATATACATGCATAGATTTAAATTCATTTTATTGGTTTATTCATTGACGCCAAAGTCATGAACACCATTCATATTTTTTTTACGTAATATTTAACAACACTGACGTCAGATTTAGGAATATTACAAGCAAACTATCATAGCATACACCAACAAACTTTAAGCAATTTAAGACAAAATCATCAATGCAGCCTGCCACAGGCAGCACGTTTAAAGGGTGATAATATTTTTTCTTTTACGTAACTAGTCCCATACCATAAAATCTCTGTTTATCAGTTAGGGTTTCTAGTGACCATAATACTAAGTGATGACTCCTTAAACAATAACTTCTCCCCAAAAGAATAAAATGCCAGAAATATGTTTTTTCTATTTGAATTTTTAAGGTCGCCGCGATGTCGGGTGTGACAACCATGTTGAAAATATTCTTAAACATGTTCTTTACTATGTGCATGACATTAAAGTTATGATGGATTGGTCTTCCAATAAAAAAGCTCCAAGAAAATACTTCGCTTTACCCAATTATGAGTCAAATCAAAATTAAAAAACTTTTACTTACTGGATTGAAAACCAAACACAATGTCACCATACTCCAACATCACGTTATACAATTCTTTACCTGAAAGAAGCGGCGGTGCAACATTCCTTTTAACTATGCTAACAAAGAAGTCCTTTTTGCTCTTTCTAAACCTGTGATCCGTCGGCAAGAACTACCAGTGACAGTAAAAATAAGATTTTTTACTACTGTTTGTTAGTGTGAATGACTTGTTATTTTCCATACAGTATAGACATGCTAATTTTCCATACAGCATAGACATGCTAGTTTCCATGCATGCTTTAACTAAAAATCATTTCATAAGCTGGAAAATCATTGATAGTCCACATCAAAGCTGTCTTTATCAGAAAATTTTGTTTCCTTAATACATCATAAGTCAAAGTCTCGGATGTCATCTAGGCATGACCGTAGATAAAAACATAAACTCCGGCCTTATACACATCTTTGGTGGCAAGTTGTAAACTGTGAGTATTACCGGTCAACAAGAATATGGAGAAACAAATGACCTGATTGGATTAAATCCGTTTGTACATAACCTAAAACACACGTTCTTTATCTCCATTGAAAATTAAGGATACACACTGTTAAAATATGTCCAGGCTTCACCATCGAAAGGGTGCACCATCACTCTATCCACCACATCATGTGATTGGTGTCATGTCATGTGCCCAGCAGTCTTTGGTGACATAATAATCTTTGCAGTCTAGGTAAGTTTGAAAGTATCTAAGTTTTCTATGTGCGACAAAAGACCTTCCCCTGCCAGTCATAAGTTTATAATAAGAATGCCCACATGTTCTGAACTCAATCAACTCTGTATAAGTTTGAACACATGTCAATTTTTTAGTATCCTAGACCAAGGAGTTTCATCATGGACTTAGTAGTATAGAAGTTATATTTCAATTGATTCCCTTCAGGTAAAATGCTTCTTGTCCAATCAACAATTTTGTCATAACCAACCTAACTCAACCTATAACCCGACTTAATGTTGAACACATGTGCGACGACCAATAATTTACTGTGATTTATGCAACCATCTCATAATGGTTCGTTAAAATCTTTTAAAAGATCAAATAACCTAGTCGCGTCTGTATTAGGTTCTTCATCTATGATTAGATATTAATTGGAATAATTCTGATTCATTCTCATCGCATCCATAATCATATTCCTATAAGGATCACTATTTTCATCTACAACTTCATGCATGTTGTTAGAACTAAAAGTAGACTCAACTATTTTTTCTACCAAGGTATCGTGAGGAAAATATGGTTTTCTATATGCATAACAACACAAGTATTTCTCCATGAATTTCTTTTATAGAAGATGCATCGTTACAACATTTGGTTCGTGAAACTTTTTATTTTTACACTTCTTGTATAAACATCTAATACCACCTCCTATAATATTTCTCGGATTAGATAGTGTTAATTAATAAAACCTTAAACTTCATTACAATAATCCACCATCTGCAACTATTTGGATGAATCTCTCTATACATCCATAAACGATCATCCATTACTTATATCAAACCTATATAAAATAATGATGACAACATGTATTCATTAAATACATTAACTAAATAATTTGAAAACAATATTGATTTAACTCAAACTTATTCAATCTATTTCAATAATAATCTTAATTCATTATCAATTATCTACATAAATTCAAATTTCTACACATTTACCAAAATTTCAATTAGGTAATAAAATTAACAAAATATAAAACAAACCTGTTAAATAAGTCATTATTTATTTTATCACAAAACACTTAAGTTAGAAATTCAACATAAGTTTCATCAATTTACAAATAAATTCAATTTTACAAAATTTAAAAGAAACCCTAACATATACAAATCATAAATCTATACAAAAAATTTGTATGAGAAAAAACTATAAAACAAGTAATCACCCAAACAAAATACAAATGCTGTAGCATCCCCTACTTGGAGATAAAAACAACACTCTTATGTCAACCGAAAACAGTATATATATATATATATATATATATATATATATATATATATATATATTCATGGTTTTCATATTAGTATTTACCAAAATTTCAACGGAGTCCCCCCTATACCAGAAGGTCCCACGTTATTGATATGTAGCCTGTTTACACTTTTAATAATTCGCATTTCATAACTTAAATCCCGACCCAATTGTCTTGGGTTTCAATTTCCACAATATTCTCAGACCTATTACCCACGATATTCATGATATATATTATATAACAAAATATCATCACGGATGAAAATAAAAGTAAATACTTAGACATGAAAAATGGTTACATGAACTACAGAGATTAAGTTCATTCAATCAAGTTTAAACATTAATTATACAAATTAAGTTATACAAACATTTTCATGTTTACAAAATATAAGGGTATACCCCTTATAACCTAAATTACAATAAGGGAAATATAAACTAGGATCTATTCCTGTCGTGCATGTGATGTTCCTGAAATAAAATACATATTATTGAAAGGTGACTATCACATAAAAAGAAATAACAACATGAATCAAGCAATTTTAAAAGGGTAACATGCATTCATATATTGTTCCCTTCTCCTTTTTGGTTTTCATTAGAATCTCTTCCTTATTCAAACTATTAATAACCGTTCTCTCTTTTACTATTAACCTCAATTCCAGGCTTTATAAGATCAAACATGATTATCTTCGTTTAACCCATTTCCGATACTCCTTTCACTGGTATCATCATCATCATCATCATCATCATCCCATAGGAGTCGATGCAGGGTGATACCCTTACCCGGAATCCTAACATACACTGAATGTATGCTAGCGGAAACATGGCGATCCCTTTACCCGGGATCCTAATATACACTGAATGTATGCTAGCCGAAACATGGCGATCTCCTTACCCGGGATCCTAATATACACTGAATGTATGCTAGCCGAAAACATGGTGATCCCCTTACCCGGGATCCTAACATACACTAAATGTATGCTAGTTCATGCCTCAAATCACACTTTCATATTTTATTTGTCAGTGATAATTTCATCACTTAGCAATTCACACAACAACCTTTCCCATTGAGTACACATACATTCGGTAATTCACATTTCACATCAGTAATATATATTAAAAACACGGAATTTACATAGAAGGTCAAGGTGTGATTCACCTACCTGCAATAGAAGCTCTACTCGTGCTCCCCTGCTGATGTTGTTGCACCACACCTATGGTCCCTCCTGCAAATCACAGGTTTATCTTATAATTTTTCCTCATTCAAGGATATGTTTTATAATAACCATATTAACAACCAATAAGTCTTTCTTTCAGTCATTTCTTAGTACTTTATGTTTTTCTCATTTCACTCATTATTATTGTCGTTCTTTGTCCAATCCTAGTTATCATTCCTTTCTTTATATTTGGACTGTCATTATCCAACTGTTACTGTCCGTTTTTGAACTGTTACTGTCTAATCTCTTCTCAGATTTTTAACTATATCAGGAGTTATAGAACTCATATTCAAGCAAAATTTGTGTCGTTGGAAAGATAAGACATGAGGATACAAGTTCTATGATTTTAGGAGAACCTAGTTCTACCTCTAAGATAGTCAAAATCACAAATCAACGAACACTTGGACTGTTACTATCCGTTTTTGAACTGTTACTGTCTGACCTCTCCTCAGATTTTTAACTATATCTGGAGTTATAGAACTCTGATTCAAGCAAAATTTATGTCGTTGGAAAGATAAGATATGAGGCTACAAGTTATATGATTTGAGGAGAACCCAGTTCTACCTCTAAGATAGTCAAAATCACAAATTAACAAGCACTTAGACTGTTACTGTCCGTTTTTGAACTGTTACTATCTAACCTCTCTTTATATTTTTAACTATATCTTGAGTTATGAAACTCCGATTCAAGAGAAATTTGTGTCGTTGGAAAGATAAGACATGAGGCTACAAGTTCTATGTTGAGGAGAACCCAGTTTTGCCTCTAAGATAATCAAAATCGCAAATCAACGAACACTTGGACCGTTACTGTCCGTTTTTGAACTGTTACTGTTTGACCTCTTCTCATATTTTTAACTATATCTGGAGTTATAGAACTCCAATTCAAGCAAAATTTATGTCGTTGGAAAGATAAGACATGAGGCTACAAGTTCTATGATTGAGGAGAACCCAGTTCTACCTCTAAGATAGTTAAAATCACAAATTAACAAGCACTTAGACTGTTACTGTCCGTTTTTGAACTGTTACTATCTGACCTCTCTTTATATTTTTAACTATATCTTGAGTTATAAAACTCCGATTCAAGAGAAATTTGTGTCGTTGGAAAGATAAGACATGAGGCTACAAGTTCTATGTTTGAGGAGAACCCAGTTTTGCCTCTAAGATAGTCAAAATCGCAAATCAACGAACACTTGGACCGTTACTGTCCGTTTTTGAACTGTTACTGTCTGACCTCTTCTCATATTTTTAACTATATCTGGAGTTATAGAACTCCAATTCAAGCAAAATTTATGTCGTTGGAAAGATAAGACATGAGGCTACAAGTTCTATGATTGAGGAGAACCCAGTTCTACCT
>Ga0325402_1002868_pt1 | contig 15337 bp, 3 predicted proteins | sample PopdelMetagenome_22_FD_207212 | JGI IMG/M metagenome (GOLD analysis project Ga0325402, IMG submission 207212) | Populus deltoides microbial communities from Bellville, Georgia, United States - Xylem-PdKOR-R3 | ecosystem: Host-associated > Plants > Phyllosphere > Stem > Wood/Secondary xylem... | reverse complement strand
AAATCCTGAAATAGACCTGTTAAAATTTACAGCAAGGGCTGCTTAAATAAGCAAGATGCATATCACATGTGGTCATTTCGTTAGAGTTCAACATCAGCTCAAAGTTTATAGGACATAGGAGGTTTGCGAGAACTCGGATAGTGTTAGAGTTAGAATTTTGCAGTCACAAGTCAATGTTAGAGTTAGAGTTTTATAGTCGCACGTGCCGCCGGGTGCGCTAAATGTACATGTCCTTTGTTTTTATTAAACCAAATATAGAATTTTTCTTGCGGTGAATTTGTAATTATATAAAAAAATTTAAAAGCCAAAAATGCTTTTTATATAAAGGTTTAGAATTTTTTTATTATAAAGGTATTTTTATCTTTTCATTATGAATTTTAATTATTTACTATTTTTATATTTATAAAAATACCAAATTGTTCCTCAGCTTAAATTATAATAACAAAAAACTATTATAAAAATACAAAAATACCCCTTAATGCCAGGTTTAATTTTTTTTTGCTTCTAAGAATATTGTGGTTGTTTTATTATGCAATTAAAATGGGACAAAATATAATTTTCCTTGGTCAATTTGAAAAAAACAAATGGACCATGTAAAAGGACTTTTAATACCCTTGAAAGCTAGGTTTGAGTTTTTTATGTAGAGGGTTAAAGTGGTTATTACATTGTACCAATAAACAATGCCAATGAATCTCGAGCTACAATAATTTTCCAAGTCCCATTAGGTTTTGTTAATCATTATAATACTTGAATTATAACACCAAGCTAAGGTATGACATAAATCACCCTAATATTTTTAGGTGAATTTTTAGTGTCATTGAGTTAATTGTAACTTGACCATATAGTAGTATTTAAGTGTTCATTTGCCCGCGCCATAATGTCACATTGCAAACTATATCTGTGATGTAGCTAGGCTAGTAGAAATTAAAGGTTCTAAATAGTCATATGGAAATTTGAGTTAGCCCTTGTTACTTTTAAAATAAAAAAATCTCACAAAAAGCTAATAAAAAATATTAACAAAATGTTGGTGAATTAAAAAAAAAAAAGAGCTTAAGAAAGGAGAAAAAAACCAAGCTAGCTCGGGTGAACCTCGTGAACCTTGATTAATCTCTCAAATCCTTCACCCGTTAAATTATAGACCTAGACTCAACTAAGAGGCTTAACACCTTTTTAATTAAGTGTTGGAAGATAAAATTAATAAATTTAATTTAAATAAAAAACAAAATTGCTTTTAAAAAAGCTAAATATAACAAAGATTGGAGAGAAAAAAACATGGGGCAACCCTTGCTATTTTAAAAAGACAAATAAATCTGATAAAAAGCGAATAAAAAGAGTGTTGGAGGGTGAAATCAGAAAAAAATGAACTTAAAAAAAGAAAGAAAAAAAACCAAGCAAGCCCGAGCGAACCTTGTAAACCCAGGTTAAACTTTCAAATTTGCAACCATTAAATTCTCGACCCGGACTCAACCAAAAAGCTCAACACTTGAAGATTTAAATGTTGGAGGATGAAATCAATTAATTTAATTTAAAGATAAAATTCCCTTAAAAAAGCTAAATCTAAAAAAGCAAAAAATCTTGAGGCAACCAGTGCTATTTTTAAAATGATTGAGAAACCCATAGAAAGCAAATTAAAAAAAAATGTTATAAGATGAAACAAAAAAAAAAGCTTAAAAAAGAAAAAAAAAGAAGCCTGAGTGAATTTCATAAACCTGGATTAATCTCTTAAACCTATAATCTAGAAAACAAAAGAGCCCCCTTTTGATTTTCTTGGGCACCACAATGGTGGCAAAATTCTAGGCAACAACCTAGTAGGTAACGAGTCACCTCTTGTATGCAAAAAAAAAAAAAAAAGAGTATATGGCAAGTCACCCGCTTCTAAGGTAAAAATTAAAAAAATAAGTGCACCTAAGCTTTTTTATTAAGGTCGAGCTTGTGGGTATGACCCATTAGTGTCTGTCTTTTTTTTTTTTCTTGTTTTTTTATCCTTTTTTATTGAAAAACTAAAGTTAACCTTTTAAACTCGTGTGAGTCATTAGATCCAAAACACTCAATCTAGAAAAATCATAAAGTATAATTCTCAGTCAATCATATATTGAAGAATAAAAATGAAAATATAATTTTAATTATAATTTTTTTTAAATAGCAATTAAAAGAATGAGGATCAAAATAAAGATAAAAATAAAATTTTTTATTTAATTGAAGGGTGAAAATAAAAAAAAATCAATTTAGTAAAAGGAAAAAGAAAAGAAAGGAATGAGGATCAAAACTGACATAAAAAAACAATGTTGTAATTAGAAGATAAAATTGAAAAAAATAATAACTTTTACAAAACAACCAAGAAAAAAAATTAGAAATTAAAATAATAAGAACTAAATTGAAAGAAAATCATTAAAACTTTTACAAAAGAGCCAAAACAAAAAATTAGAAATAAAAAGAATAGAGATTAAAATTGAAATACCAACAACCAAAAGGAAAAAGCTGTAATTCTCAAGGAAGGAGAGAGAAGAATAAATAAAAAGGTCCATAGAAGAAAAAAAATAAAAGGTCCATAGAAGAAAAAAATAAAAGGTCCATTGGTCAATAGAAAGAGGAAATGACGACACTTCTAACGATATGGTGGAAGGGTATTTTTTGATGTCAGGAGGCGCCACATGTGCCGCTCGAAGGGCACAGACGCCTTTTACGCACCTCTGGGTGCACTAAATGCACACGTCCTTTTTTTATTAAAAAAATATAAAAATTTTCCTGAGTTGACTTTGTAATTTGCAGAACAAAACCCTTAAAGGCTGAAAATGCCCCTTGTCTAAAGGTTTGTAATTTTTATTATGCATTTTAATTGTTTATTATTTTTTATATTTGTGCAAATACCAAATTGTCCCTTAACTTAAATTATAATAACAAAAACTGTTATGAAAATACAAAAATACCCTTTGATGTTAGGTTTAATTTTTTTTTGCTTGCAATGATATTTTAGTTGTTTTACTATGCAATTTAATTAAGAAAAAATATATTTGTCCCTGGTCAATTTAGAAAAAACAAATGGACCATGTAAAAAGACTTTTAATGCCCTAGAAAGCTAGGTTTGAGTTTTTTGGGTGAAAGGGCAAAGTGGTTATTACACTGTTCCAATAAAAAATGACAATGAATTTGGAGCTAGAGTAATTTTTCAAGGCCAATTAGATTTTTTTTAATCATTATAATACTTGAATGGTAACACCAAGCTAAGGTATGACAAAAATCACCCTAATATTTTAGGTGAATTTTTAGTGTCATTTAGTTAATTGTAACTTGACCATGTAGTAATATTGAAGTGTTCTTTTGTCTATGCAGTAATGTGACATTTCAAACTGCATTGATATAGCTAGGCTAACAAAAATTAAAGGTTCTGAATAGTCATATGAAAATCTAAGTTAACTCTTGTAACTTTTTTTTAAAAAATCTCATAAAAAATGAATAAAAAAATTAACAAAATGTTGGTGGATGAAAAAAAAAGAGCTTAAAAAAGGAAGAAAAAAACTAAAGAAGCTCAGGTGAACCTCGTAAATCTCGGTTAATCTCTCAAATTTGTAACTCATTAAATTATAAACTTTGACTCAACTAAAAAGCTCAAAACCCTCCTAATTAAGTGTTAGGGGATGAAATAAATAAATTTAATTTAAAAACGAAGTTGCTTTTAAGAAAACTAAATATAAAAAAGACTGAAAAAAAAAGACGAAAACTTTGCTATTTTAAAAAGATAAATAAATCTTATAAAAAGCAAATAAAAAGTGTGTTGGAGGATGAAATCAGAAAAAAATAAACATAACAAAAGATAAAAAAACCAAGCAAACCCGAGTGAACCTTGTAAACCCGGGTTAAACTTTCAAACTCGCAACCATTAAATTCTCGACTCAGACTCAACTAAGAAGCTCAACACTTGAAGATTTAAATGTTGGAGGATGAAATCAATTAATTTGATTTAGATAAAAAAATCCTTTAAAATAGCCAACTCTAAAATAGCAAAAAACAATTATCCTGAGGCAACTTGTGTTATTTTTAAAATGATTGAGAAAGCAAATTAAATTAAATAAAATGTTGTAAGATGAAACCAAAAGAAAATGCTTAAAAAAGAGAGAAAGAAAAAGAAAGCCCGAGTGAACTTCGTAAACTTGGGTTAATCTTTTAAACCTATATGCCATAAAATTTTAGATCTGAATTCAACTAAGAAGCTAAACACCCGACCAATTAAATATTGTAGGATGAAACAATAAAAAAAAATCAGTCTAAAGAATCTTGCAAGGTAAAAAATAGCAATAAAATAAATATTATATTTGATAGGAAAAAAATAGCAAGGATTAAAGTGTAAAAAATTCAAAAATCATCTTAAATAAAAAAATACTAATCAAAAGAATGAGAATCAAATTTGAAAGATGAAAAAAAATCTATAGGGGATAAAATTGAAAAAAATATTTAATTTCATTAATTATTCTTTATAAAAAAACATATTCAAGAGAATAAAGATCCAATTTTAAAGATAATAACATGAGGGGTTGGTTTGATTGTTTGGAAGGTCAATATAAAAATCGAGTAGGAAAGAGTAGAAAAGAAAATCAATCCATAAATATCAAAATTGGTAACAATTATGCAACATGCATCGCTTTTAAGTTTAGGAGGGGGGCACCAAGACTCTTTGATTGTGGCCACCGGACGACACACACGTATCTTCTAAAGGCAACAATTATTGTTCATTTATTTTTTTATTTATAAAATTACTTTACTGCACCTAATGATACCCCAAAATTACCAAATAGCCAAATATAAAAGACAAAAGAATTCATAAGTCAAAAATAATTTTTTTTTTATTTCAAAAAATAATGAAGTAACTTAATTGTGTAAAAATTAGTCAAAGAAAAAGGCTCATTGACCCAAGTTTATTATTATTATTATTATTATTTTTGCCTTTCAATGATAATGAAGTAATAATACTAATAAAAATATAAAAATGTTATCTACCCCTATTTTTCTTGTAATAACTAATATGGCTCGTGAAGTAAACTTTTTTATCCGTGACATCTAGCTTAATGGAAATGATATCAAAGGACAAATAAGTAGCATTGATCTCTTTTAATTTTATATATAATATAATATAATATAATAAAAACTAAGTCATGCAAAGATATCACTTACCATGAACAAACAAATTGATTGTTTATTTTATTTTAAACGACTGTTGTAATACTTTTTATTTAAAAAAGTATTAAAATAATTTTTTAAAATAATTTTTAATATTAGTATATCAAAATGATTTAAAAACACTAAAAAAATATTAATTTAAAATATAAAAATAATTTTTTTTAAAATTTTTTCAAAAAATATTTTTAAAATAAAAAACAAACAGAATTTAACCACTTCAATAATACAAATTAACACCGACCCCAGCCAATCATCCACAAGAATTTGATTAGAACATACATTAGGGTTGATAAAAGAGTCACACGTGGGGCCACAACAAATTAAGAATCGGTGGATAAGTAATGTTTCCCTTCTTTATTTATTTATTTATTTTTCTCTCTTTTTCCTTTTTTCCAAGGGCCTGCCCCTTTGGGTATCGATGCTATATAAAGTATCATGACAATTCTCAACTAGTATGACGTCTTTTATTGTTTTTTTTATTATTATTATGTAAGGTGGTTTTTAAAATATGCTATTTAGAAACATCAAATTGGTAATAATTTTTTTTTAATAATATAAATATAGTTTTTTATTTTTATAAAAAAATATTTAAAAGAGTCAACTATATTTTAATATATTTAATATACAATTATTTTAACAAATCAATATAATCTAGTTAACTTGACGGATCTAAAAACAACTCGAATAATTCTCAATCAACTCAATATTAAAGGATGAAATTAAAAAACATTCAACTCAAAAATACAAAGAAAAAAAAACAATCATAGTTAATTCAGAGAAACTTGTCAAACCCATGACACGTGTCACGAGACCAGAATAATATAATAATAAGCAAATCAAAAAAATATAAATTTAAAAAAATAAAAGAAAAAAAAAACTAATAAAAAAAAATATTGCAATGAATAGTTTTTTTTTGTAAGATTTTAATATTTTTTCAAAATATGTAGAAATAATATTCTTGTAACAGAAATTATATTTTAATATTTTATTTAGCATTTTATCATTGAAAAGTCAAATTAATATTTTTTATTAATATTTGTTTTCTTTACATTTAGCATATCCCTTGAAGATGTCTAAGAGTAAAAACCCCACTGAAATTTTTTTGTTTCTTTATTATAAGCAATGAAAAAATTGATGAAAAGGGTGTGTAGTAGGTAGCCAGTTAACCAGTTCTGTGAAGACAAACCCAATTCAGAATTAAAAAAAAAGAAAAAAAGAAGAAGAAATCCACGGATTTGTTGAAATTTTTTCAGCCCTTTTTTTTTAATTGATCAGATTCCACATTACATCCAAAATGTGGTCATTATATAAGGAGGAGTAGAGAGCTAATTACTCACAAGTCACAAGTTCTAGCTTTAGCTTCAGCACTAGCTCATTCGTCTGAATCTTGTTTTTGCTCATCTTGCTTCATTTCTCCCAACACTATCTTCACCAGGGAAAAAAATGAGAGCAACCTGTATTCTTCTCTGTTTCTTTACGTTTCTTGTTGTGTCTTCAGCCCATCCGGGGAAGAAGAAGCAGTACAAACCGTGCAAGGAATTAGTCCTATACTTTCATGCCATTATTTACAATGGCCAGAACGCTGCCAATGCAACCTCAGCAATTGTGGCGGCGCCGGAAGGCGCAAACTTAACCATCTTAGCAAGCCAGTTCCATTTTGGCAACATTGCAGTTTTTGATGATCCCATTACCCTTGACAACAATCTTCATTCACCACCCGTTGGTAGGGCACAAGGCATGTATATTTATGATACCAAAAACACCTTCACTGCCTGGCTGGGCTTTTCTTTTGTCCTCAATTCCACAGACCACCATGGCACCATAAACTTCATGGGAGCAGACCCAACTCTGGTAAAGACTAGAGATATATCCGTGGTTGGAGGCACCAGGGATTTCTTTATGCACAGGGGAATTGCTACCATAGCCACCGACGCCTTTGAAGACGATGTGTATTTCAGGCTCCGAGTTGACATCAAATTCTATGAATGTTGGTAAAAAGTATCACACATGTGATTTGTTCAAGACTGAGTGAAAATTCGGGTTATGCTTTTGTTGTCGTCCCTTCTCCTTGAATAAGACATTATTTTGAAGTTATATCCTTCGATTAATGTTTCTTTGGAATTGTGTTAACGATTATGGTTTAAAATATTTTTATTTAAAAATATATTAAAATAATATATTTTTTTATTTTTTTAAAATTATTTTTGATATCAGCATATCAAAACCATCTAAAAATATAAGAAGAAAGAAAAAAAACCAAACAAGCCCGAGCGAACCTTATAAACCCGAGTTAAAATTTCAAACTTGCAACTGTTAAATTCTCGACCCGGACTCAACCCAAAAGCTCAACACTTGAAGATTTAAATGTTGGAGGATGAAATCAATTAATTTAATTTAAAGATAAAATTCCTTTAAAAAAGCAAAATCTTGAGGCAACCTGTGTTATTTTTAAATCGATTGAGAAACCAATAGAAAGAAAATTAAAAAAAACAAAATGTTATAAGATGAAACAAAAAAAAAGCTTAAAAAAGAAGCCCGAGTGAATTTCATAAACCTGGATTAATCTCTTAAACCTATAATCTAGAAAACAAAAGAGCCCCCCATTGATTTTCTTGGGCACTACAATGGTGGCAAAATTCTAGGCAACAACCTAGTAGGTAACGAGTTGTTTCTTGCATGAAAAAAAAAAAGAAAAAAAGAAAAACAAGAGTAGATGGCAAGTCATTTGCTTCTAAGGTAAAAATTAAAAAAATAGGTGCGCCTAAGCTTTTTTTATTAAGGTCGAGCTTGTGGGTGTGGCCCATTAGTGCCTGTCCTTTTTTTTTTTTGTTTTTTTATCCTTTTTTTATTGAAAAACTCAAGTTAACTTTTCAAACTCATGTAAGTTATTAAATCCGAAATACTCAATCTATAAAAATCATAAAGTCTAATTCTCAATCAATCATATATTCAAGAATGAAATTGAAAATAGAATTTCAATTATATATATATATATATATATATATATATTTAAAATAACAATTAAAAGAATGAGATAAAAATAAAAATAAAAATAAAAATAAATTTTTTTTATTTAATTGAAGGGTGAAAATAAAAAAATCAATTTATTAAAAGGAAAAATAAAAAAAATAGAATGAGGATCAAAACTGACAAAAAATAACAATGTTGTAATTAAAAGATGAAATTGAAAAAAATAATAAATTTTACAAAAAACCAAGAAAAAAATTAGAAATTAAAATAATAAGAACCAAATTGAAAACTAGGATATCTTCAATTTGAATTGAAGGATGAAACTGAAAACCACTAAAACTTTTACAAAAGGATCAATACCAAAAATTAGAAATAAAAAGAATAGAGATTTAGTTTGAAATACCAACAACCAAAAGGAAACAGCTGTAATTCTCAAGGAAGGAGAGAGAAGGATGAAAAAAATGGTCTGTTGGTCAACAGGAAAAGAACACAACGACACTTCTAACGATATGATGGGAGGGTATTTTTTTGATGTCGGGAGACGCCACATGTGCCGCTTGAAGGGCACAAACACCTTTAACGCGCCTCCGGGAGCACTAAATGCACACGTCCTTTTTTTTATTAAAAAAATATGGAATTTTTCCTGGGTTGACTTTATAATTTCAAAACAAAACCCTTAAAGGCTGAAAATGCCCCTTGTCTAAAGGTTTATAATTTTTTATTCTAAGGGTATTCTTGTCATTTTACTATGCATTTTAATTATTTATTATTTTTTATATTTGTGAAAATACCAAATTATCCATTAACTTAAATTATAATAACAAAAAAATATTATGAAAATACAAAAATACCCTTTGATGTTAGGTTTAATTTTTTTTTACTTGCAATGATATTTTAGTTGTTTTACGATGCAATTTAAATGAGAAAAAATATATTTGTCCTTGGTCAATTTGAAAAAAAACAAATAGACTATGTAAAAAGAATTTTTATGCCCTAGAAAGTTAGGTATGAGTTTTTTAGGTGAAGAGGCAGAGTGGTTATTACACTGTTCCAATAAAAAATACCAATGAATTTGGAGCTTGAGTAATTTTTCAAGGCTAATTAGGTTTTTTTAATCATTATAATACTTGAATGGTAACACCAAGCTAAGGTATGACAAAAATCACCCTAATATTGTAGGTGAATTTTTAGTGTCATTTAGTTAATTGTAACTTGACCATGTAGTAATATTGAAGTGTTCATTTGTTTATGCAGTAATATGACATTTCAAACTGCATTTGTGATGTAGCTAGGCTAGCAAAAATTAAAGGTTCTGAATAGTCATATGAAAATCTAAGTTAACCCTTGTTACTTTCAAAAAACAAATCTCATAAAAAAATTTACAAAATGTTGGTGAATGAAAAAAAGAGAGCTTAAAAAAGAAGAAAAAAACCAAGTAAGCTTAGGTGAACCTTGTAAATCTCGATTAATCTCTCAAATTTATAACCCGTTAAATTATAGACTGTAGCTCAACTAAGAAGCTCAACACCCTCCTAATTAAGTGTTAGGGGATAAAATAAATAAATTTAATTTAAAAACAAAGTTGCTTTTAAAAAAGCTAAATATAACAAAGACTGAAAAAAAAAACAAGAGGAAAACCTTGCTATTTTTAAAAGATAAATAAATATTTTAAAAAGCAAATAAAAAGTGTGTTGGAGGATGAAATCAGAAAAAAAATAAACTTAAAAAAAATACAAAAAACCAAGCAAACCCGAGTAAACCTTGTAAACCTAGGTTAAACTTTTAAACTCGCAACCATTAAATTCTCGACTCAAACTCAACTAAGAAGCTTGTTGTTACTCATTTTTAGACCCCACGTGCTGGAGACGGTGTATACCTCTTTTGAACTGAGTGTAGGAGTTTAACTCATGCTTGCTGGAAAATTGACAAAAGCAGAGAAATAAATATTTTTTTCGAAAACCTTGTTTGAGCTGTTTTCTGCTCTTTTTTATCCTTCCCCTTTGCTACCAAAATCATCAGGTTTTCTTAGGTTGATCAGGAGTCTTCATAATGCTAAATTCGTTCCTTTTTATCTGGTCTTTAAGGTTGAATAAATCCCTCAAAATTTGCACTAAAAAATGGTTTTGCTGCTGTCGCAATTTTTTGTTCCAACTTAGGCTATGATTCTGACTCGATTTCGTACGATATCTGACCATCCTAGGTATATTTTGTCACTCATGACATGTTGAAAAATTGATGTACACCTTTATTAGGTCCTAGGGATTATTGTTCTTAGGGCAGATTCTCAGTTAAATTTGGATGCTTAGCATTGTCAGATGAAGAACCTTTTTGACCAACTAGATTACTGCCAGATTCTGTTCTCTAAAATGATTTTATCTCACTTCAACTCCTTCATCAAATTTGAGCTTTTGAATCACTTGATTTCGATATCAGAGGCTCAAGATGTTCCTGTTTGAATATCTAACGTGAAGGCAAAGAATTCTGCCGCGAGAAGGATATTGACCCGAGTCTGCACTAAAAAAAATCTATTTTGGCCTAGTTTTTGTGATTTTTGTTCTTAGTTCATACTCTCAGTCATATCAGGATTCTCAGCATTCGTCAGTTTTTGAATTAGACTTGGAGATCCCTTTTGACCAACCAAATTACTGCTAGATTCTGTTCTGTAAAAAGATTTTATCTCACTTCAACTCCTTCATCAAAGTTGTAGTCCTAGACGCGTAGATGAATTTGGGTTTTTGAATTACTTGATTTAGATATCATAAGCTCAAGATATTCCTATTTGAATATCTAACGTGAAGGTAGAAAATTTTGCCGCGGGAAGGATATAGCCCAAGTTCGCGGGACTGATTTGTAGGATTTTTTTTGGGACCAAGGACTGAATCAAAAGGTGTTAAAATGAGAGATTGAATTGAAGAAGGATATTGAAAGCTGGAGAGGGGGGCTGGATCATCATAAATGACATGATTTTTTCCACACCGAATAAGGAAAATGAGACTTTGCAGCTGCACCCTCCATCTGATTTCTTTCCTTTTTTGCTGCAAATTCCTGCTGATTTTCCTTTATCATCATGCCTGATTTTTGGAGCTGTAACCACGTTTTTTCTTGCCTCGTTTCAAAGGGAGCAGCTGGCCCTATGAAAGGAAAGAAAAGAGCCACATCCTCCTCTAAAACTGGAAAGAAATCAGACGTAAAGCACCAACACAAAATCAGAATATTGCAGTTTCCTTTTTGCGTTTTTTACTACAAATCAGTAGGGATTTGCGTCCTAGGATTAATGCATTGAATCCTTCCTAAATAGAGACATATTTAGACTATATATAAGCCCTTCTAATGACCTAACGGGGGCAGAAAAAAGAGAGTAGAAAAATAAGAAAAGAGAGGAGAGAATAGAGAACAGGAGAGAGACAGCAAAAGAAAAACAAGAAAGACGCCTTTGCTCCACTTGTTTTTCTGAAATAAAAACTGCAGAAACGGGAAAAAAAAAGTTAGGAATCAGTAGAGAAAGTGACGGAGTGGCAAAGTAAAGAAGGAGGCAATAAGCAGAACCAAACACAGAACATAAGAATAAAGACAGACGCAGACCGAGCAACCATCACTCTTCCAACGCCACTACAGTTTCTTCGTCTCCTGGTTGGTTTTCTATTCACCTGTTGCATGCTTTCTTTTGCCTTGTATTTGCACTGTTAGCGTGGTCTTTTTCTTTGTAATGTATGTGTCTGTACTGTTCAAGTGAATTAATTCACTTAAACAGTAGCTCTCCATTCACAAAAGAGGGTTGCACCCCTTTTGTGTCCAGCTAGGTCACTTGCTTGGGCAAGTGACTCGGCCAGACCTTCCCCCCTTTTTTTTCTTCAAAAAAATAAAAGAAAGAGAAAGTGATTTATGATTTTTTTGGTATATTTATTTTAAGGTCTGAATTTTTTTGTTGTAAAAAATATTAGTCTTGTGTTTAGAATACTCGATTTTTTTTAACGCAATGTGACAAATATACATATATATCAAATTTGTTTTCTTGTGTGTTTCATACAGCTAATACCCTTACATGTTTTGAATGCTTTTTTTTTTAATAAAAAATATTGGAAGTTTCGAAAATGTGTTTTTGCATGGATTTCTTAAACACAACAAAAATTATTTTCTTGCATTTCTGGATTTTACAACATGTTTGTAAAACTCCAAAGGGTATTGGCCAATATTCCAAAAAATATTAAAATCTTATTTTGGGGGGAATTCATCTATTATTCACCGCTAATGTTTGGATAAAGAAATCCTTAAAGGACGAATATCCAAAATATTATTGAGAATAATAAATCCGCACACATACTTGAAAGAAGCCTTGATTATAATCGAGGACATTTTAAATTTTTTTACTCCACGGTTTACGAGCTGTGAGAGTATAAAACACTAAAAAATAGGTTTTTTTGTCCCTCTTTGTGATTTATAAGTCTCAAATTCTTGAAATACTAAGGGAAAAATGAGCTTTCGAAGCACATGGAATCTCCTTGGATTTCTATCCTAATAAATTTAGTTTGAATCAAACCTAAAAAAACTGATGGGATTAGAAAACACTAATACCATAATAATTATAAAGCAAACAAAAAAAACAAATAGCTTATCTTAGGTAGGGCGTACTAGGGGTGCTAATGCCTTCCCTTTACGCAACCAATCCCTTGCCTTAGAATCTCTGAAAGACCACTTAGGGTTCCTAGTGACCAAAATACTAGGTGACGACTGCTTTATATAAAAACAAAAAAGACCCCGAAATCAATCGAAGGTCGCCGCGATGCCGCGCTCCGCCACGAGGGTGCGACAAAGCTCAACACTTGAAGATTTAAATGTTGGAGGATGAAATCAATTAATTTGATTTAGAGAAAAAAATTCCTTTAAAAAAGCTAACTCTAAAATAGCAAAAAAAAAACAATTATCCTAAGGCAACCTGTGTTATTTTTAAAATGATTGAGAAACTCATAGAAAGTAAATTAAAAAAAAATAAAATATTGTAGGATGAAACCGAAAGAAAAAGCTTAAAAAAGAGAGAGAAAAAAAAGAAGTTTGAGTGAACTTCGTAAACTCGGGTTAATCTCTTAAACCTATATGCCATTAAATTTTAGATCTGGACACAACTAAGAAACTAAACACCAGACCAATTAAATATTGTAGGATGAAACAATAAAAAAAAAATCAGTCTAAAGAATCTTGCAAGGTAAAACATAGCAATAAAATAAATATTATATTTGATAGGAAAAAAATAGCAAGGATTGAAGTGTAAAAAAATTCAAAAATCATCTTAAATAAAAAAAAATACTAATCAAAAGAATGAGAATCAAATTTAAAAGATGAAAAAAATCTATAAGGGATAAAATTGAAAAAAAAATATTTAATTTCATTAATTATTCTTAATAAAAAAAGTATTCAAGAGAATAAGGATCGAATCTTAAAGATAATAACATGAGGGGCTGGTTTGATTGTTTGGAAGGTCAATATGAAAATCGAGTAACAAAAAGGAAAAAAAAAATCAATCCACATGCAACATGCACCGCTTTTAAGTGGAGAGAGCGCCGAGACTCTTTGATCGTTGCCTTGGAAGCTAGGTTTTAACCACCGGACGGCACATACGTATCTTCTAAAGGCAACAATTACTGTTCATTCATTTTTTTAATTGTTTTTATTTATTAAATTACCTTACTGCACCTAATGATACCCCAAAACTACCGAAAAGCCAAATATAAGAGACAAAAAAATTCATAAGTTAAAAGATATTTTTTTTTATTTTAAAAAATAATGAAGGAACTTAATTGTGTAAAAATTAAGTCATAGAAAAAGGCTCATTGACCGAATTTTTTTTTTTTTTTTTTGTCTTTCAATGATAATAAAGTAATCATACTAATGAAAATATAAAAATGTTATCTCACCCTATCTTTTCTTGTAATAGCTAATATGGCTCGTGAAATAAACTTTTCTATCCGTGAGATCTAGCTCGATGGATTTGATATCAAAGCACAAATAAGTAGCATTGATCTCTTTTAATTTTATATATAATATAATGTAATAAAGACTAAGTCATGCGAAGATATCACTTACCATGACCAAACAAATTGTTCACTTTTCTTTTAAAGGTATGTTGAGAAATATAATTATGGTTATTTTTTAAAGTATTTTTTATTAAGAAAAATATAAAAATTTTATTTTTTTATTTTTTAAAAATTATTTTTGATATCAGCGCATTAAAATAATTTAAAAACACCAAAAAAATATTAATTTGAAGTAAAAAAATAAAATTAAAAAAAAAACATTTTAAAAATACAACAATAAACCAGAATGAGCCACCACTTAAATAATACAAATTAACACCAACCCAACCAATCATCCACCATATCAAAGGACAAATAAGTAGCATTGATCTCTTTTAATTTTATATATAATACAATGTAATAAAGATTAAGTCATGCAAAGATATCACGTACCATGACCAAATAAATTATTCAATTTTTTTTTAAAGGTGTGTTTAGAAATGTGACTCTGGTTATTTTTCAAAGTATTTTTCATTCAGAAAAGTATAAAGATTATATTTTTTTTATTTTTTAAAAATCATTTTTGATATCAGCGTATTAAAATAATTTAAAAACATTAAAAAAATATTAATTTGAAGAAAAAAATAAATAAAATTTTTTAAATGTTTTTAAAAAACGTTTTAAAAATGCAACAATAAACATGAATAAACCACCACTTAAATAATACAAATTAACACCAACCCCAACCAATCATCCACCATAATTGATTAGAATATTCATTAGGGTTGATAAAAGAGTCACACGTGGGGCCACAACAAATTAAGAATCGGTGGATAAGTAATGTTTCCCTTCTTTTTTTTATCAGATAATGTTTATTGTCTAATTAAATAAGTAAAAAGCAGGTGGTGATGATGACCTTTTTTCCAGGGGCCTGCCCCTTTGGGTATCAAGGCAACATCAAGTATCATGACAATTTTCAACTAATATGACGTTTTTTATTGTTTTTTTATTATGTAAGGTGGTTTTTAAAATAATTTTTTAAAATATATTAAAATATATTTTTTTTCTTATTTTTGACCTAATATAAAAACAATAAAAAGTATAGATTTAATATTCTTTTCATATAAATATACTTTTAAAAAATATTTAAAAATTATTTCAAATACACTCACACTCCCAATCACTCC
>Ga0325402_1002867_pt1 | contig 15337 bp, 9 predicted proteins | sample PopdelMetagenome_22_FD_207212 | JGI IMG/M metagenome (GOLD analysis project Ga0325402, IMG submission 207212) | Populus deltoides microbial communities from Bellville, Georgia, United States - Xylem-PdKOR-R3 | ecosystem: Host-associated > Plants > Phyllosphere > Stem > Wood/Secondary xylem... | reverse complement strand
AAACCGAAACTGATTCAAACCGACCGGTTTCGGTCAGTTTTTTAGGATAAAAACCAGTTCAAACCGGTTTGGCTTGGTTTTGGCTTGGTTTTTTCAGTTTGGCTCGATTTTGGCTCGGTTTTTTTTCAGTTTGAGTTCGGTTCGGTTCGGTTTTTTTTCGGTTTCAGGCTTATAAAACCGAAACTGAATCGAACCGAACCGGTCGGTTTTTTCAAAATTTTAATCGGTTTTTTTCCCAGTTTGGTTTTTTCAGTTATTTTTTTTCGTGGTTTCTTGGTTTTTTTGCTCACCTCTAGCTAAAACTATACTTTCAAGCTTATTAATGTCATAGTTTTGACAGATCAACCTTTATAATAGATCCTTCATAAACTAGACATTTCTAGGTGCCTAGTTAGATGAGCTGTTGAATTGAGAGACTTTGGACTTCAGTATAGACCTTAACTAGCTATAAAGGTCAAGTCTTGGCAGACTTCATTACTAAATGCTCTTTCGAAGGTCCTATGGATACATTTGGATCCCTATCTTCGATTATAACTTCATCAGTTGAACTAGAGGCTCTAGGAGAACGACCTCTGATGATGGCTCTTGCCATTCAAACTACATTTATAGGTTTCTATTGGCTAACCATATTCCATGATGCCACAAACTTGGTGAAGAAATGTGATCAATGTTAAAAGTTTGCCTTAGTCTCGTATTAGCCATCTACAGAGATAATCACCATAACCCACCATTGGCTTTTTTCTTAATAGGGAATGGAAATCGTAGGTCCATTCCCTAAGGCCACGCGTAAAAGATAATTTGTCCTAGTAGCTATTGATTATTTCACTAAATGGGTTAAAGCAAAAGCCTTAGCAAATATTACCACTAACAAAGTGCTTTCATTCTTCTAGAAGAATATTATATGTCCATTTGGACTTCTCAAAGTTTGGATAAATGATAATAGGATATAATTTGACAACAACAAGATGAGAGAGCATTGTTAAAGGCTTTGTATTGATCATAGGTTCTCCTTCGTGTCACATCCTTAAACCAGTGGTCAAGTTGAACTGACTAGTAGAGTCTTATTTAACGAACTCAAGAAAAATATAAAAGAAGCCAACTTAGAATGGGCAAAATTATTAAATGAAATTTTATAGGCTTACAGAACAACTCAAAAGGCATCCACTAATGAAACCTATTTTCTCCTCATGTATGAGACTAAAGCCATAATTCCATAAGAGATTGGATGTTGAAGCCACCAGGTGGTTTAGTATACCACAAAAAGCAATGAATAAGATCTTAGAACTAATCTAGATTTCTTTTAAAAAAAACCTCACTCAACTGCTGCAATTAGAAATAAAACATATCAACTCAGAACTACATGGTATCATAACGCCCTGGTAAAAAATAGAAGATTTAAGTTTGAGGATTTGGTCCTAAGAAAGTTAAAGGCTACGGGTAATAAAGAAAGTTAGCCACCTAATTAATTAGACACCATCAATAATTTTAGAGGCATATACCATTCATTTAGATATCTTGGTTTTCACATCAAGATCCATGCTCTTACTTTTTTTTCTTTGTATTTTTATAATATTCAAGTTTTATTTCATGTTATATTATCATTAATATCTTGTTTATGCTTATCATCTTTTTTTTATTATTATTATACTTGGTCAATTTTTATCATAGCTATGTTTTTATCTTGTTTATTTATGTTTTTCTTTTTAATTATGTTTAGTTAAGTTTATTTTTGTCAAGGTGAATAAGATTAAACTAATGGTGTAAGAATAAATATAGTACAAACTCAACATAGACTTTAATGTTTAAACTCAAGAAAGTTTGCTATTAACATATGTTGTAATTTTCGTCTTAATTGATCATAATACCCTCCTTTTTAAATGGCGAGTCTTAATTTATGGTGTACAATCCTTGGCACAACAAATTATTCATTATGTCATAGCATAGCATAGAGAACCAACATTTATGCTATGAAAGGATCTTGATTTGTTGTTGACATAAGTTAGTACCATGAATACTTGACAATATTTACAAGTGTTTGCATTACTCAAATAAAGTAATTAAAGATAATTAATATGACATTTTAATGACTTAAAATGAGCCATTAATGATAAATCATATGCTTCAAACCTTCTTTGTATGTGGTTTTCAATTGAGTAATAAAAAGAGTTTTGATTATACTTATTTGAAATATTATTAGTGGATCCTCTAACCTTGATACTTGTTTTATCTATGTTAAATGTTTACATTAATATCATATATTTTAGCTCTCTTTAACTCTGATTGTTTAATTATTTGTGGTTCTATATCCTTAACCTTCTAATGGATTGACCCCAGTCTTGTCGGTTTATTTATTACTTTGACACTCTTGCATTTGAGAAAAGACATCAATTATTTGATCATGTCAAGTTTTTGGCATCGTTGCCCGGCAGATAAGCTAGTGTACAAACTATAAATTTTATTCTTGTTTTTCTTTTCACTTTTATTTTTTTAAATTTTTTTCTTTTTTTTTTCTTTCTACACATGCATGAAAGTTTGGTCATAGCTGAAGAAGATAACCATTCACTTCACAATGATAATTACCGTCTTAGAAAGATGATGATTTTTGGAACATATGTGTTCCATTACCTAATACAATTATGAACAATACTATTTTCTCAACATCACAATATCAAGAAAAAAGATGTTCATGATATTGAAACAAATGAAAATGCTAGTAAATCATTTCTAGGTGTAAGTGTATTGCAAATAAAAGGATAATTAATATAAAAGGATCAATATAATTCAAATACAGTGCTTCAAGTTTATACTAGAAGAAGAAATCATATAAAAAGTAAAACCTTACCTATCATCCCAACATAAGATCAACCAAATTCTTTAAGAAATGGTCCCAAGAATATTCCAGATATTCCTACTTGTACTGTACCTTATAATAATTAGCCTATAGAAATTGACATTCTTATAGTTATTAGAAAAGTAGTTTGATCCTATACCAACCATTCTATTGCCAAATATTTATCTTACTAAAGACTTTCTAATAATCATAGAGCTTTTACCTCTAATATATCTCAATTATTTATTCCAATAAGTATTTAGGAAGTTGTGGATGATCTAAATTGGAGGTTAGTAATTATGAAATAAATAAATGCTCTAAATAAAAAGGGCATATGGGAAGTAGTTGACTATCCAAAGAAAATAAAAAATTCAAGAGCAAATGGGTTGTATAGTTAAATGCAAAACGGGTGGAAGCATAAAAAGGTACAAGGTAAGATTTGTGGCAAAATGCTTCACACAAACATACAACATTGATTATCAAGATATATTTGCTCTAATAGCCAAAATAAACTTAATTCGGGTATTATTATCTTTAGTAGTGAATTTTAATTGGTCCTTAAATTAGATGAATGTTAAAAATATTTCTAAATAAATACTTGAAATAGAAAGTCTTTATGAGCATATCACCTAGGTTTGATGAGGGAATTAGAAAATATAAAGCCTGCATACTAAAATAGCTTTTATATGGCCTTAGGTAGTCTCCTAGAGTATGGTTTGAATGCTTAAAAAGGCTGTAAGACATCATGGTTACTATCAAAGTCAAGAAAATTATACAACATTCAGGAGAATGTAAAATTATTATCTTGATTGTTTATGTGAATAACGTAATCCTAACATGTGATGACAATGTTGAGCTGGAAAGACTTAAAAAAAAACTTATTGAGGATTTTAAAATCAAGGATTTGGGTGTTTTGAAGTATTTCCTTGAAATGGAGTTTTCCAGATCTAAAGAAGGTAAATTTTCACTTAACAAAAGCATGTACTTGATTATGTAAATGACATAATCCTAACATGTGATGACAATTTCTAGCTGGAAAGACTTAAAAAAAAACTTATTGAGGATTTTAAAATCAAGGATTTCGGTGTTTTGAAGTATTTTCTTGGAATGGAGTTTTTCAGGTCTAAAGAAGGTAAATTTTCACTCAACAAAAACATGTACTTGATTTACTTGGTAAAATAGGATTGTTCGGATGCAAAGCAACTAAAACACTAATTGAATCCAAATTGAAGTTCCAACTTATCAAAACTGAAGAAGTTGTGAATCGAGAGAAATACCAAAGACTTATGGGTAAATTAATTTATTTAGCTCATACACTCCTAAATATAGCCTTTGTAGTAAGTATGGTGTGTGGTCATCCAACTCATGCATTCACCTGGTATGGAATACGTTGATGTCGTTAATAGAATCTTAATGTACTTAAAAGGGACTCTTAAAAGAGATTTGTTATTTAAAAATATGAAAATTTATAGTTTAAAGTCTATATCGATACATATTAGGTTGGAAGTTTAACTAACAGAAGATCAACTTCTATTTATTATGCCTATATTAGAGGGAATTTAGTTACTCGGTGAAGTAAAAAGAAAAATGTTGTGATAAAGAGTAATACATAAGCCAAGTTTAGAGCAATGCACAAAACATTTATGATTTTGTGTTGATTAAAAGCCTTTTAGAAGACATGAAAATTCTTAACTCCTTGCCTATGAAGGTATATTGTGACAATAAGATAACCATCTCAATTAATCATAATTCAGTTCTTCATGATAGAAAAAAACACGTTGAAGTTGATAAACAATTCATAAAAAAAAAGATTAGTAGTTGAATGATCCACATGCCATATGTTCCAACCTCCGAACAAGTTATTGATATACTTATAAAGGGACTTCATAAGAAACAACTTGACTATTTGATCGGCAAGTTGACAATGAAAGACATCTTCTAGCCAGCTTGAGGAAGAGTGATGTAATATAAAAAATTCTACATTAGGTTGTCTATAAATTAGAAAATAGATTTGATATTAATCAACTCCTATAAAATAGAGGTCACTCCTAATTAGGATATATGATTTTATTTGGTTCCTGATTTCATGTCTTGTATTCTTCTTTAAACATAATCCTTGTACAAATTATTTTTAATTAGGTCAATAAACTGATTTCCAGATAATTGTCTCTGTCTTTAGCTTTTGTATTGTAAAATTAGTATTACAAAGTCATATTATTAAATTCTTAAGTTATCAATTGTAAGATTTTCATGACTAAAGGAGGAAACTTGTAGTAATAAAATTTCTTATCATATTATGTCATTAATATTTAAAAATACCATATTATGTATGAATAAATCTAATATGAAAATAAACATTTTTTTCATTAATGAAGTTTATCTAAACCCATCAGTGTTTTAACATAAATCATGAATGAATTATACATATTAATAACATAATTTTAAAAAAATTTCATAAAATAAAAAAAATAGATTTAGAAGATTTAAACAAAACAGAGAAACTATATCTGGGGATTAAAATGAATGAGTTAAAGTGTACAATGTTTATAGATTTAATAAATATAATTACATTACAAATTAAAAAAACATTCATAGAAAAAAAGAGGAAAAACATTGTGGATGCATGACATTTTCATTGTGGATTCACACAGTGAAACCTAACTACTTCACTTCTTCTTTTTCTTTTTGTGATCTTTGGCTACATTGATGAATGGAAACCATGTTTTCTCACCATTTTTTTTATTATTATTCTCTCCCTCTCCTATTGATATCTACCATAACATTTTTTTTTTATTTCTTCTTTCTTCCTCCTTTCATGTCAGACTTTCTCTCTCTCTTTACCATACATATATCAATGTAAGGTTAGTGATGGCTATAAGATGAAGCTTTTAGGTGCTAGTTTGATTATAAAGGTTGGTATTTTAGTTTGGAGAAAGCTTGGTTCAATTGAAACGTGTTGGATAAAATATCAATTTATGGGTGGCTTTGATTTTATTTGGAAGAAATAGACTCTCTCTCTCTCTCTCTCTCTCTCTGCCATATAAAAAAAGTTAGGCTTTGCTTCTTTTTATTTTTAATTTCTTCACACTTCTTTTAGTTTTCTCTCACGATCTTATTCAGTTTTCCTTTTTTTGTTTTGGGTTTTTCACTTTTATGTCGTTGTTCATTGATGATTTTGTGTTCATGTTTTTTTTCTTTCATGTCTCCCTTAGCTATGTATACTTTTACATCTTGGATTGGATTGTTGTTGCTTTATCAACTCTGGTAGTTTTTAATCAGCACCTTTTTTCTATTATTGGTTTTGCTTTGCTTGTTTCTTTTCTTTCCCTTATTTTTATGTCATCATTGCATAACTTAGCTTCATCGTTTATCACATGTTGCATTGTTCTTCTCTAATCTTAGAAAAAAAATTGCTTGAGCTAACTCACTATATTGTTGGGATTGTAATGGTTTTTTTGTTTGTGTTGGCGCCCACCCCCCCTCTTTTGGCTCTGCCCTCTTCATTTTGATTGAATGTTATTTTGATTGTTTGTTGCATCTGTTCTTGGTGCAGCAATTGCATACTCAATGTTTTGCTTCTCTTATCTTCCTTTTTTCTTTCCCTCGTTGAAAAATTTGTTTATAACATGGTGAATGGCCATATTTAAGACCAATTTAAAAGTGGGGTCCACTCACTTATATGGTTAAAACTTTATTTGAATTTAATCTCCAACATGAGCTCTTTAACATAGATTATTAACATGATTTAAATAAATTATGGATGAATGAGAATTTGATCTCAAAGAACCCTTAGTTAGCATGTCTTGGAGAAACCCAAAACCCTTTAAAAATTGTTATCCCATATAGGAAATAAACAAGTTTTGTTTATTGTTTATAGTTTATATAGTAGGAAGGTGAAAAGTTAAAATTAAAACCAAAGGATACCAAAGCTTTTAGAGGGGAAGGGGGAGATCCTAAGTAAAGTGGACTTTGGACTTAAATTCACGCGCAGGCATGCCCAACTCAGCTTGGCCTGAGCTTGGGGCCTGAGCTTGGTTTGGGTTTGGATTCTTGTAAAATAATTTTTTAGGCTATAAAAGATTATTTTTCACAAGCTTATTTTTGGGCTTGGGTTTGGTCCAATAAGAATTATTATTTCTAGTCCACTGTCTTGTCAAACCCATGAATTATGTCTAATAAGTTTCTTCAATGTTTTTCCTAAATCATAACTTGGATAGTTTTTCTAGTTCTTTAAAGCCAAAACTATCAAATTTAATTCAAGTTTTATTATGGGTAATCAAAGTTAGTAAACGAAGAAGTTTATTCTTGTATTTTTAAGAATCAGTTCTTATAAGTTATGGCTCTAAAAATTCACTACAAAAATAAGGTTGTAGGAAGAGTTTTTTGCAATGTTTTTTTATAGATTTTCTACACTCTTCCTTACCTCATGTGTTAGTATTTTCTTTTAAGCTTTGAGCTTTTTTTCTTAATCTAGAGCTTAGGTTTGGTTTTCTTGAGAGATGCATGAGTCCATTATTTTTTGTTTGTTGATCTTATTTAAAAGTGTATCTAAACAAGATGGTATTATTGAAATTTTAGAATGCTTATTGTAAACATTTTAGATGCACAAAGTGAAGATCAAGAAAGCTTTAAGAATAAAAGATATGACATTAACAATAACAAAAACTTCATTATTTTTAAAATATTTAAATAAGTAAGTACTTTTTTTTATTTTAGTTCAAACATAGATATTTTATGTGATTCCTATGCATGATAGGATTGTGATTAAATCTCTTATGATACTTCGGATATATGTTTAATATGCATGCTAATATCGTTATGCATTTTTAGTTTTTAATTGCATGTTTGTCATATATATATATATATATTATTTATAAACTTACAATCTAAACTTGTATGTTCTTTATTTTTTATTTGGTTATCTAATTTAATTAGAATGCTCTATTATGATAAACGAAACAATCCATAATCACTACTTTAATTAATCTTCTAATATTTTTTTTGACAACAATCTTAAGGCTTTGATTCAATTTAATTAAACTTTGTTTAGTTTATCTTGTGAAAAACCTAAATCAATTGTTAAATTGTTAAAGAGGATATTAACATCTTTAAACTTTAAGTTATAATATAATGTTTTTTTAGTTTTTTTTTACACATATAGATAATTTTTTAACTAAATGTCTTGATCTACAATCTTTTGTTTAGTTTATAGCTTTATGACTTTTAGTTTAATTTTAGAAGGTTACTAAATATCTTTTAGTTAAAGTTATAGTTAATCTTTTAAAATTATTATTTTATACAGTTTGTAAGTTTTGATGCATGTCAAATATCATTTAGAACTAAACTTCCAAACTATTGTTTTTGTTTAGTTTATACTTGTCATAATTGCAAACTTTTTATGAATAATCATGCAAATTGTTTAACTTTCTTAAACTTGATATATTGGTATAAAGCAAGTTAGAAGGATAACATAATGATTTAAATATATCAATATTTGATTTGTTTAATCATGCATAAAAATACTTAATTTATTTAGTCTTTTGTAATTGCTTTATATTTTTATATTATTTATTTATTATTTGCTTGTTGAGAAGCCAAAATTTTTATGTATAAAAGTTTTAGTTATTTTTATAGAAAATCAACATGTCTCAATTTCAAGAAACGGGCAACTATTATTTTGATAAAGAAAATTTCACCATCATCTATTTTGATACATGGTGATAAATTTTAAAAGTTCAATGATTTGGACTTCAAAAGGTGGTAATCAAAGATACTATTCTATTTAACTACCTTGAACTTGACAAAGCTCTTAACTGAAAAAAAAAAAATCAAAGTTGTCAAATAATATAATTAATTCCACTATAGTGGCAGCTATGAATGCTTGGAATTACAATGATTTCATGTCTAAAAACTATATTTTAAATGGATTGTACAATACTGTATGATGTATATAGTTTGATCTAAAATGCAAAGATACTATGGAAAATTTTGGACAAGAAGTGCATGGCTAAAATGCTAGCATGAAAAAGTTTATAGTATATAAATTTTTGAATTACAAAATGGTCGATTCAAAGATTGTTATAAGTTAAGTTCGAGAGTTTTAATCATATTGTATGGTATTCATTTTGAATGGAAGACTTTAAGTAAATCTTTTCAAGGATAATAAATTGTCTTTGAGAAAGCTAACTTTGCTAGTATAGTTTTTAAAACAAATGTTATGAAACAAGTAGCAAAGTCTTACAATAAAATAAAATAACAAAAATAAAACTTATTGTAAAAGAATAAAGAATTACTAAGAAGTTCGATAACAATATTTTTATCTACAACAAAACTAGACATTTGACCAAATATCTAATAAATAAATAAAGCTAAAAAGATTTTAAAAAAAAGAAAAATTACTTAAGCCAAAACATGATCGAGATTTATCAGTTTTAAAAATAAATTGATCTATCGTTTTTCAAAATTCGATTAGGAATATATACAAATAAATAAAAAAGAGAATGAAAAATATGAAATCTTGATACCCTCGACTATAAGAAGATCTCTACAAGTTAATAACAATTATTTTTTAAAATATTTTTTATTTAAAAATTATTTTTTTATTTTAAAAAATTATTTTTAATATTAACATATTAAAACAATTTAAAAACATAAAAAAAATTAAACAATTTTTTTTTCAAATTTTATGCAACCCCATTTAAAACACTATCAAATAATAGCTAAATCTCCGTTATAAGAAGACCACATCTTAGCAGTAGAATCAAAATTTAGATTTGGCATATGTACAAATAGAAAAGAAAAAAAGAAAGAAAGAAAAGAAAAATATGAAATCTTGATACCCTCGACTAAATCTACGTAATAAGAAGACCACCTACATACAAGGGAATTATTGCCGATTTATCAGTAAACTACAGTTTTAACTATTACAAGCTAATTTCTTGGCAGGCAAAATGAGTTTCACTCCGTATGACAAGTTCATTAACGTTCTATAAATCATGGATTCATATCTGTCAGGACCAGTTCACCCAGTGGAGATTTCTGTGTTCATTGCATTTTCGACCAAAACTGATGATTGGTCATGCTGAGTAGATGCTGGCTGCATTTCTGATTTCTTCTTTTCTTTGAGAATCACCTGCTTAGGCATTACCTCTAGCAGAAAGCTTCCTCCATTCCATGCAGCTGCTGAAACCTTGAGTATTTGGAAGACCACATGCAATTCATAGGACAAAAAGATGGGAACTGTGAGTGCCATGGTTGCCACAGTAAATATTGCTTGCAACAGAATGTACATCAGCAGGCGATTCTGGTCCCCAAGCAAACCACTCAATTGCCACCATATATTATTTGCTTTCTGGGCTTTTTTTGAGAGCTCCCTAACAGACAAAACAGCTATTAGGAGAAAAGTTTTTCAAGCTAACAAGTTACAATTATACGCATGGCAAAAGATAATGCATATAGTTAAACCATGTGCAAATATCCATGTTCACAGAGAACTCAGAACCTGTAGGAAGTCATGACTTCAGGATCTCTTAATAGCCTCTGCCTACGTAGGACATTAACGATAAGGAAATAAAGAGCTTGCCACAGGGTATAAGCAAACAAGGGCACCCAGAACAACCATGTCAAAAGGTAGGATTTGTCTTCCACTCCATACGGCCATGAGACTCTGCGGGAAGTTTCTTTTGGATGCATGGCTTCGAAGGTTGCAGGATTCCACCACCGAATAGTAAAGAAAACTAACCCTGAAAGGAAAACAGCTCATAAATTCTGGAGAGTTACTAATGATTGACCAAAAAAAATTAACTTGGCCCTTCATTTAAAAGGGCTCCATTGGCCGCTCCTTGCTGGTTTCCAGGAAAAAATAACATCTGTTGAGAGCTTGAAATTTCTTTTTTTCATTAGATTTATCAATAGATTGAGGGGCATTGGTTTCAAAACTTTGTACAGGCTAAAATGTTTTGTAAGTCATTTCCTATGTTGAGCCAATAACAGAGCACATTGATCCATCAGATAATTAGTTTAGTTGTTTCTTAATCTATAAACCAAGTCACAAAGCATAATACAACTTGCAGGGCTTTTTGGGACACTCTTAAGTATCAAAATTGTTACTCCACTCGCTTCCAGTTTGGAATTGTCATCCTTACATGTCCTCGGAGCAGCAGGCATTAAAATGAGATAACATAGAGAAATCTTAATTAAAGAACGCTTAGAAACCAAATAGATTTACAATGGGATTTTCAAATGCAGCAATGCATTGGATAATAGGAGAGAGATGGTTTTCTATTATGAAAATATATGCAGAATTTGGTCTTTGAAGTTGTAAAAAGGGTAGATTTAATGGTGGAAATTGGATCCAAAATTTGACTAGAGGAGAGTTCAAAACAAATAGAGGCAGAAAAATCTTGGAAAGTTAATAATCAAAAATACATTAGACCTCAGAAGTAGGATGAACAATCCTTCTTTGTGCAGAGTCCAGATTTAGTTTCAATTTTTAGCAAATTCAGACATAACCAGTTGTGGCACAAGTCTGATTTGTTTAGATAACTTGCATATATAGGTTCTCTTAAGGAGACATTTTCTCAGTGTTTGCAGGTTTAATTGCCCCATGTCCAATCAAAATAGACAACTTTTTTATCCTCTAAGAACCCTCATCACCAGTTATTTAGTGTGATATGATTAAGACATGCTACATGTTGATTTTCCTTTTAATACAGACAGTCAACACTCTAGTTAGCAAAACCAAACAATGAAGTAATACATGAAAATAACTGTAAGTTTGCTCTAAAACGAATTGAACAGCAGAACACACAGGATTTAGGTTTATGAATAAGAATGCGAATTAGAAGTTTCTCAAACAGAATTTGCTAAGCTGGTTTACCTCAAAATTAGTATGAATGCAGAGATCAGCAGCTTATGTAAAATAGGAATACATGCATGGTTTCACTCTATTGGGGATAAGGGGTGTTCTATACAAGGCAACCCAGAGAGAAGAAGGACCATCTCACCAGGTAGAAGATGTATTAGGACACTAACAAGTTTGTCAGCAGAACTAAAAACCAAGCTACAACGCCAAATAATCAGTGCCCATGCCAATGGTCCCTACAGCATTTAAATGAGTGAGAAGAGGATAAAACGAAGCATTCATCAATTAAAAGGTTGAGTTGCCACAAGCATATTTACTTACTTCAGCAAATGAGAAGCAAACCATGAAAAGCTTTTCGTTCTTTGGATATAGAAGAAGGTCGACCAAGAAGATCGTATTGGCATAATAGCAAAAATCCTGAAACCAAAACACTAAAGTCAATTAGTCATTGATGTTCTAGACAACCAAGTACTGACTAGTATGTAAATAAAACTTAAAAGCAAAGCATTTAGTGACCAGATATCTCAATTTTTTGAAAGCTTTGCAAATCAAGCTACTTCAGAAGCATTTCTATTGGCATACTTTAAAAGGGCCCTTGAATTGATGGCATCTTATGTCATGTTAATTCCTTAAAATCTTAACAATCCTTTAGTTCCAACTATACGGGGTTCTGCACAAATTCTGTTACACCATTCTACTCTATCCATCATCTAGTTCCTCAAACATGTCTTGATAAGCTCTAGGTCACCATAGCAAAGACATGACTGAACATATGGCTCCCTAAAAATGACCTTCTTGATGCATACCCTGGAAAAATTTTAAATATAGAGGTTCATGTACCTATGAGAAGTTAAAAAAAAATTAGACAAAAGAACAGCATACCAGAAGATAATAGTGCCATTTCTTGAACCGGTAGTATATCCACCGGAGAGGAACAAATGTGAAATAGAAGAAACAATACACATAAGGGATATCTTGTGGCCCTGAACATTTAACAAACAAATCAACAAAGGAATTCTTGAAAACAATTGACAGTTACAAATTCCATCAATTAAACAGTATAGTGTTACTCACTCGCTCCCAAAAGGAAGCAAAAACCCCCGAAACCGAGAACACCAAGAAGATAAGTCACCTACAAAACAAAAGGCAAATCAAGTCCATAACTTTTGTTGCTAACATGCTCATATAACAGCAAAATAATTGTTTTTTTTTTTGTTATATATATAGCAAGACCAGCCAATGTTTATACGAATTCAAAAAACAAAACTTTCATGTTTCAACCAAAAACCAATCATGAAATGAATAAAACAAAGCAAAAACAAAAGGGCTAACCTTATTAATAAACCTTTCATGTTCCTCGGCTTGTTTGGCAATCTTAACAGCCTGTTTAGACAAGATCTCTTTGGTTTGGTTCGCTTGTTTTGACAGCATCTCCTTTGTTTGAGCCATTTTCTACAACAAAAACAAAGCATGCCCAGGTCGTCAAAACAATCAGAATCACTAAAGCCAACAAGAAAAACAGAGATTTGAATGTTACCTTAGATCGGTCCTTCAGCCTCTGTTTCACCTTTTCGAACGAATCCCCATTTGTTGTGATTATTTCCTCCACAAGCTCTTCGTTGTTTGACATTTTTTTTCCCTTTTCTCTTACTATTTGATTTCCTTCTTTCTTGTTTTCTTTTGTTATTAAAAGAGAGAGACGCAGAGAGAGAGAGAAAGAGAGACGAAGCAGCAGAAGGGTCGCTTTTGTTGTTGTTGTTATTTTTATTTATTTATTTCTAACAGGGAGATTATTTTTCTTTTTCTTTCTTTCTTTTTCAATACAGCCTAGAGTATGTATTTTATATAACTTTTATAGTTGTGATTTAAAAAAATTAAATTGTAAAAAAAGTACATTTAGTTGTAATAAGTTTGTTTTAGATATGTGTTTAATAAAAATTTTTATCAAAATTTATGTACAGTAAAAAAACCACGTATAAGATATTTGGATAAAATTGTGATCAAATTCATCTAAGTAATGATATTATAAAAAAGAACATGTGATTATTTTTTAATTTTTAATTACATTAATTTACATTTCATTAACATTAAATTTTACAAATCACCACATGAATTACAATATTTTTTTTATTGTTCCATTAAACTCGCTACAATCTCATCCCGAACAAAATCCATACACAAAGGCCTGTGGTTTCCATGGGTTTGTGACCATGGAAACACATTGATTAAAAAGTCCTCGGAAACAAAATCAGGATGGTGATCGAATTTCTTAAATGCAATATCTTCATATGACTTTCTTCTAATATAGTTGTATAGTGCAATGGATGCCACTACATTTTAAACTTGCGCTTTGTAAGGAAAAGATAGTATATTCTGCAAAATTCTTCTTTTTTTTTCACGCTTTAAATGTACGTTCAATGACACAACATACTAAAAAGTGAGCACGATTGAAATTTTCTTCTCGTGTTCATGGTTGGTCTTACCTGTGAAATTCTTGGAAATGATGCTTCTCACCTCTATATGGACCTAAAAGTCCGTATTCAATTGAATATCTAGAATTGACTAAATAGTACTTCCCTGCAATAACATCTATAAACTTTGTTAATTACTTATCAATAATAAAAATAAAATTACCTCTTCTTGAAATAAATAATATTACATATTTTGGTTTGTTAATACCTTCTAGTGGTTTAGGAAATTTGATGTTAGGATTGTAAATTGCCTCTAGAAATATTCGTGTGTCATGTGCACTATCCTCTCATCCAGTCCAAACAAAAGTGAACTGCATGTCAAAGCTACATGCAGCCATAACATTTTGTGTAGGTGCATCTTTTTCTACCGATAAATGATATTTGATTTTATGAAGAAATGCATGCCCACATATGTGTGCCATCAATAGCTCCTACACAATTCTAGAACAAAAAACTAAGACGAATAAAAACAAGTGAAATAAGTTATAATCTAAAATTATCGAAATTAGTAATCCACAAAATTACATATTAAAAAACTATGATATTGTTACCTTGAAATGAGGCATATATCTCGGATTATTTGTAATTCTTGTGGTGTGTTTAAAAATTCAGGATCATCAGGTTTAATGATATCCACTGCAAGTAAACATATCATGCGTAGAACTTCATTAAAATATCTACTAACAATTTTTCCAGAATGTTGAAATCTTTCATGCACTTCCCTGTTTGAAGCACCTAATGATAATGTATACAAAAACATTATAGTAGATGACAGGTAGATTTTTCTATTCTTGAGTCAGGTGGTGTTTGACATTGTGGTAGAAAATGCTTTTCAAAGTGTTTTTTGCTTGGAAATGCATTAAAATAGATTTTTTTTAATTTTTTTAAAATTTATTTTTGACAGCAATACATCAAAACAATCCAAAAACATAAATTAATTAATTTGAATTTTTTTTGAAAAGTGCAACTAAGCCGCAAAAACAAACGATACCTCTGAAGCAAAAGAGTGTTGTCAAAAGAAATTTTCATGTACACGATTTTTTTTTAAAAAAATTAACATTTTTTATTTAATTTCTAGAACCCAAAGGATGGTATACTGGAATTAGGATGTCTTGAAGGCTAATATGTCACTCTTTAAAAGAACTAGCTCATTCATAGAGAAGGGCTCTCCAT